>Ga0302234_10001495_pt1 | contig 16087 bp, 15 predicted proteins | sample II_Palsa_N3_2_FD_193576 | JGI IMG/M metagenome (GOLD analysis project Ga0302234, IMG submission 193576) | Peat permafrost microbial communities from Stordalen Mire near Abisko, Sweden - II_Palsa_N3_2 | ecosystem: Environmental > Terrestrial > Soil > Palsa > Peat permafrost | place: Sweden... | reverse complement strand
TCGGACGTTGGCAGCGTCGATGTCGGGGCTGGGTCCAGCGGGTTCATTCGGCGTCTCCTGCACAAATGGGATTTTCTTCGCTTGCGTGGCGATTTTTGACTTTTGTATGCCTTTTCCAAATTTCACGCAAGTTTTCCGGCAATTGGAGCTGGCAAAGCGACGCTCGGGAAAATGGCGTTGAATTGCTGCGTTGCGTTGTGAAACGCTGAGTGGAGTGTACTGCTTCGTCCGTCGAGGAAACCAGTTCTGTTCCCGATCAGACACAGACCGTAGCGATGCGATCACCGGACCTCACGTGAGCGCTAGCCTGGTCTGCCATGCCTTGTCGACGCCGGGAGCCGGTAGCAACACGTCCTGAAAAACAAAGCCCGACAGGGGAGACACGAATGAAACGCCATCGAATTGCCAGATGCGTCAGCGTTGCTGTAGTGACCATGGCCGGCATGACCTGTGCGCGGGCGGACCAAGGCGACGTACTGGCCCGCTTCCGGGTGCTGAGCATCGAACCGGACGTGTCGACTTCAGGAACGTTGTCGACGCTCGGCACGGACGTCAACAACTCCGTCGTTCCAGAGCTCGATTTCACCTACATGGCGACGAATAACATTGGTGTCGAACTGATTCTCGGCATCACGCGCCATACGGTTACGTCAGAGCTGGGCGAACTCGGCCGGGTCAATCTTTTACCCCCCACCCTCACCGTCGCCTGGCACTTCAACCCGCAAGGAAAGATTCGCCCTTATCTCGGCGCGGGCGTCAACTACACGCTGTTCTACAACAGTTCCCTGCAGGCGGGTGGCCAGGATGTCGGGATCCGCAACCACAGCTTCGGCCCGGCATTCCAGGCCGGGGTCGACGTGCAGGTCACGAAAAAACTCTTCGTCAATGCGGACATCAAGAAGCTCTTCATCAGAACCGACGCCACGCTCGACGGGGCTCCGATCGGCACCCTGAAAATCAACCCCTGGATCCTGGGCGTCGGTTTTGGCGTGACGTTTTGATCCCAGACATACAGGGTCCCGCTGCACCTTCCAATGCGTACGTGCAACGGACTGATCGTATTTCACGCCGGCTAGCCGACGGTTGGCGCATCCATTCCGCCGTTGAAGAACTCGCGTTGAATTGCTGCGGTGTCCTGTGAAATGCTTACGACATACAGGCCGATGACGCTCCCGTTCGCCGACCGATAAAAGCCAGGAGACCCACGTGATACCTCGTCCTTTCGAATACCACGCTCCCCGCAGTCTGCCCGAGGCCATCGCATTGCTGAACGAGCATGGCGACACCGCGAAACTGCTGGCAGGCGGCCATAGCCTGTTGCCCATGATGAAGCTTCGGTTCGCCGAGCCGGGCCATCTGATCGACCTGGGAAAACTCACGGAGCTCAAGGGCATCCGCGAAGCCGGCAATGAAATACGCATCGGCGCGATGACAACCGAGAACGAGCTGATCTGGTCGGACTTGCTGCAGAAGAAATGTCCGTTGCTCGTAGAAGGCGCGCGCCAGATTTCCGATCCCCAAGTGCGTTACCGGGGCACGATCGGCGGTGACATCTCCCATGGAGACCCCGGCAATGACCATCCTACGCTGATGATCGCGCTGGATGCGTCGTTCGTGCTCGCCGGCGAGCATGGCGAGCGCGTCGTGCCGGCCGACGGCTTTTTCCTCGGCACCTACGTGACGCAGCTGGAGGCCGGCGAGATCATGACTGAAATCCGCATTCCGGTGCCCGCACCGGGAAATGGCTATTGCTACGCGAAGCTCAAGCGCAAGACCGGCGACTTTGCCACTGCTGCCGCCGCGGTCACGTTGCGCATGCAAGGCGGAAAAGTGAGCGATGTGCGCATTGTGCTGACCAATGTCGGGCAGACCGCGCTACGCGCGAGCGCCGCGGAACAGTCGCTGCGGGGCAAGCTGCTCGACGAGGCCGCCATCGACGAAGCCGCGCGGCTCGCCATGAACATCTGCGAGCCGGCGGAGGATCTGCGCGGCGATATCGAATACAAGACCGCGATGGCGGGCGAGATGACGCGGCGCGCGCTACGCACGGCGCTCACCCGGACCGCGCAGTGAGAAACGTACCGGCATATACCGAGGGGACATGAGATGAGCAAGAAGATCATGGTGTCGTTCAAGCTGAACGGTACGCAAACGGACGTGGTGGTCGAGCCGCGCGAGCTGCTGATCCACACGTTGCGGGAAAAGTGCCTGCACACGGGCCCGCACATCGGTTGCGAGACATCCCACTGCGGGGCGTGCACGGTGGACGTGAACGGCATGTCGGTCAAGTCCTGCACTCTGTTGACAGTGCAGGCCGACGAGGCGGAACTGCTGACGGTCGAGGGACTCGCCAAAGGCGGCGAACTGCATGCGCTGCAAGAGGGCTTCATGCAGGAACACGGCCTGCAATGCGGCTTCTGCACACCTGGCATGCTGATACGCGCCTATCGCCTGCTACAGGAAAACCCGAACCCGAGCGAAGAAGAAATCCGTTATTGGATGGCAGGCAATCTGTGCCGTTGCACCGGTTACCAGAACATCGTGAAAGCGGTGCAATATGCCGCCGCCAAGCTGCGCGGCGAAGCGGTCCAGACTTCGCATCCGCTCATGGCGGAAATCTTAGCGCACTGATATCGGGAGAAACGTAATGGGAAATATCGATGCCAATCTCGATCGTCTCGCCGCGCTGGAGGGTATGGGCTGCTCGCGCAAACGCCGTGAGGATCCGCGCTTCATCCAGGGCAAGGGCACCTATGTCGACGACGTCAAGATGCCCGGCATGCTGTTCGGCGCGATGGTGCGCAGCCCATACGCGCATGCGCGGATACTGAAAATCGACAAGTCGCGCGCTCTCGCCCACCCGGGCGTGCACGCGGTGCTGACGGCGGACGATCTCAAGCCGCTCAAGCTGCACTGGATGCCCACGCTCGCGGGCGATGTCCAGGCGGTGCTCGCCGACGAGAAAGTCGTGTTCCAGAACCAGGAAGTCGCGTTCGTCGTCGCCGACGATCGCTACATCGCGGCCGACGCGGCCGAACTGGTGGAAGTGGAATACGAGGAACTGCCCGTGGTCGTGGACCCGCTGAAGGCGCTCGAGCCCGATGCGCCCGTGATCCGGGAAGACATCCGCGACAAGCTGACGGGCGCGCACGGCGCCCGTACGCATCCGAACCACATTTTCACCTGGAACGTCGGCGACAAGGACAAGACCGCGCGCGTGTTCGACAACGCGGACGTGACCGTCCGGCAGGAGATGCTGTACCCGCGCGTGCATCCGTGCCCGCTCGAGACCTGCGGCTGCGTAGCGTCGTTCGACAAGGTCCGCGGCGACCTGACGGTCTATATCACCTCGCAGGCGCCGCATGTCGTGCGCACGGTGGTCGGCATGTTGTCCTCGATTCCGGAGTCGAAGATCCGCATCATCTCGCCGGATATCGGCGGCGGCTTCGGCAACAAGGTGGGGGTCTATCCGGGTTACGTGGTGGCGATCGTGGCGTCGATCGTGCTGGGACGGCCCGTCAAGTGGATCGAGTCGCGCGCTGAGAATCTCAGTTCCACCGCGTTTGCTCGCGACTATCACATGACAGGCGAACTCGCAGCTGACAGCAGCGGCCGGATCAAGGCGCTGCGCGTGCACGTCACCGCGGATCACGGCGCGTTCGACGCCTGTGCGGACCCGACCAAGTGGCCCGCCGGCATGTTCCATGTCTGCACCGGCTCCTACGACATTCCCAACGCGTTCGTATCGGTCGATGGCGTCTACACCAACAAGTTTCCGGGTGGCGTGGCCTACCGGTGCTCATTCAGGGTAACCGAGGCGGTCTATCTGATCGAACGCATGGTCGACGTCCTCGCGCAGAAGCTCGGCATCGACAAGGCCGAGATCCGTCTGCGCAATTTCATCCGCAAGGACCAGTTTCCGTTCTCCACGCCGCTCGGGCTCGACTACGATTCGGGCGACTATGAACCTGCACTGAAGAAAGTTCTGGCCGCCGTCGACTACCCTGCCCTGCGCGCCGAGCAGGCCGCCCGGCGCGCGGATGCGAGCGCCGAATGGCTCATGGGAATCGGCATTGTCACCTTCACCGAGATCGTCGGCGCCGGCCCATCGAAGATGTGCGACATCCTGGGCGTCGGCATGTTCGACTCGTGCGAGATTCGCGTGCATCCCGACGGCTCGGCTATCGCGCGAATGGGCACGATCACGCAGGGCCAGGGCCACCAGACCACCTATGCGCAGATCATCGCCTCCGAGGCCGGCATTCCCGCTTCGCTGATCACGGTCGAGGAAGGCGATACGTCCACCGCGCCCTACGGACTCGGCACCTATGGATCGCGCTCCACGCCGGTCGCCGGCGCGGCGGTTGCGCGGGCGTCGCACAAGATTCGCGAAAAGGCCCGCCAGATTGCCGCCCACCTGCTCGAAGCGAGCCCGGAGGACGTCGAGTTCGACCTCGACCGCTTCGTGCTCAAGGGTTCGCCCGAACAGTTCAAGACGCTCAAACAGGTAGCGTGGGCCGCCTACAACAACGTGCCGGAAGGCATGGAGATGGGCCTGGAAGCGGTCGACTACTACGATCCGCCCAACTTCACGTTCCCGTTCGGCGCCTACCTCTGCGTGCTCGACGTCAATCGCTATACGGGCGAAACGCGGGTGCGGCGCTTCTACGCGCTCGACGACTGCGGCACGCGCATCAACCCGATGATCATCGAAGGGCAGATTCACGGCGGCCTGACCGAAGGCTTCGCCGTCGCGATGGGACAGGAGCTGCCCTACGACGAGGCCGGCAATCTGCTGGGCGGCACGCTGATGGACTACTTCGTGCCGACTTCGGTGGAAACACCGCATTGGGAGACGGATTTTACGGTGACACCGTCGCCTCACCATCCGATCGGCGCGAAGGGCGTGGCGGAATCGCCGCACGTCGGCTCGATTCCGTGTTTCACCTCGGCCATGGTCGATGCGTTCGCGCACCTGGGCGTCACCCACATGAACATGCCTCACAACGCCTACCGCGTGTGGCAGCAAAGCCGCTCGCTCGGACTCGCCCGGCAGTAGCGTGCGGGTCCGGACGGACGATCCGGACATACAGGGGATGATTCAATGAAAGTTGTCATCGAAAAGGTGTTTCCTCTGGCAGCCACGGCGGATGCCGCATGGCAGTGCCTGCAGGACATTGAGGCGGTGGGCGGCTGCATGCCCGGCGCCAAGATCACCGAGCGCGTGGACGCGACGCATTACAAGGGCACGGTCACCGTGAAGATCGGACCGGCCGCGATGTCGTTCAAGGGCAATATCGAAGTCCTGGAACTCGACGCCGCGCGGCGCACCCTGCATCTCGTCGGCAAGGGTTCGGATTCGACGGGCACGTCCGGCGCATCGATGGATCTCGTCGCGACCGTGCAGGCGAGCGGCGCAACGTGCGAGCTGGTCGGCAAAAGCGAAGTCGCGATGAGCGGCAAGGCGGCCGCATTCGGCGGCCGGATGATGAACACGGTGGCCGACCAGATCCTCAAGCAGTTCGTCGCGAACTTCGCCGCATTGGCCCAGAGCGCGGATGCGCCGCAAGCCACGCCGTCAGCCGATGATCCGGCGGCGGCGACGACAGCGGGAACCACCGCGCAAGCGGCGCCCGTCGTGCCGACCCCCGCCCGCCCCGCCGAGCTGAACGGACTCGCGCTTGCGTGGGCGGTCCTGCGCGACTGGCTGCACGGACTGTTCTCTCGCAAGACGGCCTGAGCGACGAGGCCCGCCATGTTCACGGACCGCATGAGCAACGTGCTGGACCTGCAACAGCGCCTTGAGCGTCACGGCTACATCGCCGAGCGCAGCCTCGCGGCCACGTTGCTGCTGACGCTGGAAATGCGGCGGCCCCTGCTGCTCGAAGGCGAAGCGGGCGTGGGCAAGACGGAAGTCGCCAAGGCGCTCGCACGGCTGTCGGACACACGCCTGATCCGGTTGCAGTGCCATGAAGGTCTTGATGTCCATTCAGCGCTGTACGAGTGGAATTACCAGCATCAGCTGCTCGCCATCAAGCTGCTCGAGCAGGATGACCGGCCGTTATCGAGCAAGGAGCAGGACATTTTCTCCGAGCGCTATCTGCTCAAGCGCCCTCTGCTGGAAGCGATCACGACAACCCCTGCCCCTGTTCTGCTGATCGATGAAATCGACCGCACGGACGAAGCGTTCGAAGCCTATCTGCTCGAGTTGCTGTCCGATTTTCAGATCTCGATTCCGGAGCTCGGCGTGATCCGCGCGCTCGAGCGGCCCATCGTGATCCTGACCTCCAACGGCACCCGCGAGATTTCCGACGCGCTGCGCCGTCGCTGCCTGTATCACTATGTCGACTACCCGGACTTCGGGAAGGAACTGGCGATCGTGCGTGCACAGGCGCCGGAGATGCCGGCCAAACTGGCGCAACAGGTGGTCGAATTCGTGCAGGCGGTTCGGCAGTTGGACATCCAGAAAAAACCCGGTATCGCCGAGACGCTGGATTGGGCGGCGGCGCTCCTGCGCCTCGGCGTGAGCACCTTCGACGAAGAGGGTATCGACCGGATCATGGATTCGCTCTCGACCCTGGTGAAGACCCGCGACGATCAGGCGGGCTTCACGCGTCCCGTGGTCGAGCGATTGGCGGCCGCATGCTGACCGATAGCCATTGCGCCACCGACACAGCGCCGCCCGAACTTGCCGACGCCATGATGTCCCGCTATGTCGGCTTCGCGGGATGGCTGCGCGAGAACGGCTTTCATGTGACGAGCAGCGACATGGCCGCGGCGATGGACGTCGCGCAACGCACCGGGCAATTCGACAGTCTGCTGTTGCGCTGGAGCCTGCGCGCGTGGCTTTGCTCGCGTGCCGAAGAGTGGCGGCGTTTCGATGAACTCTTCGATGCCTGGTTCCTCGCGCCGAATCGCCACGCACTGGTTGAAACGCGTGTGGGCGGCGCGGGCAAGCTGACGACCCATGGCGACGGCACAGCACGTGATAGCAGCGAGGGCACGCCGCTATCCCTGGTTGGCCACGGCACCGATGCCGCCCAGGCGGACGGCAAGACGGCCGAGCACGGCATGAGCCGTGAAGCGTCGCTCATGCATGCGGATTTTCGCCACCTGAACCAGCCCGATGAACTGTTCGCCATCGACGAAGCCATCAGGCGCTTCGTGCAGCGGCTGCGCGGCATGCAGATGCGCCGCGAACGGCGTGCGGCGTCAGGCCGTTTGATCGACATGGCACGCACCATCCGCCTGAGCGTGGCTCACGGTGGCGTACCGCTGGAGCTCGCGTGGCGCCGCAAGCGGCGCGTGCGGCCGCGCATTGTCATGCTGCTGGACGTGAGCCGCTCGATGAGCCTGTACAGCTTCTTCTTTATGCGGCTTGCGCGGGTCATCAGCGCACGCCTGTCCGACGTACATTGCTTCATTTTCCACACCCGGCTCGTCGGTATTGCGCAGGCGTTGCGCGACCCCGACCCGTGGCGCTCGCAGGAGCGGCTGCAACTGCTCTCGGCGGGCTGGGCCGGCGGCACGCGCATCGGCGACAGTCTCGACGAATTCAATCAGCGGCATGCGGCCGCGCTGCTGCACTCGCGCACCGCGGTCATGATTGTCAGCGACGGCTACGATGCCGGCGACCCGGCGGCGCTGCAGCACGCGCTGCGCAGGATGCGGCGCCGCTGCCGGTGCATCGTCTGGCTGAATCCGCTTGCCGGCCGCCCCGGCTTCACGCCGAGCAGCGTCGGCATGGCAGCCGCCATGCCTTATCTCGACCTCATGACCGGCGCGAGCGATCTCGCCAGTCTCGAGCGCGTGCTGCCGCACGTGTTGTCCGTTTTGCAATGAGCTGCGCCATGAACTCCGCAACCAATTCCGCGATCAATTCCGATGAGCTGATCCAGCTCGAACAAAGGCTGACCGAAGAAGCGCGCCTGTTCGCCGTGACCACCGTGATCCGGGCGCTGCCGCCCACCTCGACGTGGGTCGGCGCGCAAGCCGTGGTGGAAAGCGACGGCACCCTGCATGGCTGGATCGGCGGCGGCTGTTCCCGCTCGATCGTGGTCCAGGCCGCGCAGGAATCGATGCGATCGGGACAGCCGAAGCTGATCCGCATCAGCAATTCGGAGGTGGCGCCGGAACCTGGCGTGGAGCATCATGCGATGCCCTGCGCGAGCAACGGCACGATCGAGCTCTTCATTCAGCCGTCGGTGCCCGCGCCAGCCGTGCTCATACTCGGCTCGGCGCCCGCCGCCCTCGAAGCCTGCGTGCTGGCGCAACGGATGGGCTTGCGCGTCCATGCCGCGGCCAGCGTCACCGAGCCGTTTGCGCCACTCGGCATACCCCGGGTCATCCAGGGTTTCGATGCCGACACGTTGCGCCTGCTGAAGCCGCAACTGATTCTCGTCGCCACTCAGGGCGAGCGCGACGAGGAGGCGCTCGAGGCCGCCTTGCGAACCTCGGCGGCAGCCGTGCTGCTGATCGCAAGCCAGCGCAAGGCGGACCAGCTGCGCGATACGATGCGCGCCCGCGGTATCCCGGAAGAACGGCTCGCCGCGCTGCATGCACCCGCCGGACCTCACATTCATGCGCGCACGCCGCAGGAAATCGCGCTCGGCGCCGTGGCGGGACTCGTGACGTTGCGCCGGATGCTGGAGCAGGCCGCGGCCGATACGACGGACCTGCAGGCCGACGTGCTGCCCGTGCTGCCCGCGGTGCCGCCGTGCGAAGCCATGGCGTCGGTCGAGCCGCCCGCACGCTACGTCAATCCCGTATGCGGGATGGCCGTCGATATCGCGTCGGCGAGGCACGTCGTCGAGGTCGGCGGACAGCGCGTGTATTTCTGCTGCGACGGGTGCAAGCTGGAATTCGAACGCGCACCGGACAAATATCTGGCGATCGTCGAAGATCGACGACAACGGGAGGTCGTATGAACACTACAACGGCGCCGGCATTCTCCGCCGTGATGCTGGCCGCGGGCGCCTCGTCACGGATGCAGGGCCGCCACAAACTGCTGCTGCCGATCGATGGCGAACCCGCGATCAGGCGTACCGTGCGCGCGCTGCTCGAGGCGGGTCCCGAAGAAATCGTGATCGTGACCGGCTTCAACGGTCGTGCCGTCATCGAGGCGCTCGACGGCTTGCCAGTGAGATTCCAGTTCAATCCGTATTACGAGCAGGGGCAGATGACCTCGGTCGCGGCCGGTGTGGCCGCGCTCAACGCGCCGTGCAACGTCGTTCTGGTGTGCCTCGCCGACCAGGTCCTGCTCGAGCCCGGCGACTACCGCGAACTGATCGACGCCTATAGCACGATGCCCCATGGCTCCATCCTGGTGCCTTCGTGCAACGGACAGCGTGGCAACCCGGTGGCGTTTTCGGCAAGCTACGCGACGGAGGTCGTCAGCGGACATGTGAACCCCGGCTGCAAAAAACTGATCGCGGAGCATCCCGACGAGGTCTTCGTCCATGAAGCCAGGCACGATCGGTTTGCGCTCGACATGGATACGCCCGAAGATTACGCTCGCGTCCTCGCGCGGCTGGAATGTGCGCCAGAGCCGGTTCCTGACAGGCTTTCGACATGAAGCCGCGCTCCCTGGCCATTCCGACGGCGTTCAGGCGAGCGCGGGATTCGAGTCCTGCGTGGGTCGCCGTGGTCGTCGGCCCCTGGGCTGCATTGGCAGCGCTTCGGCCTGGCGAGATAGAACGGCCGTGGCTTGCGCTTGCGCCCTGCCTCGCCCTCGCCGGCTGGGTGGTGCTGCGCCGTCTGTTGTCGACCGATCCCGCAGCGGAAATGTCGCGAAACATGTTGCTGCTCGGAACGTTCGGCATGCTCGCAGGATTGATACTGGACGTCCGCGGCCCCGGCCTGGCGTTGATCACGTCGCAATGCGGCGCGGATGCCACACCCGGCTTTCTCCAGGTTTCGTACCTGCACTGGAGCGGGCTGCCCGCGATGCACATCGGCATGTTGTCCGCCGGACTGAGCGCCGTGTCCCTGAGGGGACTGACAGGATCCAGCACGCGTCCATCGCTGGGCGTCGACTTCCTGCGTCACGCTGCCTGTTCGGTCTGGATGCTCGTTGGCATGACCGTCGGCTCGATGCTTTGCGAGCGTTGGGCTATGGGACTCATCGGAACTCCGGCGTCGGGGCAGAGCGCAATCGTCATGCTCGGCGGCATGTTCGCGGGAATGGTCTGGGGCATGGTCGCTCATACGGCATGCAATCGCGCCGGCAAACGACTGCGCGGAATCTCGATTCTGGCCGCCTGATCTCCTATGGACAGCACCGATCACGCCGTCCTTAAGACCTGCATCGAATGGCTCGCGGCCGGGCGCCGCGTTGCGCTCGCGACCGTCGTGCAAACCTGGGGCTCCGCGCCCAGGCCGCTGGGCGCGTGGGTCGCGATTCGCGACGACGGCCAGCTAGTCGGCTCGGTGTCCGGCGGATGTGTGGAGGACGACCTGATCGATCGCGTCAGTCGCGACATCCTCGCTGCCACGTTGCCGCAGAGCGTCCTTTACGGCGTCTCCCGTGAAGAAGCTGCGCGCTTCGGGCTGCCCTGCGGGGGAACGCTGCGTCTTGTCGTCGAGCCCCATCCCGAAGCCGAGGTGCTGCGAATGCTGCTCGAACGCACGGCAGCGAGGAAACTCACGGCGCGCCTACTGGATTTGAATACTGGCAAGTCGACCTTGCACGACGCGGATCGTACCGACACGCTGTCTTTTGATGGCCACGTCATGCGGGCAATTCATGGTCCGCGCTGGCGCCTGGTACTGGTCGGCGCGGGCCAACTGTCGCAGTATGTCGCCCAGATTGCGATCGGCGCCGACTATGAGGTTGTGGTGATCGACCCACGCGAGGAATTTACCGCAACGTTCGGCATACCCGGTGTCACGGTGTCGCGCGGCATGCCCGACGATGTCATCGTCGAACTGCAGATTGATGTCCATACCGCGATCATCGGCCTGACCCATGATCCGAAGCTCGATGACATGGCCTTGATGGAAGCGTTGAAATCACCGGCTTTCTATGTGGGCGCGTTGGGCAGCCGCATCAACACCGAAAAACGCCGGGAACGTCTGCTGGAATTCGACCTGACGCGCGCACAGGTAGACCGGTTGCAGGGACCGATTGGCCTCTTCATCGGCTCGCGCACACCAGCGGAAATGGCGATCTCCATCCTGGCGGAGATCACCGCGGTCAAATATCAGGTGCCGATCTTGCAGCGCCGATCGATTCCCGAACCGCAATTGATAGAGCGTGGGCGTTGCATCGACTCGCTTTCGACCGTGTAGCGCGGTCCGCTTTCGCGCGGCGCGGCCGATGCTATCAATCGGCGCCGAGCGCCTGTGACGAACCGGTCGCAACATAAGTGAGTCCGTGCAGCTCGCCAAGGATACGCTGGCGCAATTCACATGTCGCACGCGGATGCGTCATCAGCGCCCAATAAGCGCCAGCCGCCTCGCCGCTTCGGTGCACCGCGCTCCATAGCTGACACAACTCGCTTTCATCGCGCGCGCGTTCGAAGCGCCTGATTTCTTCGTCGTAACGATGGTCCAGCACCTCATGCAGGACCTCAGCGCCCCGCCCGCCTTCGGCAGCGAGTTGCACCGCCGCATGATGGAGTTCGAAGTCGCTTACCTTATGGACATCGAAGCCCGCGAAGCGCGCGACGATATCGCGTAGCTCGGCGCTGCCGAGGCAGGTGCCGATCACCGAACAGTGAATATGTGGATCGAGTTCGGCCAGGCGCACGCGCGGGGGAGCGCTGCCGGGCACCTGTTCGGATGCAGAGTGCTGCATGTTTTCCGCACCCGGCGTGTGGGCACGATGAAATCGTTGAGCATCCATGGGGGTTCTCCCTTCGGATAACCGCTGTCGACGCGAACATGACATCGTAATATACAACCGAATATAGCGCCTTGTACAGACTACCTGAATTACGCCACGTCGGCTTTCTCCCTCAATAGCGTCTGCATGCCCGCATCGCCTATCCTGCCAGCAGCCAGCGCGGCTTCGCTTTTCAAGCGCTCAGGTTTGTCGCCCGCAAGGGCTACAAGCACAGCTGCAGTCTGAGGCCCGACACCGAATCTTTCCCTAAGCCGCCTGGCGTGCTGGTTGATCAGGCGTTCTAGCATCGCATCAGGCGTCTTGAGTTCTTTGGTCAGCATCAGCCAGCGTTTGGCTAGGAGCCGCAATGTTGACGTGAGCGTTTGCAGCAGTGGAGTGTTGCCCAACGAACGAAGGCGCGCGCAGCCCGCGGGTCCACTTCCCAACAGGCAATGCCTGACTTGCGCTTTAAGGAAGCGGAAGGCTCACGAGACGGTTCTCTGTAATGCGGTAACCAGACGATGACGAAGAGAACCCGGCGCACGCACTCAGCGGCGTTCAAGGCGAAGGTGGCACTGGCAGCAGTACGCGGGGAGCGCACGCTGGCAGAATTGGCGCAGCAGTTTGAGGTTCATCCGAACCAGATCACGGAATGGAAGCGGCAGTTGCAAGAACGAGCGGCCGACGTGTTCGGTGCAGCGGGCGCGCCCGTCAATGAGCCGCCGGTGGATCTGAAGACGCTTCACGCAAAGATCGGCCAGTTGGCGCTGGAGAATGATTTTTTGTCCGGCGCGCTCGGCAAGGCAGGCCTGCTGAGCGTAAAGAAATGATTGATCGTACCCACCCGCTGCCGGTTTCCCGACAGGTCAAGCTGGTCGGCATTAGCCGATCCAGTGCGTACTACACGCCGAGCCCGGTCAGTGCCGCGGATCTGGAGCTCATGCGCCGCATCGACGAGTTGCACCTGGAGCATCCGTTTGCCGGCGCGCGCATGTTGATGCGCCTGCTCAGGCGAGAGGGCATAGTGGCCGGACGCAAGCGCGTCGGCACGTTGATGCGCAAAATGGGCATCAAAGCGCTGTATCGCAAGCCGAACTTGAGCCGCAAACATCTGGCTCACAAGATCTGGCCGTACCTGCTGCGCGACCGGAAGATCGAGCGCAGCAACCAGGTGTACGCATTGGACACGACATACGTGCCGATGGCACACGGCTTCGTCTATCTCACTGCTGTGATCGATTGGGCCAGCCGCCGTGTTTTAGCGCACCGGGTCGCGATCACGATGGAAGCTGAGCATGCGGTGGCAGCGCTTGAAGAAGCATTCTCGAAATATGGATTGCCTGAGATCGTCAACACCGATCAAGGCAGCCAATTTACCAGTACAGTCTTCACCGACGCGGTCCTCTCGCGCGGAATCGCTCTGTCGATGGATGGCAAGGGAAGCTGGCGGGACAACGTTTTTATCGAACGGCTGTGGCGCAGCGTGAAGTACGAAGAGATATATTTGAAGGCCTACGAGTCCGTCGGCCAGGCACGCAAGTCGATCGCTAACTACCTGACGTGGTACAACCAGCAAAGGCCTCATTCAAGTCTGTCGGACAAGACCCCGGATGAAGCTTACTTCGCGATGCTGCCCGCGATTAAAACGGCAGCGTGACCGCCCAGCGTTCCACTTAAAAATCGAAAAAACTGTCCGAACGAACGGGGCCACCTCTGATAACGCTCGCCGAAATCGATGCCGACCAGCAGAGCGGCGGCTTCAGCCGGCGGGAGAGTCGACCTGTTGTGAAGCGCAGGCTGTGGCTTTGCGGACGGCTTATGCTGGAACCGCATGGCGCATCGTCTGCGTTGCAGGCATGCTGAGAGTACCTTCTTCAAGCTGGAACACCCCAACTGCGGCGCGTAGCTTGCCGGCCTGATCCTCAAGCGATTGGGCCGCCGCGGCCGCCTCTTCCACCAGCGCCGCGTTCTGTTGAGTTACTTCGTCCATCTGCGTGACCGCGCGCGCCACGTGGTCGATGCCTTTGCTCTGTTCCTCGGAGGCCGCGGCGATCTCGCCCATGATGTCGGTCACAAGCTGTACCGCATTAATGATCTCGATCATCGTGTGGCCCGCCTGGTCGACCAGCGCCGAGCCGGATTGCACCCGCTCCACCGAAGTATCGATGAGCTCCTTGATTTCCTTGGCCGCCGCCGACGAGCGCTGTGCGAGACTGCGCACCTCTCCCGCCACCACCGCGAAGCCGCGGCCCTCTTCACCAGCGCGGGCCGCTTCGACCGCAGCGTTGAGCGCCAGAATGTTGGTCTGGAACGCAATCCCCTCGATAATCGAAATAATGTCGGCGATCTTCGTGGAGCTGTGATTGATCTCGCTCATTGTGCCGACCACCCGACCGACCACCGCGTTGCCGCGATTGGCGATCTCCGACGCATTCGCCGCGAGCGAACTCGCCTGGCGAGCGTTTTCGGCGTTCTGCTTCACGGTGCCAGTCAATTCTTCCATGCTCGATGCAGTCTCCTGCAAGGCCGACGCCTGCTCTTCCGTGCGGGAAGACAGGTCGAGATTGCCCGCAGCGATCTGGCGAGTGGCCGTCGCAATCGATTCGCTGGCACCACGCACTGAACGGACCGTTTCGGTTAGGCTACGCTGCATCTTTGCGATACCCGAGAGCAGGAGACCCATTTCGTCACGCGAATGCACCGTAACCGTGCGGCACAGATCGCCCGCCGCGATCGCGTCAAAATGCTCAAGCGCATCGCCGAGGGGCTGGGTAATCGCACGGCGCAGCGTCACATACGAGAACAGCGCCGCTGCCAGTCCCAACACGAGTTCGCCGATGCTAACGAAGCGGAACGTTCCGAAGGCGCTTTGCGCGGCGCGGTAGCCCTCGTGGGCCCGGGTAAACTGAAACTTGCGCAACGCGTCATCGGCCGCTGCCATATCGCCATAGGCGGCTTGCACCTGTTTCACGCCGTCACCCAGCTTCGTTCTGTCGTTCGTCACAATGATGGACGCGAATGCGTCCATCATCTGATGCAGCGCGTCGCGTTTGCCCGCGACGTCCCGCGCGAGCCGGTCTTCGTCCGCGCCGCGCGGAAGATCAAGATATTTCTTCCACCACATGTCCGACGTGGCGCGCATCCTGCGCGCACGTTCGATCACTCCAGCCACGTCCAGGCTCCCGCTCAGGATGGCCCCCTGATCGAGCGAGAAACGTTCGTGCCCAGCGAAAATCTCGGCGTTGGCGATGGCGACGGCACTGGGCATCTGGGCGGTCAAGGTCTCGTTATAGGCATCGTTCGAGCGACTCATGCCAAGCAGACCGAGAACACTGCTGACCACCAGCAGCGCTGCGAGAAACGCCATCGTCAGGCCGATCCTTGCTTTTATTGTGATGCCCTGGTTCATACTTCCCCCTGTGAATTATCTGGCGAGCGGTGATTAGGTCGGATATTGTGGTCTCCAAACAGGTGCGCCAAGGCGCACCATGCGGGCTGGCGCAAACCGGTAGCCTCAAAAGAAATGGTGCACACCCACGCGAAACGCTGTCTGGTTCGGCCCGCTCGCGGCCGCCAGGAGTGGCATCGCCGCATTGCCCGCGCCATCCGCACGCTGATACGTGACCTGCGCATAGACGATCGTTTGCTTCGAAAGCGCATACACGTCGCCCACACCCAGTTCGTCATATCGTGTGTCCCCCAGCCACGATACATAACCGCCCAACGTCACGGCATTGGCGAAATTGGTGTTGTAGTCAGCACCCAGTTCGACCGTGCGCATTCGCACTGAGTCCGCTTCGGTCGCCAGGTTCACCTGCGTGAGCACACCATGAACCTGGAGCTTGTCCGTCACCTTGTATAACGCAGAAAGACCCGCGATGTCCTGACGTTGCGCGGTAAAGAGTGCACCATTGGCAAGTGACTCGCCAAGGAAACTCTTGTCACCCAGGCCGGAGACGAGATTGATCACATGGTTGCGCCAACTGCTATACACCGCGGACGCGCGGAACGGCCCCTGGGAGTAGACCAGGTCGGCACTGTAGACCCTGCCGGGCTGCGTGCTCGAGTCGTCGAAGCCATAAATGCCACTGGCGCTGAACCCGTCAATAGTCGGCGTCGCGTATTTCACCGAGTTGTTGATCGAGTCACCGGTGATACCCAGATTGTCGAGATTGGCCGGATGGAAGAGATAAAAATTGTATTGCACGCTACCGTTCGAGTTGGCCCGCAGCGCCTCGGTCGCCAGATCAAGCTGGCGACCGA
>Ga0302234_10001484_pt1 | contig 16133 bp, 10 predicted proteins | sample II_Palsa_N3_2_FD_193576 | JGI IMG/M metagenome (GOLD analysis project Ga0302234, IMG submission 193576) | Peat permafrost microbial communities from Stordalen Mire near Abisko, Sweden - II_Palsa_N3_2 | ecosystem: Environmental > Terrestrial > Soil > Palsa > Peat permafrost | place: Sweden... | reverse complement strand
TTTGCGACCGTACACCCAACAGTATGGCCACTGTCGATCAAACCGCAACAGCGATGATCGGGTGATTATATTTTTTATGACATCGCATATGAAATTTGGACGAATTTTATTTGAAGTAATTAAAAGTACATATTTATGGACGCCAATATTTCAACGTATTGTCATTGCGCATGCCTATATATAGAACTCCTTCAGCTCGGAGGGATAAGCGCAATGGAGATATCTCATGATTAACGGACATGCTACGCAAGTCGCTCGTGCCAGGATGGCATGGAGTGCTCTTGCATTATTGATCATCGCAGGCTCGGCTCACGCTGGCACGCTGGCACGCTGGCACGCTGGTGGGTGGCGGCGCGACGCTGCCATCGGTTGGCTATGTGGGCGGCAATGCTGCCTCGGCCAATTTGCAGTTTTATGACACCACTGGAAACTACGCCATCGCTGCAGGTTCGCTCTTCGGCGTGTATGCGACACAGACGGGCAACCCCGGTGTCTCCTACTGCCTGACCGGCGATGGCGCGGGCAAGGATGTCCTAGCTGGAGGCACCATCAGAGACAACACCGAAGTCAACACGTATGGCGTGCAGACTAACTGTGCGAAGAACACCAATGGTGTCGTCAACGGTTTCGGCGCTCCGGCAGTGAGCCGCACCGATCTGCTCCAGCCGAGCTTTGCGGCGGCAGATTCACCGCTGACAGCTACGGATGTGTCCAACTACCAAACCGGCCATGGTTCCACCTCCGACTGGCCCACGCAGTTTCCGGTCATTGCGGGCGCAGTAGGCATTGGCTTCAATTTGACGGACAGCACGGGCGCCCAAGTCACGGCCTCGGAAGTGAACTTCAGCAGTGTGCAAGTCTGCCAGATTTTCTCAGGCACGGTCACAGAGTGGAGTGACTCACGTTTGACCAGCGCCTTTACCTTGCCTACAGGCCACGAAATTCCTGCCACTGAGATCAACGTGCAGTACCAGTCGGATGGCAGCGGCACATCCTTCAGCTTCAGCAACTATCTGTCGAATAACTGCGGCAGCGCGGAGCTCAGCAACGTTTTTGAAACCAGCCAGAACTTCACCGGCACGGGCGGCGTAGCCTCCAACTTCTTCACGACGCTGCCGGCCAACTGGACTGGTTCCGGAGGCGACGCGAATGTAGCCAAGGCTATTGCAAATACGGCCAGCAGTGTCGGTTACGTGGGAACAGCCAATGCCCTCGCACTGGCCTTGACGACCCTGCAGCTTGCCGATGTGGCCGGCAAGAGCCCGACAGCCAACTTCGGCAGCCCGCTTATCATCAGCAGCACTGATGTGGTCTACAACGAGGTCATCAACCCCACCAATGCCAGCAATGGTACCGCCCAGGTCGAGGCAATCACGTCCCCTCCCAGCACGCAATGCATCGCGTTGGTGCCGCCGACGGATTATGCAATTGCCGGTAGCCGCGGTGGCATCGTGCCGTCGACCAGCTATCCGATCGTCGCCGTTTCGTATTTCCTGGGTAACGCCCAGGGCAATCTATCGACGGACTTGGCCAGCACGGCGAATCTGTTAGAAATTCCCTACAGCGGCGGAAGAGTGACGGTGAAAGTAACAACCGTCGGACCGGGCACAGGCCTGGCATTCCTGAACATCACCAATGCCGGTACCAATTTCACCGCAACCTCCCCGGGTGCCTGCCTGCACTAAGCTCCACATTTCATAAAGCTATAGGAGGGGAGAGCAAATCGCTCTCTCCTCTTTTTTCACTGGTTTGAAAACGCGAAATGCAGCGTGCGTTGCGCCTTGAGCATGTTCGTTCGCAGCCAATAATGGACTTTGAGAAGCGGAGAGGGAACAGTGCCTACGCGGATTTTTCGTGTAAGCGATGTTCGCCCACGTTAGGCTTCGACGTTTGCCATCAGTGCAACTGAGTCGTGTAGTTCACCGGAATCCACTGCCACGCTTTACCGTTCGCACTCACATGACCGAGGCCTGGGAAAGAGAGATGGGCGGCGCCGACTAGCGCGCCGTCCTTGTAGGCGCGTGTGAACACTTTGGCTCGCGAGTCAGCGGCTTCCTTCGCATCGGTATCAAAAGCAATCGTGATCGACGGATTGTTGAACTGCACGGATCCGACGTGGATCGAGTCACCTACCAGCAGTAGATCCTGGCCCTTGCTCTCGACGAGGTAAGCGGTATGGCCTACCGTGTGGCCGGGGCTGGCCATCGATCTCACGCCGGGTACGATTTCTGCGTTGCCGTTGAACGACTGAAATTTCCCTGCGTCGATGTAGGGCTGTACCGAGGCCATGGCACCCTGGAAAAAGCCCTTGGAATCTACGGGAGCCTTGTCCATGTTGGCTTTGTTGAGCCAGTACGTTGCTTCATGCTGGTCGGCGTGAACAATGGCGTTGGGGAAGACGCGTTGTCCATTCACGACGAGGCCACCTACATGATCAGGGTGCATATGCGTCAGCAGGATGTCGTCCACCTGCTCGGGTGCGTAACCTGCAGCGCGCAAGTTGGCGATGAGTTTGCCAAGGGTAGGGCCGAACAACGTGCCGGCACCGGTATCCACAAGCACCAGGCGTGAGCCCGTATTGATCAGGAAGGCGTTGTCGGACACTTCCAGTGGCGAGCCCAAGAACGATTTCTTGAGCGTCGCATCGGTCAGTGCCGCCGGTTCACTCAGAAGCTTGTCGACGGGCAGATCCACGGTGCCATCGCTGATGACGGTGATTTCGAAATCGCCCAGCATGGTGCGATAGAAACCCGGCGCTTGGGTTTTGACCATTGGTGCCGCTGCGCTCACCGGGCCGGCAGTGAAGGCAACGCCGAACGTGCCCAGTGCCAAAGCGAGCACCGTGTTGCGAAGGAAGCGGGTAGGTAAAGACTTGAGGTTCATTGCGCGAGCTCTCCGTTAGCCCGACAGGGTTGGGTTTGTCGGTCGGCGAGAGTTTGTATCGTTGCGATAATTGGAACAATAAGAAAATATGCAAATATCTATTGCGAAATACGCAATAATATTTGGATAGAATGGCAAGCCTTATGATCGATGCGCTCAATGATTTTCTGGCAGTCGCCGCCTGCGGAAGCTTTTCTCAGGTAGCGAAGAAGCAGGCTGTTGCCGTGTCATCGGTGACACGCAAAATTGACTGGCTTGAAGCGGAAGTCGGTTCTCGGCTGTTTCACCGCAGTTCGCGTCGGGTCGTGCTCACCGATGCGGGTGAGCAGTTCATGCCTCGCGCACGTAACATCCTCAACGAACTCGCGGAAGCGAAAGAAGCCATCTCGTCGGCCAACGACGATCCGCGTGGACTGTTGTCCATAACGGCGCCTACGATCTTTGGTCGCCTGCATTTGGCGCCGGCGATCGCGAATTTTTTGAGGCGCTATCCCGGTGTGGAGATCGAGCTCCATCTCAGCGATCAAGTCATTGACCTCGTAGAGCGTCGCCTTGATGTCGCGATTCGTATTGGCTTGCTTCCCGATAGTGATCTGCACGCAGTGACCTTGGCGCCACTACGCCAAATTACGTGTGTGAGTCCCAGCTACATCGAGCATGCGGGAAAGCCTGAAGAACCTGGCGACTTGTTGCACCACGACTGCATCACGGTGGCAACGATGCCGGCAGCGGCGGGAGCGTGGTGCTATGAAGGTGTCAACCGAAACCAGCCACTTCCGGTTAGTGGTTGCCTGCGTACCGACGACAAGGGAGGCATGCTCCAAGGGGCACTGGCCGGGTTGGGGATTGTGCAATTGCCCAGTTGGCTTGTCTTCGAGGATATTCAGGCCGGTCGGCTGATCCCTTTATTTGCCGATATACCCCAGCCTTCACAGCGTGCCCGGCCGGCCATCCATGCTGTCCGTCTTCCAGGGCGTTCTCATGAAGTGAAGTCAAAACTCTTTATTGCACACCTACAACAAGCCGTGGGAATCCCGGCGTACTGGGATGTGTTGAGAGGAGTTGGCTAAGTAAAGCCTAATGGCCTCTCATTTATAATTTCGCATTCCTGGCCCTTCCGGGCGCCGATGGCGTATCGGCTTATGCATCGGCGTCACGAGCAGAGTCTCTTGCAGGCTCGCCCTCCACGTTTATCAATGTAGGAGCGATCGATCTTTTCGTCGAAGAGAGCATCGAGTACGCGCAACGGCTGATCCGCGATGGCGTGCCCACGGAGCTACACGTTTATCCCGGCGCATGTCACGCCTTCCAGGCGATAGCGCGAGTTTCTGCGGTAGCCAAGGCTAACGATCGTGATCTGACTACAGCATTGCGTCGCGCCTTGTTTCCCACGGATTAAATGAGTGATTGAATCGACGTATCACTCCAGCCCTTTCCGCCTTATCGTGGACAATGTAGTGCTCTGGCTGCGGTGAATGTCTGTCTGTAAGGCGGTCAACGCCATCCGGACGCTCCCGACCCACCTACCGGAACTTTTATCGTCCGGGGCAGCGGTGGATGTTCTCCGGCGAGCGCCTTGCTCGCGATCTCGATGCGTCGCTAAATGATGAGCGCGAGATGTTCCTACGGGACACCCTGGCCGGGTTGAGCGCACCTCGGAAGACCTTGAAGCCGAAGTACTTCTACGATGACGCGGGTTCGGCGTTGTTCGAAGCGATTTGTGAGACGCCCGGGTATTACCCGACCCACACGGATACGGCGTTGCTCAAAGCCATCGCGGTAGAGCTGGTTGCAGAAATCCCCGATGGCTCCGTGTTCCAACATTCATGTGTCGGGTATATCACGGCTTTTTCGCATAGAGGTATACAAGGTCGTTTCTCTCATTCTCCGAAATAGAACATGCCAGTATGACTCGTAGCAAAACCACCGCCGCACAGACAAGAAGAAAGCGCATTCAGCCCAATGAGAATTGTGAGCCAAGCATTGATACGTTCAATAGGCTGACATTCCAAGAGGCCGAATTGCTCCGGTTCTTACATTTGGGATACGTAGGCCTGCTTCTCAGCGACAAACAGACTCTGCGTGCACTGGAATCAAAGGACTTGGCAAATTGTGTTATGGGCGTTTGGCGAACGACGGCCTTGGGAAGGGCTCATGTAGAAAACCTCAAGTGCACCTCAAGCGCACCTCGAGTGAGACCGCAGAGACGCTTTGCCGTGACTAACGTGTTAGGTCGTTAAGTCAGAGGTCAAATCTTCTCGGCGTGCCATCCAGCGATTGAGCCCATTTTTATAGATCGTGCGGCATCAAACCTGAGACTCCAGATGCACCAAAAGAAAGGCTTGGCTTGGGATGGGCATCAGACCAAGTTGATCGTCTGTGCCAACTCCCGACTAATGCTATTGACTATGTGCACGACGATTTACCAAGTTGACGAGAAGCACCGACATCCCACTGTATTGAGTGGTCGTCGGCTTTAGAATGCGGCTGCCACTGACCGCCTGCTAATTTCTGCGCAAAAAACCAGGAGCCCGCAGCGAGCGGACTCCTGGGCGTCGACTACTGCATTACTTAGGGATTGGTGGCCGTGATAAAGCCAGGGGTTGCGCCAATGAAAGTGCTTGCCGCCTGGATATCGAAACTGCCCCAGCCGGTGGCGTTATCTCGTCCGGTGGTGGCCGAGTAATAGCCATTATTGCCAGTGGTGACATCGTGGAACGGGAAGCTGCTTGCATAGGCATAGAGCGCCGGCGCGGCGAAACCCAGACCGTTGTTATTCGCGGTCTCCAGGCGAGCCCAGGAACCGACGAACAACGGCGAGGCCAAGCTGGTGCCACCGTTTGTGTAATACCCCGACTGCGAGATACCTGAGGTCGAGCTCTTGGTGAAGTAGACGATGATCGGCGAATTCGTCCAGTCCGCGTCGAAAGCCACATCCGGCACTTCACGATGCGGATAGCTGCTCGACTGCCAGCTCGGCGTGGCTTCGGAACCGCTGATGCCGCCACCGCTGTAGGGCCAGGAGGCCTCCGAGGTGTAGACGTCGGACGTGCTGGTGCTCAGGGTCGTGCCGCCGGCCGCTACTACATAGGGCGAGCTCGCCGGGTAGTTCACCGAGAGCGTGGTCTTGCTGCCGTAAGCACCGTTTTCAGGAGCCGAACCGTTCAGCGGGCAAGGATAGGAGCCGTTATCGCCGGTCGCGGCTGAGAAGGTCTGTCCCTGCGTTACACCAAGCTGGAATGCCGAGTCCGCGAAGCCTGGCGCACCGTCGCACTCGGGTTCTCCCCAAGACATGTTGATCACCTTGGCGGTGTTGTCGCTCACTGCTTTGTTGATCACCTGCAGCAGGCCGCTGTTGCTGGCGCCACTGGAACCGTTGGTGCTGCTGTAGGTGCCACCATCGGTGTAGAAGATCAGCTTCTGCACGCCACCGCTGACGCCGACGATGGCCTGCGCGTCCATGCCCCATTCGCCCTGACCGCTATCGTCGCTGCTGCTCTTGGTCGTGGTCGAGACGATCGAAGTCGGCACGGCAGTGACCTTCTGACCGCTTTCGAACTGGGTCAGGTCGTTCACTGCATTGGTCATGCTGCCCCAGCCGATGATCGCCACCGTTGTCTTGGTAGCTACCGCTGTGCTGCCCGCGTCGTAAACCGTGGCGAACTCCTGCGGATAATACGCGTGCGCCGACGAATTGCCGGTCACCGAAACAACGGTATAGGCAGGACGCAGCTGCGATGCCGGCAACGAGAATGTGTGCGCCTGATGCAGCGTTTGCAGGCCAAGTACTTGATCGACTTGCCCACTCAGAGTCGCCGGCACCTGGACATCGGATGTGTTGGCAATGCCGCTATGCCCGTTCCGGGTAAAGTGCCCGACTTCGGTGTGGAATGCGCTGCGCGCCGCACCCACCGTGCCGTCAGCCGTCACCAACAAACGGTTCGGTGCAATCTGTACATGGGTGAAGCCCTGCTGGGTGAGGTAATCCGCTACGGCTTGGGCCTGCTGCTGGGTCGGCGCGAAATTCGCCGCGCTCTCCTGGCTGGTCAGGAACTGGTGGTAGGACGGACCGGGATGGAACAGCTCTTGGGTATAGCTATCCAGCACATCCTTGTTACGCAGTTTCAACGCTACGGTAATGGACACCAGCTCCTGATCCGCCGCATAGCCGTTAAAGGCGGCATCGGCGGTATCAGGCACTTGCGTGCGGGTTGCCGCCCACGCCGCGGCATCAGCGCCGTGCGCAGCAGGGGCGACCATCAGGCCTTGCATACCGATCGCCAATGCCAACGCCACTGCTAGACGTCCACGTGTAAAAGTGCGCGACATACCGTTTGCAAAATTCGTCATATTGGAAATACTCCCAAAGTCAGTTGAACCAGCTTCTGTAAAATTCATCGCGGCTTTTACCCCGCGCCCCAACGAGCTCCCCACGGACGCCTTACCTTCGTGCAACCGCCTTGCAAAGCGTCCCATTCAATCTAGCAAATTCATTTGGCCATTTATACGGGCAATTGAATATGAGCGCACGGTGCGTGCTATAACTTCGCCTTATCGTTGGTACTGATGAGGAAGTAGTCGCAATTAGTCAGGCGCCGCAAGACAGGTGATTAGGAAGCGTTATCGGGGGTAGGGCGCACGTTTGAATATCCGATGGCGTGATCAGATAGCCGCATTCATTGCTCGCTGCGGCTATTTGCACCAGAGCCAAAAAACTGGCCAGTCAGGGAGTACCAAAAATATCAGTTTTAGTTATTTATCGAAAAACCTCCCTTTTGCCGAGAGGCTCTCACAGGCAATGGTCGACGCGCATCCTTGCGCACTCTTCTCCTTGTGCACTCTTCACTATCAGAGCGATATGTTCCAGTTGTTCAACGTGCCGTGGTCACCGCTACCGTACAAGTCGAAGTCATACACCGTCAGCGTCCAGGTCCCGTTGGCAACCACATTCCCTGTAGTGGGAACTGTAAAGGTCGTGTTGAGACTACCAACGGTCGTGAAGTTAGGCTCTTGTATCCAAACAGTGTTGCCCGCCGGATCGGTGATCCCGACATACAGGTCGCCTGACATGTTATGGGTGATGTTGACGTGGACTTGTACCGTCGATTCGGTGTCGCCCGACACGCCGGATACTGTGATGGGGCTGGTGACGTAAGCGTCATCACCGATAGTGACGGGCGAGGTACTGTAGAACACGCGGCCACCGCTTGCGGTAGCCGTCACCGAAGCCGTCTTCGAGCTGGTCTTGCCGCTCGTGCTGTCTGTCACCGTTTCGGTGACGTTATAGGTGCCAGCAGCGGCATAGGTGTGGCTCGGGCTGGCGACGGCCGACGTGCTTCCGTCGCCGAACGTCCACGCATGCGAGCCGATGGTGCCGCCCGAATCCGTGGAGCTATCGGTGAAGGTCGCCGTCAAACCGCTGACGGTGTCGGTGAAGTTAGCCGTCGGTGTGCCACCTGTGGCGCCACTGCTGACCGTCACCGACGCCGTCTTGGCGCTGGTCTTGCCGCTGACGCTGTCGGTCACCGTCTCGGTCACGCTGTAAGTACCCGCGGCCGTATAGGCGTGGCTTGGGCTGGTGGCCGTCGAAGTGCTGCCGTCGCCGAAGATCCACGCATGCGAGCTGATGGTGCCGCCCGAATCGGTGGAGCTATCGGTGAAGGTAGCGGTCAGGCCACTGATCGTGTCGGTGAAGTTGGCAGTCGGTGTACCACCCGTGCTGCCGCCCCCGGTAACGTTGGCCACGAAGTTCGCGATGTTGATCGAACCGAAGCCGCTGGCGTAATCCCAGCCCACGGCGGCGGTTTCACCCGGTGAACCATTCCACGCATTGTTGCCCGTGGTGACGTCGTGGAAGTCCGTCGCGTAGTTCTTCGCGGCATCCGCGTAGATCAGCGGAGCGGCGAAGCCAAGCGAGGACTTGGTAGCCAGCGTGCGTGCCCACACGCCCACAAACAGCGGCGAGGCAAGGCTGGTACCGCCGTACTGTGCGTTGCTACCGTGGAGGATTATGGTGCTGCCGGATTCCGGTGCGGCCTCCAACGCTATGTCGGGCATGCCACGATAGTTGCTGCCGTTGTTCGCACCGACATTCTTCTGCCAGCTCGGCTGCGCTTCGAAGGTGCTCACGCCGCCGCCACCGGCACCCTCAGCGGTGCTCCACACAGCTTCCGAGTCATACGTGGTGCCTGTGGTGTACAGGTTGGTGCCGCCCACCGCGACCACGTACTGCGAATTGCCTGGCCAGCCAACCGTGTTGGTGCCATTGGCGCACTCGTTGGAGCCCGTGTCGCCGGTGGCAACCGAGAACGTCTGGCCTTGCGCAACGGCCTGTTCGAAGATGTTGTCGCCGGTGTCGACATCATTCGTTTCCATGCCGCTCTCGCACTCGCCGAGTGAGACGTTGATGATCCGCACGGTGTTGTCGGTAACTGCCGTGTTGAAGGCATCGATGATCGGCTGGTCATTCATGCTCGAGGTGGCGTACAGGGTGAGCGACTTGACGCCGCCGGACATGCCGGCGATGTTCTGGGTGTCAATATCCCACTCGGCGTCGCCACTGACGTCGGTGCTACCACTATCCACCGGCACCACGTTCAGCGGGATATTGCCGAGACTGGGGTGCTGGCCCAGGAACGTGCTGAAATCGCTCTGCACGTTCGTCATGCTGCCTTCGGTGATGACGCCGACGTTGACGCTCGATCCGGTGACCGTGCTGCCAACGTTGTAGATCGCCGGGAAATCGGTCGGACTGTGCGCGCTCATGGTGCCGCTGGCGTTGGTGCTCACTCCACTTGTCGTAAGCGGCCGCGCATAGGTATGGAAGATATGTACGTTCTGCAGGCCCAGTACTCCCTGTACCGTCCCTTGCAGCGCGGCTGGAATCTTCACGTCGCTGGAGTTGGCGTAAGCGTCGCGGCCATCATGCGTCCTCACCCTCACGAATGACGTCTGGAACGCGGCGGCGGCGGTGTCGGCACGCCCCGTTGCGGTCACCAATTGCCGATTGGGGGCGATCGTGACATTCGAGAAGCCGGCTTTATTCAGATAGTCCGCCACGGCTTGTGCCTGCGCCTGGGTCGGTGCGTACGTCTCCGCGAACTGGGCCGACGTCAGATTGGAATGATGCGGATCGGCGATGAACGCATCCAACTGGGCCTTGTTGCGCAGCTTCAGCGAAACCGCTACTCGCATCGGTTGCGCCTGGCTCAGCAGGCCAGTGACCTGGTCACCTGTGTCCAACTGCGTTGCGTGACGTACGGTGGCGAACAGGGGGCTGGCCACCGCATTGCTTGCCGGTGCGGCAGACACCGACGCGGCCATGGTCATACTGATGGCCGCGGCCAGCAGCTTGAGGCGCGTAGGGTTGTGGCGTGTGTAGTTCGACATGAATGAACTCCGGTTGGTTTTTATAAGGACAAACGGGGCTGATGCGGCTACGTGAGCCCCATGCGCTAGTCTTTAATTCTTTGCCGCACGTCAGTGCGGCCCCTCCACTCAAGAATTGCCCGGCGACACGCAAAACCCAAAAACGCCGACGCTCCCAACTCTCCATGTACCTCGGCATCGCAATCGGTCAATTCAGTGCATTACTTTCTGACTGAAGCATCCATGCGTATGGCAAAGTTTCCCTAAGTAACACGCGATTAACCGCATCAAAGAATTCCCCAGCGCTAATCGCCTGCAAAGAAATAGCATGAAAACTTGGCGGGAATTGGCCATGGCTGATTTCCGCCTTTTATTGACGGATAATCGCCATGACGGATTACCGTCAGCGAGAAGACTTGAGTCCCTCGTTGACCTAACGAAGGCCGGAAGATCCGTTACCTCGATTTGCTTACCGCACGCATTGCTGCGTTCCAGCCAGCCTGAAAACGCGTGTTGGCTTTCAGTCGTTTTTGCAACAGAGAGATGCGACGCTCAAACGTGCGTTCGGATATTTTTAGACGATTCGCGATCACCTGGTCTTTCAGGCCATTCGCGAGAAATGCGACGAGTTGCTCCAACTCGGCGGACTCGAATTTACCCGCGTTGGTGTCGAGTGCACCATCCGCTCTGATTGGTACGGCGAGTTGCCACAACATGTCGAAATGCGCGCACAGCGTATCGAGCAACAGTGATGGTCGAAGCAGCAGACCAGAGTCACTAGCGCTTTTTAAATGCAATGGCACCAATGCCATGCGACGATCGATGATGGCGGCCTTGATCGGCACCCCTTCGTACAGCCGCTGCTCCTCGCCAGCGATGAGGCAGTCTTGAATATGTTGAGCACCCGCGGGCCAGTCCAACTTCGTGGTGTCACATATGGTCCGGCAAATCACTTTGCGGTCTTTCATGGACACATGCGTGGCCATGTGCGTTTCGAAAGGATTTACATATGGAGGGCGGTCAAATTCGAGTATTTCGTACTTTGCATTTTCGTAGAATTGACTGATGACGCGCGTCAAGGCATCGCGTCCGGTAATCAGTTCGACGGTCAACTCGTCACCCTTATCGGCGCTGCTCAATGGCCGTATCTTCGCTAGGCGTTCGCCCAGGCCCAAGGCGGCTTGCAACCCACTCTGACGTTGGGCGACCAGTGCACCAAAGGCCAGGTCAGGCGCAACCGCGTGGTACTTCGCTACGCGTTCAGGAGAGCGAGTGACGAAACCCTTGGATTCGAGGTCGCCAAGCAAGCGGCGAACGTGACCCGCAGAAAAATTGCTTGCGGCGACGACATCGACAGGCGTAGATCCAGGGCGTTCGAGCAAGCTTTCGTAAACTTTAAGCTCGTCCACCTTCATGTCGAGCGCCCGTAAAGCGTCCGTCTCGGTTCGGCTAGATTGATTTTGCAAGTCGACTCCCATTGTTAGCTCTGGTGCAAATTGAGATGAGCCAGTGATTTGCAAAGGACCTGGACTAATACTGCTGCGTGGTCACGCTCAAACACACGTGATATCGGATCGCGTGGCCGAGCGGATGCCGAGCAAGTGATCAGGGAGCGTTATCGGGGGTAGCTTTGTCACCCGCGATAACGATCATCTTGTGGACCTAGCGAACGATGCCACCAGGGGCTTTTCAAAGGCTATCAATCGTAGACATTGGTGATAAGTCGCGGTGTGGCTGCGGGTTGGGCCGCACGGAGATAGTCTCTGAAGTAGCTGAGTAAGCGTTCCTGCTCCGAGTCTGTGATTGGCTCTATGCGCGTTGTGTGTTGCACCGATGTCGTTGTGCCAGAGCTCGTGCACTGCATGTTCGTAGGCGCGGCTGGAATGCTTTCGGTCGCTGTTGTGGCCGACGTCGCCACGGCACAGGTGGGCACGGTAATGGCGCCACCGAAAGTAATCTTTCCATCGAATGTCGCATGAGCATTTGATGCGATGGCCATGGTTGTGACCCAAAGAGAGAAAACAGCGATTTCACGCATCAAACAATTCATAGTTACCTCCATCGATCAACTGCACGGCGCGCCTCGCGCACGGTCAGTGCCTCAGGATAGGTATGCGTAAATGTCCGGGTGTACACGACACCTTCAAGTAAAATGTTTGAGTACGCATCGCAGCGTCGTCGCCACTCTGCCGCACACTGCGATGGTTTATCGCTGGCAAGGCGCGTTGCGCTTGGGAAACAGTTACAGGCGGGCCAGCACGGTCGCGCCTGTCTTGCCCTCTACTGCCATCCTTTCGGCGTCCCCCGCGTTCTGCTTGGCGGTCGTCAGCACCGTTACCGTGCTGACTGTGCCGTCGCTCGCGCGAACCTTGAACTGGAAGGTCTGACGGGCCGGATCAGGACGGTTCACCAGGAACTGCGCGTACTTGGCGATGCAGGCGTTGAGTTCAATGTCACGAACGTCGCAAAACGCCACGTGCGGGGCGTGGACCCACTTCGGCTCGGTCGCGCCATGGCAGAAGAAACCTTGCTTCAAGAAGCTCGCGGCCTGGCCATTGTGCGGATCGAAAGTGCAGGCCTGGGGCTTGGCCTCGGATTGGATGTAGGCGCCGCAGGTATCCGCCTCGTCGGGCTTGGCAATGCACAGGCCGCGGATATCTTCCGGATCGCCCGGCTCCATGGCCAGTGCGGTCACGGCAGCGCTCGACTTGATCGGCAGCTTGAACGATGACGGCAGCGGGACGGTCTTTTCGTCGGAATCGAGAATGGAACCGGCGATCCGCGAAACAGTCTGCGCAGTCTGAGTTGCTTTCGGCGCGACGGCCGCAACGGGCTGGGCGGCATGGGCCGCAAACGATGCCGTAAGGGCGACCAAAACGGCGGCGGTAGTGATAAAGGTTTTCATGGTGTTGCTCCTGGTGAATGCGTTGTGTTGTGTGCGGGTTCCCGCAGGAACCCGATGATCTGTTCTTCTAAAAAAATGCCTCTCCGTATCCGATCGCCTCGATGCATGGGGTCGGGCTCTAAAGGCTTCGTGCTACTCAATTCCGTGGAAACGTCACGCTCATAAGGGCGGCGTGCGCAAAAATGCCGCACGTCCATGAACCTAGAGACGACGTTGGATACCCCACGGCCACGCTATGACTGGATGCATGTCGAACCACGCGGCGAGGTCATTCTTCAGTTCGTCGGCCGTCGCGTAGCGATCGGCTGGATCCGTCTTAAGACAGCGAGCGACAATCGCATCGAGGTCTCCCTTGAGGGAGCGAGCGAGCAGGCGTGGGGACGACCACCAAGTGGCGGCTTCTTCGCGACGCATTACCCTGGCTACTCGCGACATCTGCCCCGGGATGTAGCGCGGGGCCACATTGTCCATATAGCTGATGGCGAGAGTGACATGATCGAACGCGTGCTGGCCGCACAACAGGAGGTGGAGGATGAGCCCGAGGGCATAGATATCGATGCCTGTGGTGACAAATCCACCCTTGAGTTGCTCGGGTGCCGCGAAGCGCGGTTTCGCGCCGTGGTTGGCCAGTCTGCGCTCCGGTATCAGGCGCTCGGCGAGCAGAGCCGAGATACCGACGTCGAGAAGTTTCACATTTCCTTCGGCGGTGACCAGCAGATTCGAGGGTCTGATATCTCGATGCACAACCAGCCGGCTATGCGCGTAGCAAACCGCGTCTGCCACAGCCATCATCAACCGTACGCGCGATTTGATGGTGAGTTTTTTCCGCGTGCAGTAGACGTCGATCGGTTCGCCCTGAACCAGCTCCATGGCGAACCAATGGGTCGTTCCACCTTCCATACCGCTGCCCAGGAACGCTGCGATGTTTGGATGGGCAAGGCGTGCCAACTGTTTTGGCCCTACGCGGAAGCGATCGCGCGCATTGGTTTCATCCATCTCGATCTGGACAACCTTGAGCGCGCACGGATGTTCGAGAAGTCCGTCGACACGATGGGCTCGATAGACAGCGCCCACGCGCCCATGCCCGATGGCGCTCTCGATTTGCCATGGTCCCAGGCGGCTGCCCAGCATGCCAGTCATCGCGGTCGCACGCACGTTCGACAGGGTGAAGTCGGGTACGCCATGCTCCAGACGCCCGTCCGTGTCGCGGTCGGCGGCGACCAGGGCGTCTACGACGGCCGTGAGTTCCGGCGGCTCGTCGCACCGCAGACGGGCGAGCCAGTGGGTCCGCCGGAAATCCTTCAGATTCAGGTATTCGTCAAACAAGGCCATGGCGCGGAGACGAAGTGCTGCGCCGGATGCTGATGTCTTCATGGTGTGGCGGCCTATCCGCAGGCGAGAATTGACACGAGGTACGACCTACGACCTATACGCCGGCAGGAGGGCACGGAACCGAGGCCTTGGGCACTCACGAATAGATGCGCAAAGCCGCCGGCAAAACCGACAGGCTTTAACGTATGCGTCTTCATCGATTCAGTGATTGGGGCGGCCGCCTGACGATCCGCACGCGGTCGCGGACACCTCCTGCAGTGCCAGCCACGAGAGCAACGGGCGCAGAGTGTGGCGGCCTATCCGCAGGCGAGAACTGACCCAAAGCACGACCTGCGACCTAGACGCAGGCAGGAGGGCATGGAACCGAGTGCGATTTAGCTGAGGCCTTGGGCACTCGCGAATAGATGCGCAAAGCCGCCGGCAAAACCGACAGGCTTTAATTCGTCTGCGTCTGCGTCGATTCAGTGATTGGGATGGGCACCTGACGATCCGCACACGGTCGCGGACGCCTCCTGGAGTGCCAGCCACGAGAGCACGGGGCGCTGATCCCGAATGGCACGGGTGATCGGGCTGCACGTGCCATAGCGGGCCAGAGCAAGGGTCGCGGCGGCGTCAAGGCGCGCCTGGCCCGCGAGGGCAGTGTCCGCTCGTGCAAGCATCGCCACGGTAATGCTCCGTTGCAACAGCAGGTCGGCCGGCTGGCTGGCGGTTTGCGTTCCGCCATAGGTAGCCGCTTTGAATGTAGCCGCGGCAAGTTCACCCTCGCGGATCGTGCAGGCAAAATCCGCATCGACGAGGCAGGACTCCGCCTTGATTTCGTGGAGTGTCCCTCTGACCATGACGACATCCTCCCTTGTTGTCGCCATGGCGGCGACGAGGGCATCTGCCTCATGAAGCAGGGCGGGTACCTCGGTCACGTCGCCGGTGTAAAGATCATTACGGGCTAACAGGGCCAGCGCAGAGGCAAGAACGACATCGTATCGAGGACCATCCGGCGCGCGCAGCTTTTCGACGAAGGGCCGAAGAAGGATCGATGAATTGGTGAAGTCTCCGCTCATCTGAAGGGCCTGGGCGAGCGGTACTTCCGCGCACATGGGGCGACATAGGCCGGCCTCCGGATGGCTCTGCAGGAGTTTGTTTTGGATGCGCATGGCTTCACGTGATGCATCGACAGCCTGGCTGAACATCCCGGATCTCTCCAGGGCGTCTGCATACTGCGTAAAGGTGACGACAAGTCGTGGCGCGTCGGGGTAGGCTGCCTTCCAGTCCCGAATGGCTGCTTCGAAGTCAGTGCGGGCCATGTCGAGCTTGCCCATGCGCAGGTAAATCGAAGGGAGCAAGGTTTCCGCCGTAAGCGCCGCCGTCGAGCGCCTGAGGCCATGCCGTGTCGCCGCATCCAGGGTGGCGGTAAGTTGTTCAGATGCTAGTTCTAGCTTCTCAGAATAATGGATCAACAATTCGGCCACGGCAACGCGGGTTGCGATGACCTCGCCGACGAAGACGTCCGGATGTCTATCGATAAGATCCAGAGCCCTGTCGATATTCCTGATGTACACCGAAGGCGGAAAATTGCGCAGAATCACCTCCATCGCGGCTCTGCGAATGATGATCTTTGCACTGAGAATATCGTTCAGTGGGCTGGACG
>Ga0302234_10001481_pt1 | contig 16139 bp, 12 predicted proteins | sample II_Palsa_N3_2_FD_193576 | JGI IMG/M metagenome (GOLD analysis project Ga0302234, IMG submission 193576) | Peat permafrost microbial communities from Stordalen Mire near Abisko, Sweden - II_Palsa_N3_2 | ecosystem: Environmental > Terrestrial > Soil > Palsa > Peat permafrost | place: Sweden... | reverse complement strand
GGCGAACAGCAGGCGCTGGAGCTGGCAATGGTGCTCGCCCTGGAACCACGGATCGTGCTGCTCGACGAGCCTACGGCCGGGTTGACGAAAACTGAGCGCACGCAGATCGGTGACGTGCTGGCCGCATTAGCGCACCGGTATCGGCTCTGCTGTCTGCTGGTGGAGCACGACCTGGACTTCGTTGCAGAGGTTGCCACGCGTATCGTCGTCCTGCATCAGGGGCGTATTGTGATGCAAGGCTCCTTCGACGAGGTGGTCAACTCGGAACTGGTCAAGACAATCTATGCCGGGACGGCGCAGGGTACGGGACCAGTCGGCGATGGTGTCCACGGGGAGGCGTTATGAGCCAGAACGCGCTGGAACTCCGGGACGTGACAAGCGGATACCGGAGCTCAGTGGTACTCCGTAAGCTGTCGATGACCGTTGCCAACGGCGAAGCCGTCGCGCTGCTCGGCAAGAACGGCATGGGCAAGACCACGCTGCTCAAAACGATCATGGGCTATCTGCCGAAGAAGACGGGTGCGATCAGCGTCCGCGGGCAAGATATCACCCGCATGGCGCCACATCGGATTGCACGCGCAGGCATCGCCTACGCGCCCCAGGAACACGCCTTGTTCCAGGATCTCAGCATTCGTGACAACCTGCGCATCGGGCTTGAGAAGGCATCGGTGTTCGAGGAACGCTTTGCGCAGATCGAGCCGGTTTTCCCGGTGTTCACGAGCCGGCTGAAGCAGTTCGCAGGCACGCTTTCCGGCGGCGAGCAAAAGATGTTGCTGGTTGCCCGCGCACTCATGATGCGCCCGTCGATCATTCTTCTCGATGAAATCACAGAGGGGCTGCAGCCGACCGTGATCGACCGCCTGGCCGAAGCGTTGCTATGGGAACGCAGGCAGCACGGCACGACTCTCCTGCTGATCGAGCAGAACGTGCCTTTCGCATTGAAAGTCGCCGACCGCTATGCGGTGCTGAAGCAAGGCGAAATCATCGACGATGGAAACGCGAAGGATGAGAGCGCGGCGGCATCAATCTTCGAGCACCTGCGCGTCTGACACGCCACATTTTATGAGGCATGATGAGCGCTGTGGAAGCAAACCGCGGCTCGACCGGCAAGAGCAATACAAGGAGGAACCGAATGGCGACGAACTCGCGACACCCAGACGCCTCGCTGTCGGCCGACGCTGGTTGGCGCATCGGCGTCCTTTATTCCCGCACGGGCGTCACCGCTGCGACGGAATCGGAACATTTTTTCGGCACTGCACTGGCGATCGAAGAGGTCAACGCCGCAGGTGGCGTCGACGGGCGCCTGTTGGATCCGGTCGTGTACGACCCAAAGAGCGATCCGGATGAATATCGCCGCCTGGCCACCCGGATGCTGCAGGAGGACGACGTCACGGTGATTTTCGGCTGTTCGACGTCGTCGAGCCGAAAGGCGGTGCTGCCGGTGATCGAGCGCAACAATGCGCTACTCTGGTATTGCTCCATCTACGAAGGCTTCGAGTATTCGCCCAATGTGATCTATACCGGGGCCGTGCCGAACCAGAACAGCATGCAGCTAGCCGCGTATCTGCTACGCAATCACGGCCGCCGCTTTTTTCTGGTGGGCACCGACTATGTCTATCCACGCGAGTCGAACCGGATCATGCGAGACATGGTCGAGCAGCACGGCGGTGAAATCGTTGAGGAAATCTATCTGCCCAGCGACGCAGATCCGGCGGCACTCAGAGAGGTGGTGCTGCAGATCAAGGCGGTCGGACCCGACGTGGTGTTCTCCACCGTAATCGGTCGCGGTGCGCGGATTTTTTATCAGTTGTACCGCGAGCACGGTATCGATCCTGCGCAGATTCCGATCGCCAGCCTGACGATGGCGGAAGGTGAAACGCGGATGATCGGCCCCGAGCTATGCGGGAGCCATATCATCTCCGCGAGCTATGTCAACACGCTGGACTATCCGGGTAACAAGCGTTTCCTGAGCTCGTGGCATGCACGTTTCGGAGATCAACCCGCCAGCTTGTGGTCGGAGATGGCGTATAACCAGGTTCATCTCTTTGCGCTGGCCTTGGCTCGCACCCGAAGCCTCGACACTGCAAGACTGGTGGAAGCGATCCACGAGGTTGAATTCGATTCCCCTGAGGGCATGCTGAAAATTGATCCGGAGAACAACCACGCGATTTTGACTCCGCGTATTGCGGTGTGCCGGCCGGACGGCTCGTTCGACATCGTCTGGGAGGGGCGCGGCCCGATCAAGCCCGATCCCTATCTGACGTCGTACGGCTTCGCCGAATTCTGGCTCGACGGAGAACGGGCATGAGCACGGGGGCTCGTCGGCTATTTGACGATTTGCGCACGCTGCGCGTCCTTGTGATTCACCCGCCCGGTGACGATCGCAGCGTTCTCGAAGAGCAGTTGCGGCGGATCGGTTGCCCTGTGCGCGTCTTGTGGCCGTTTCCGTCTCAACTTCCCGCTGATGTCGACGCAATATTCTTTCTCGTCGGTCCTGAGACGCGAAGCGCAGGAAACTGGTGTGCGGCCGATACCGAAGCGACGCTGATTGCTTTGTCCGACTACGAGAATCCAACCGCGTTAAAAATGCTGCTGGATACGCAGGCGCACGGCGTGATCACCAAACCGTACCGCTCCACCGGTATTCTTAGCACGCTGGTGCTTGCGCGCGCATCTTCCGGCTATCAGCAGCGGTTGCACAGCAAGATCGGCAAACTCGAAGAGGCGATCAAGGCGCGACGCCATATCGAACGAGCGATTCGCATTCTGATGGAGGCGCACCGGTTAAGCGAAAGCGACGCATACGAGCATATGCGTTCGCGGGCGACGGGGCTTAGGGTGACGGTAGGGGAGATCGCTACGATGGTGATCGATGCACATGAGGCGATGGAGAAGCTTGGGCTGGGGAAGGGAAGGGGGTTTTGAACTGGCGTAGTTCGCCAGTCAAACCCCGCGTACCTCAATGTCCGTCTGACTTCCCCCAGACGATCGCTTCCGGATGACGTTCCAGATAATCGGAAAGGGCATTGAGCGAGACAAGCGTGCGGCGCAGTTCGGTCAACGCCTCGTGAACGTCCGACTGCATCGGAGAGTCCTGCTGCAGCGTGGCGTTGGCCGCATTGAACGACTGTGTGGCTGCCGTAAGCGAGGTGCGGGCCTGCGGGATCAGCTCCGTGTTGACCCGCTGAAACAGGGCATTCGCGTTCACGAGCGCCTTGTTCAGATTGCTGCCAAGTTGATCGAAGGGCACGCGATCCAGCTTGCTCACTATGCCGGCGAGCTGGTCCTGAAGCTCATCGAGCGCACTGGGTACGGTTGGAAGTTCGACCGGGCTGCGCCGGGTGTCGATGCTGGCAGAGGACACATGTGGGAAAAAGTCTAGCGCCACATAACGCTGGCCGGTCAGGACGCTCCCCATGCGCAATTGTCCACGCAGACCTCGAGCAACCATTTGACGCAGCAGCGCCTTGCCGGCTTCACTATCGCCCTTTCCGAGTGCTTCCCGGTAACGTTGGCCGAGCCGATGGGGGTACAGATTGAGTGTTACGACCATATCGAAGCTATCACGCGACCGATTGAAGTCGACGTCGATCGCACTCACCCGGCCCAGCTCGACGCCGTGGAAGTCGACCGGTGCGCCGACTGACAATCCGCGCACCGATTGCGTGAACCGTAGGCTCACGGCGGCGGCCGGTCCGTCGTCGGCACGATGCATCGCGTCCTCGCGATTGGCAGCAAGATCAAACGCAGTGCCATCAGCAGATTGCGGCTGGGCAACCTGCAATCGAGGCAAATCGAAAACGATGCCTCCTGAGAGGATCGTCGTCACCGACTGGGTGTCGAGTTTCAAACCGTTGGAATCGAGGCGCAAGTCGATTCCGCTCGCATGCCACCAATGCGTGGCCGCAGTAACGTATCGATCGTATGGCGCTTTCACGAAGACATCGATGTCGACCTGGGTGCCTCCCCCGGCTAGAGCGAAGCCGAGCACCTGTCCGACCTGTACGCGCCGGAAATAGACTGGCGCGCCCACATTGAGCGATCCAAGTGATTCGGCATGCAGAACGAATCTCCTGCCGTCCTGGCCGCTAGTCAGTAAGGGGGGCGTTTCCAGACCGGCGAACTCTTTGCATTGTGTTGAAGAACTTCCAACATCGACGGCGATATAAGGACCGGAGATAACCGTAGCCAGCCCGGAAATACCGGCTGTGTCGATCCGCGGACGGACGACCCAGAAGCGAGTGCCGCATGTTGCGAACCGCCTGGCGGAGCCATCAAGCTGCACGGCTGCGAGCACACGCGTGCGGTCGTTCGAGAGTTGTAGTCCCGTCAGTTTGCCTATTTCGACATCCCTGTAACGCACACGGGTTTTACCAACCTCGAGCCCTTCAGCGGTGAGGAAGCTGACGCCGACTTCGGGACCCCGTTGCGTGAGCCGAGGAACAAGGAGTGCGAGACAAAGCAAAGCAGCGGCAAGCGGGACGAGCCATACGGCCGAAGGTAACGGACGGCTTCGCATCAGACGCCAATAACCAGAGTAAGGTAGACGAGTGACGCGAAGATTCCGGCCAACGTGCCTGACACGTCTCTGGAGGCTACACCGCGCGTTTTTGCGATTTTCAAACCGTTAATTGAGTTGTGCCACCAGCGCATCAGCACCCTTGTCCAGGCCGGTCTTTGCGGCGCCGAGCGAACCGAAGGCTGCCGGCAGATTCATGGCGTTCGGATATTGCTTCGAAACGTATGCTTTCAGCAGATGACCGCTCTCGCTGTCATAGACTTCAACTGCGTAGGATACCGAACCACTAAAGGCGCCTTGACCACCGCGGACTGCCTGCACTCCGTTATACAGATTGCCCGCAAGGTCGAAATGCATGGCCTGTCCGACGAGCAACGTTGTCTTTTCGGCACCGGTCAGCGTCAGCTTGACCCGCAGGGTGTGAGGGCTGGCCTGATTGGCGGCGTCGAATCGCTTGGCCAGTTTCTGCGCGAATGTCTTTGCCATGTAGTCGGCAAGCGCTGTCTTGTCGGCGTCTTTCATGTCGCCAAACTGGTTATCGCTGCCTTGATACACGATGACGGGATCGAGCATCACCTGCGTGTAGCGCGACCAGGTCACGGGGGATGTGTACCGGTAGGGAATCTTGACGGAATCGTCATCCCGGTTGCGCTGCAACTGTGACGAAGAGGCGATGCCGTTGTAGGCGACGGGCTGCACGCTGGCGCATGCCGCGAGAGTCAGCACCGCCGTGACAGTGAAAAGAAGCGGGACGAGTTTATGCTTGAACATGCTGTGTTCCTGAAAGGGCAGGTTGGGCGCCGACTGGCGTTTGGTTGGAGCGAGAGCCGATGTGGCCGCAGAGTACCATCACCTTTATTGAATGTAAACCGTCTATCCGGTTTGTTTGTTGTATAACCGAGAGCGTACAATTCCACCGCTCGCACGAGCGCTTGCCGGGCGGGACCCTGCGGGACGGCTCGCTGAGATTGAGTTACTGCACCGGATTACTTGCCAGACATGTTCGCGACGCGGCGGCCTTAGGGGCATGCCGAATCGTCGCGACGCCATCAAACTCGATAATGGACAACCAGACCCGTTCAGAGATTTCCCGCAAGAAGGCGATTGAAGCCGCTCTTACCATTCTTAGCCGCGATGGTGTTGGCGGACTGACATTCGATTCGTTGTCGCGCGAAAGTGGTATTAGCAAAGGCGGATTGCTGCATCAGTTCCGTACAAAGCAGGGGGTGCTTAGCGCATTGCTGGAGCATCAGCGGCTTCAGTTCGAGCAGATTGCGCGAGACTATATGGCGAATGAGGGTGCGGCCAAGGCCGAACCGACCCTGGCGGCGCAGATTGCGATTTACCGGGAGGCGGTGAAGCAGCCGCATTCGGTGGCACGGGCTGTTCTGGCGGCGCTTATCGAGAGTCCGAATTTGCTTGAAGAGAGCAAGGCGAGCGACGAAGCGAAAATGAAGGCGCTGCATGCGGAGGCGAGTGATCCGGATTTGGCGCTATTGCGGTATTTTGCTGCTAGCGGGATCGCGTTTCATTCGTTGTTGGGGCTTTCGCCGTTGAGTGATTCCACCAGGGATGGGTTATTTGAGCGGCTGCTGGATGAAGATCGGTGGCGGCCCGCACTGGCGGGGCCCAAGGGGAAGAAAAAGGCTGGCAGGTAATTACCGCACCGCGCGGTAGTGGTGGTCTTAGCCTTCAGGCAAAACAACCCGCCTATATGTCACCCACATGACACGACCCACGCGCCACCCCTTCCTTCAGCTATATTGCTAAAGCAAAGCGCAAGCCGTCTCCAATAACCTTGCAAACCACACCGGCGTCGCCATGCAGGCTCTCAGTTTCCTACCCGACAGCTTCGCGGAATACGAGGATCTCAAAGCGATCCTCGACGCCGGCAGCGCAAGCTTCGACATCCGCACGGTTTGCGAGGCGCGCGTCCACGGCAGGACCTTTCCTGTCCTGACCGCGAGCATCGGCTCAAGCGATCCGCAAGCCCCAGCCATCGGATTCTTCGGCGGTATCCACGGGTTAGAGCGTATCGGCACCCAACTCGTACTCGACTACATGCGCTCGCTGCTGTCACGTCTCGAATGGGACGAACTGCTGGTGCGGCAATTGCAATCGGTTCGTCTTATCTTTATGCCCATCTGCAATCCGGGCGGCATGTGGGCAGCCACGCGCGCCAATCCGAACGGCGTCGATCTCATGCGCAATGCGCCGCAAGATGCCGACGAACGCGTGCCGCTGCTCGCGGGTGGCCAGCGTCTGGGCGCCTGGTTGCCGTGGTATCGCGGACGTCGCGGCGCACCTATGGAAGTCGAAGCTGCCGCACTGCTCAAGCTGGTCGACACTGAACTGACCTCGCGTCCTCTTAGCTTCGCGCTCGATTGCCACTCGGGTTACGGCTGGCGCGACAGCATCTGGTTTCCGTATGCGCGCACCCGAAAGCTGATGCCGCATCTGCCTGAAATGTACGCGCTCAAGACGATGTTCGAGCGAGCCCATCCTCACCATGGCTATGCATTCGAGCCGCAAAGCCATCAATATCTGCTGCACGGCGATCTATGGGACTACGCATATGACCGCGCGCCGTCGGAGAGTGTGTTTTTGCCGATGACGCTCGAACTCGGCTCGTGGCTATGGATCAAGAAGAACCCGCGCCAACTGTTTTCGCGGCAGGGTATGTTCAACCCGGTGAAAGCGCATCGTACGGCGCGTGTCCTGCGGCGTCATGCAAACCTGCTGGACTTCCTGACCCGCGCCGCCTTTGCGTGGCATCGCTGGCTGCCGCAGGGCAACGGACGTCAGCAGCTTCTGCACAATGCGATTCAGCATTGGTATCGGACGGCGGGTGAATGAGTACGTGGATCCTGTTGCGTGGACTCACGCGCGAGACGCGTCACTGGGGCCGCTTTCCGGCCATCCTGCGTGACGCCGTCAAGACCGACAGCTTGCTGCAGCTCGATCTGCCGGGCAACGGCGCACTCGTCGATCTGCGTGCGCCGGCCCAAGTGCCGTCGATGATTGAGTTCGTGCGGCGGGCGGTATCGCAAAGCAGCGTGCCCGGTCCCTATCGCGTGCTGGCAATGTCGTTGGGCGGGATGGTGGCGACGGCATGGGCGCAGCACTATCCCGAGGAGATTGACCGGCTCGTGCTGATCAACACCAGCATGCGGCCGTTTAGCAGCATGACGGAGCGTCTGCGCCCGCAGGCGTGGCCTCGTTTGCTGCGTGTCGCGGCCGGATGGCGTGACGCCCGCAAAGCTGAGACGATTATCCATCGACTGACGTGCAACGATCCGCAGGCGTTGGCGGGCGACCTCGCCGCGTGGGCCGCGATTCGCGAGAGCGCGCCGGTGAGCCGCGGCAATGCGCTGCGCCAGTTATGGGCGGCGGCCCGCTTCAACGCCGGCGATACGGTGCCGCGCTGCGCGACCCTGATCCTGTCGTCGGCGCAGGACCGGCTGGTGAATCCGGTGTGTTCGGCGAAGCTGGCGGCGGCGTGGGGTGCGGCGCATATCCAGCATCCGTGGGCCGGCCACGATCTGCCGCACGACGATCCGGTGTGGACCAGCGGGACCGTCGGCGCCTGGCTGCCGGAGGTCGTGGATACGATGGGGAAAAGATTCTGAAGAAGTAGACGGCATGGCGCGGGTGAAAATGCCACGCCGCTTGTTTGCCGCTCGGTCCGCCCGGTAAGCCAGTATTCTTTTGCCGACATATCAAGCGTGCTCGCGCCGCGGGCGACCATGCTAATCTGTCTGAGGAATAGCTTCGCCCAGCCTGACCGGGCTTACTGGGCTCACAAGGAGATCACTGCATGTTTTCACGAATCGCCTCGCGCCGTTCCCTGGCGCGTGTTTTTACAACCGCTTCGCTGGCGCTCGCCTGCAACGCCGCCTGCCTGAGCGCAGCGTTCGCCGAGGCCACCGTTCCCGCTTCCCTGACCCCGGGCGAAGCGACCCATGTCGTCGCTGCACTCAAGGCGAGCGGCACGCAGATCTACACGTGCAAGCGCGACGCCAGCAACAATCTCTCGTGGGCGTTCAAGGCGCCGAGCGCCGAGCTGTACGACGCATCGGGCGCATTGATCGTCACGCACAGCGCGGGCCCCTCATGGGCTGCCGCGGACGGCAGCAGGATCACTGGCGCGGTACTCCAGCAAGCGCCGAATACCGATCAGGCCGGCAGCATCCCGCTTCTGCTGCTGCGGGCGACCAATGCCGGTGGCCCCGGCCTGCTTTCCACGGTGCGCTATGTGCAACGTCTCGACACGCATGGTGGCGTCGCGCCAAGCGGACCCTGCACGCAGGAAGGACAGGAAGGGCGCAGTCCATATATAGCCGAATACGTGTTTCTCGGCTAAGACCTCGCAATCGGTTTGACACCTGGGGCAACACCTTAGTAAAGCGTTCGTCTGAAAGTCGATGTGCGGATGCACATTGACTTTCAACTATCTGGCGCATAATTCGTATCACGATGCATTCGATTGCCGCCCGTTGTGGAGGAGATCTTGCAAGCGAAGAACGAAGAATCCGTTGCGCACCTGCTGAACGACGTCATCGAATTCGCACGCGGGCGATTGCCCGAACCGACATTCGCCATCGTCGAACCTTTCCTGCTGCACTACTACGATTTCGTCGATGCCGACGATCTGCAAAGCCGCGCGATCGCCGACCTCTACGGCGCCGCACTGGCGCATTGGCAAACCGCCCAGCGCTTCGTTCCCGGCAGCGAACGATTGCGCGTCTATAACCCGATTCTCGAACAGCACGGCTGGCATTCCGATCACACCGTCATTGAGATCGTCAATGACGACATGCCGTTTCTGGTCGATTCGGTGTCGATGGCGGTCAATCGGCTTGGGCTTGCCTTGCACTCGGTCGTGCACCCGGTGTTCCGCATCTGGCGTGGCGCCGATGGCAGTATCGTGCGCGTCGGTCAGGGTGCAGAAGATGCGGCCGACACGCAGTCGCAACTCGCTTCCTTCATCCACTTCGAAGTAGACCGTTGCGGCGACGCCGCCAAGCTCGACTCGCTCAGGGACGACATCGCCAAAGTATTAGGTGACGTGCGCGCGGCAGTGGAAGACTGGCCGAAGATCGTCGCGATTGCGCGCGGCACCATCAAGGACATGAAGGCGCGCGACACCGGCGTCGAAGGTGCGGAAGCGCGTGCCTTCCTCGAATGGATGGTGGACGACCACTTCACGTTTCTCGGCCAGCGCGACTACGAACTGGTTTCGCATGACGTGGGCTTCGGTCTGCGCGCACTGCCCGATTCGGGCCTGGGCATTCTGCGCGACGCGCTGCGGCCGTTCGGCGCCGCCGATGTCACGCCATTACCGGCTGCCGCCGCGCAGATCATCACGGGCGCCTCGCCAATCTTTCTGACCAAAGCGAACTCGCGCGCCACCGTGCATCGGCCAGGTTACCTCGACTACGTGGGCATCAAGCTGACCGGTGCGGATGGCAAGATCATCGGAGAGCGGCGCTTTATCGGGCTGTATACGTCGACGGCGTATATCGTATCGGCGTCCGAAATACCTATCGTGCGCCGTAAATGCGCCAATATCGTGCGCCGCGCCGGCTTTTTGCCGAAGGGGCATCTGGCGAAGTCGCTGGTGACGGTGCTTGAAACGTATCCGCGCGACGAACTGTTTCAGGCCGAAGAAGACCAGCTCTACGACATCGCGCTCGGCGTGCTGCGTTTACAGGAGCATCAGCGCACCCGCCTGTTCGTACGGCGCGACCGCTTCGATCGCTTCGTATCGTGCCTCGTCTTCGTGCCGCGCGACAAGTACAACACCGACTTGCGGCGCCGCATTGCCAACCTGCTTATCGACGCGTTCAACGGCGCCAGCGTCGAGTTTACGCCCTTGCTTTCGGAGTCGACCCTCGCGCGGATTCATTTCGTCGTGCATGCCGAGCCTGGCGCGATGCCGGATGTGGACACCCGCGAGCTCGAAGCACGGCTCGTGCAGGTGACACGCCGCTGGCAGGACGATCTGGCCGACGCGTTGATCGATGCGTTCGGCGAAGAGCAGGGCAACCGTCTGCTGCAGCACTACGCCGATTCATTTCCGGCCGGCTACCGTGACGACTATCCGGCCCGCACGGCGGTGCGCGACATCGAACTGATCGAGCGGCTGCAGGGCAGCGAGCGGATCGCGATGAACCTCTATCGTCCCATCGAATCCGGTCCGCGCGCGTTTCGCTTCAAGGTGTACCGCGTCGGGCAGCCGATCGCCTTGTCGCGCAGTCTGCCGATGCTCGAGCATCTCGGCGTGCGCGTCGAAGAAGAGCGCCCGTATCTGATCGAAGCGCTGAACGCGACCCCTGCATGGATCCACGACTTCGGCCTTGAACTCGCGGATGACACCGAATTCGACATCGAGCGTGTGAAGAACCTGTTTGAAGATGCCTTCGAACAGGTCTGGACCGGCGAGATCGAAAGCGACGACTTCAACCGGCTGGTGCTGCGTGCGCAACTGGCGGCGCGCGAAGTGACAATCCTGCGTGCCTATGCCAAGTATCTGCGGCAAGTCGGTTCGACCTTCAGCGACGCCTACATCGAGCGCGCGCTGACCGGCAATCCCACGATTGCCGGCAAGCTCGTCGAACTGTTCATGGCGCGCTTCGACCCGTCGCTGGGCAACACGCGCGAGCAGCGTGTGGAAGTGCTGCTTAAATGGATCGATAGCGCGCTCGACCAGGTGCCGAATCTCGATGAGGACCGCATCCTGCGGCAGTTTCTTGGCGTGATCAAGGCCACCCAGCGCACGAATTACTACCGGCTCGACGAGGAGGGGCACCCCAAGCCCTATCTATCGTTCAAGTTCAACCCGGCGCGCGTGCCAGGCTTGCCTGAGCCCAAGCCGATGTTCGAAATCTGGGTGTACGCGCCGCGCGTCGAAGGTGTGCACTTGAGGGGCGGGAGAGCCGCGCGCGGTGGTCTACGCTGGTCCGACCGGCGCGAGGACTTCCGCACGGAAGTCCTCGGCCTGATGAAAGCGCAGATGGTGAAGAACGTGGTGATCGTGCCGGTGGGTTCGAAGGGTGGTTTCGTCGTGAAGAACCCGCCGCCGCCCGGCGACCGCGAAGCGTGGATGCGCGAAGGCATCGCCTGCTATCAGACCTTCCTGCGCGGCCTGCTCGATCTGACCGACAACCTGGCCGGCACCGAGGTCGTGCCACCGCCCGACGTAGTGCGGCATGACGGCGACGATCCGTATCTGGTGGTAGCGGCTGACAAGGGCACGGCCACGTTCTCTGACTACGCCAATGCGATTTCTCAGGAGTACGGATTCTGGCTCGACGACGCGTTTGCCTCGGGCGGCTCGGTCGGCTACGACCACAAGAAGATGGCGATCACCGCACGCGGCGCCTGGGAATCGGTGAAGCGGCACTTTCGCGAAATGGGCGTCGACACCCAGACCATGGATTTTACGGTGGTGGGCGTCGGCGATATGTCCGGCGATGTGTTCGGCAACGGCATGCTGCTGTCGCCGCATATCAAGCTCGTGGCCGCATTCGATCATCGCCATATCTTTCTCGACCCGAACCCTGATCCGGGCGCCAGTCTGGCCGAGCGTGGGCGCCTCTTTATCCTCGAACGCTCCAGCTGGGCCGACTACGATCCGACGCTGATCTCGGCCGGCGGTGGCGTGTTTCCGCGTACGGCCAAGACCGTGCCTGTGTCGGCGGCGATGCAGGCGATACTCGGCATCAATGCTGTGGCGTTGCCGCCGAACGAACTGATCCGCGCGATTCTGCAGGCTCCAGTGGATCTGCTCTACAACGGCGGGGTCGGCACCTACGTGAAGGCGAGCCGCGAGACGCATGCGCAGGTGGGCGATCGCACCAACGACGCGTTGCGCGTGAACGGCGCGGATCTGCGCTGCAAGGTGGTAGCGGAGGGCGGCAACCTCGGACTCACGCACCTTGGGCGGATCGAGTTCGCATTGCGCGGAGGCCGCATCAACACCGACGCGATCGACAATTCAGCCGGTGTGGATTGTTCGGACCACGAAGTCAACATCAAGATTCTGCTCGGTCTGGTCGTGAAGGACGGCGAGATGACCGAAAAGCAGCGTAACGCGCAGCTTGCCGACATGACCGATGAAGTCGGGCTTCTGGTTCTACAGGACAACTACTACCAGACCCAGGCGCTTTCGATCGCGGGGCGCTACAGCGTCGAACTGTTCGACGCGGAGACGCGTTTCATGCGCTGGCTCGAACGGGCGGGGCGTTTGAACCGTGTGATCGAGTTCTTGCCGACCGACGAGGAAATCGCCGAGCGGCAAGCTGCCAAACAAGGCCTGACCTCGCCGGAGCGGGCGGTATTGCTTGCCTACAGCAAGATGTGGCTGTACGACGCGCTGCTCGAATCCGATATGCCGGGGGATCCGTTGGTCAGCAGTATGCTGGTCGACTATTTTCCGAAACCGTTGCGTCACCGCTTCAGGGAACCGATACAGCGCCATCCACTGCGGCGTGAGATTCTCGTCACGTACCTGACCAACGCGCTTGTCAACCGCGTGGGCTGCGAATTCGTGCACCGGCTGATGGAGGAGACCGACGCGCAACCGGGCGAGATCGTGCGGGCCTGCATCATGGCGCGCGACGTCTTCGATCTGGAAGACGTATGGCACAGCATCGACGCGCTCGATAACCGCGTAGCCGACGATGTCCAGGCGCGCATGTTCGTCGAGGTGGCGCGGCTCGTGGAGCGGACGGCGCTGTGGTTCCTGCGGCAACTGCAATCGGGCGCCGTCATCGACGTGACCAATCTGCTGACGCGTTGCCGCGATGCCGCGCAGCGGCTCGCGTCACAATGGCCCGCGCTGTTGCCCGCCGCGGACCTGGAAGCCCTGATGGAGCGGCAACGGATTCTGGTGGATGCTGGGGTGGACAGCGAACTGGCGGTGCGGGTGGCGAGCGGCGAAATCTCCGCGGCGTTGCTCGATATAGCCGAGGTGGCCGCCACCTGCGGCAAGAGTCTCGAACTGGTTGCCGGGGTGTATTTCGCGCTCGGCACGCAGCTCAACTATGGCTGGATCGCCGAGCGCGCCAACGCGCTGCCTGCCCCGACGCACTGGGACATGCTGGCGCGTGCTGCTGCGCTCGCCGAACTGGCCCGCCTCAAGCGCGCCTTGACGACGAGCGCGCTGGCGGGCGCCACGGAATCGTCGACGCCGGACGAACTGGTCGAACGATGGCAAGCCCACCGTGCGGCGCCGCTCGAGCGTTATGCGCGACTGGTTGCCGATCTGCGCGCCTCGGGCGGCTCGAGCCTCTCGGTGCTGCTTGTGATCGTGCGGGAAATGGCGCTATTGGAGCGGACCTGAAGGTGGCCGGCAACGGCGAGGTAAGGGCGGTTGTGAGGGGCTCGCAGAGGGGAGTTGGACGCATGGCACCCTGATTGACCATAATAGCGACTCTTGCCATTCCGCCTTGAATCTGCCATGACCGATCACGTAGCATCGAATCCTGCTGTGCCGCGCCTCACGAGCCTATCGCATGGCGGCGGCTGCGGCTGCAAGATTGCGCCAGGCGTGCTGGCCGACCTGCTCAAGCGCAGTGTGCCGCTGCCGGCGTTTCCCGACCTGCTGGTCGGCACCGAGACCGCCGACGATGCAGCCGTCTATCGCCTGAACGACGAGCAGGCAATCATCGCCACCACCGATTTCTTCATGCCGATCGTCGACGATCCGTACGACTTCGGCCGCATCGCGGCGACCAATGCGCTCTCCGACGTGTATGCGATGGGCGGTAAGCCGATTCTCGCGCTGGCGCTGGTCGGCATGCCGATCAACGTGTTGCCGCACGACGTGATCGCGGCGGTGCTGCGCGGTGGCGAAGATGTCTGCACCCAGGCGGGCATTCCGGTGGCGGGCGGTCATTCGATCGATTCCGTCGAGCCGATCTACGGTCTCGCCGCGCTTGGCGTGGTCCATCCGCAGCGCATCAAGCGCAACGCGGGGGCGCGCGCCGGCGACGTGCTGGTGCTCGGCAAGCCGCTCGGCGTGGGCGTGCTGTCGGCGGCCCTGAAAAAGAACCAGCTCGACGATGCAGGCTATGCTGAGATGATTGCGAACACCACCAAGCTGAACCGTCCCGGGACCGATCTCGCCGCATTGCCGGGCGTGCATGCACTGACGGACGTCACGGGTTTCGGCCTGCTTGGACATACGCTGGAACTGGCGCGTGGGGCGGGGCTGAGCGCCCATCTGCGCTATGCGGACCTGCCGTGGCTGACCGGTGTCGAAGCGTTCGCGGATGCGGGCGTGATCACCGGTGCGTCGGGGCGCAATTGGGCTTCGTACAGCGAGAGCGTTGGTTTGAGCGCTGGGCTGCCCGAGCGCGCCTGTGCGTTGCTCACCGATCCGCAAACCTCGGGCGGCCTGCTGGTCTCTTGTGCGCCGGAGAGCGTCGATGACGTGCTGGCGATTTTCCGCGCGGACGGCTTCGATCGCGCGGTGGTGATTGGTGAGATGCGCGACGGCACGCCGCGCGTCGAGGTGGCGTGATCGACCGATGAAAGAAGAATCGCCGAAAGCCATCTTTTACGCCCTCGCCGCGAACATCGGGATTGCCATTTTCAAGTTCGCCGCTGCGATCTTCACGCAGTCTGGCTCGATGTTCGCCGAGGCCATTCACTCGAGCGCCGACTGTGGCAATCAGCTTCTGCTGCTGTTCGGTCTGCGCGAGGCGCGCAAGCCACCCAGTCCGCTGCATCCGATGGGCGCCGGGCGCGAGATCAATTTTTACTCGCTGCTGGTAGCCTTGCTGCTGTTCTTTGTCGGCGGTGCATTCTCCGTCTACGAGGGCGTGCACCGGCTGTTTGCGCGCGAACCGTTGTCGCACGCTTATTTGGCACTGGCTGTACTGGGTGTCTCGGTCGTGCTCGAATCGTTGTCGCTGGCGGGTGCGGTCAGGGAGATCCGCAAGACGCATCCCGACAAATCCATGTGGCGCTGGTTTCGCGAAACGCGCGAATCTGATCTGCTGGTCATAGCCGGCGAGGATATCGCGGCATTGGCGGGTCTTGCGATTGCATTCGTGGCCGTGCTGCTGACAATGATCACCGGCAATCCGGCCTTCGACGCGCTAGGCTCGATCGGCGTTGGCGTGCTGCTGATGGTGATCGCATGGCTGGTGGCGCGCGAAGTGAAATCGATGATTGTCGGCGAGTCGGCGAGCCCGGAAGTGCGGCGTGCAATCGAAGCCCATCTGCGCGCGCGGCCCGAGATTCATGGCATCATCAATCTGATCACACTCCAGTGGGGCCGCGAGGTCGTTGTCGCCGTGCAGGCCGAGATGATCGCGTATCCGAGCGGCCGCGCGATGGTCGACGCGATCAACGTGATCGAAGCCGATCTGCAGGAAACGTTTCCGCAGGTGCGCTGGGTGTTCTTCGAACCGGACGTACCACGCGATCAACGGGGCTGATCGTCAGTGATCCGTCCAAAGACGATCGGCTCCATTTAGGCCAAACGCGAAGCGAGCGCGCCCGCGGCACGACGCCGCGTGCAGCGCCGAACCGTACTTACTTGAAGCCCGTCACCTCGTGCGGCACGTACAATTCTTCAAGCTGCCTAACCTCTTCCGCGCTCAGTTTG
>Ga0302234_10001480_pt1 | contig 16151 bp, 18 predicted proteins | sample II_Palsa_N3_2_FD_193576 | JGI IMG/M metagenome (GOLD analysis project Ga0302234, IMG submission 193576) | Peat permafrost microbial communities from Stordalen Mire near Abisko, Sweden - II_Palsa_N3_2 | ecosystem: Environmental > Terrestrial > Soil > Palsa > Peat permafrost | place: Sweden... | reverse complement strand
GCCACCACGGTCGTGTCCACGGGCTCCAGCTCGCTCTGCAGCACCTGGTGCCCGCCAAACAGGCTGAACAGCAGCACCTTGACCATCCTCGAACGCAGGTCGCAGGGCACGAAACTGATGAGGTCAAACGGACACCACATTTGCCGAGGTGAAAGCTGCATGCGGAGTCGCGATCGATCCCAGCGACAACGCAATCTACGTCAGCGATTACGACCGCCATCGCGTCCTTGTGTATTAGATTTTGTATGCATGTATTTGAGTGTTGTTTCAGTGTGTTGGAAAGACGCTCGCCGTGACAAGTCAAAACAAAAAAAATTAACAACAGAAGTGTGACAGCCGCATAGTTCTCTCTGTTGGTCTCGTTTTGTGGTTGGCAGTGGCCCCGTTCACCCTCCCGTTCACCCTCCCTGGCCCTGCTCGTTGAGAGAGCCCTTCGTTTCAGCTGCGTTTCAGTCTGCTGTGTTCTCCTCCTGACACAGAACCCCCTTCCGTTTTTTTTCACGCAGGTAAATGCTCTCGCTTCGTCTGGTGGTGCTGGTGGCCCTGGCGGCAGCAGCGTCAGTGGCGGCGGCGGCGGCGGCGAGCAACCCGTACACGTCGACGACCTTTGCGCCTTCCGTTTCGGGTGCCGGTGCTGTTTCAGTCGACGGCGACCTCCTTCTTTCCTCGACCACCCTCTTTTCCTGCACCACCACGGGGGCGTGCACGCCCACCTTCACCCTCCCCTCCACCACGACGCCTTGCTCGGTGGCGCTGGCCAACGGGCTCGCAGTGCTGGGCAACTGCAACGAGGCCAACGGGTGTGGCGGCGCCGTGTACCTTTTTGTCTGCACCAACTCGACCTCGTGCACCTCGACGGGCTCGCTGTCGGACCCGGACGGCTCGGACGGCGACCAGTACGGCTCGGCGCTGGCGATCGATGGCTCCAGCGGGCTCCTGGCCATTGGCGCCGTGAGCAAGACCTACAATTACATCTCCCTGGAGGGCGGCCTCTATGTCTTCCAGTGCTCGTTCTCCGCCGGATCGTGCAGCCAGGTCGGCAACCTCCTCGTGACTGGCCAGGCGGGCACGCAGCTTGGCTCCTCGGCAGCCGTCCTGGGCACGACCGTGTTTGCGGGTGCCATGGGCCAAGGCGCCGTCCACGTCTTTGACTGCTCGTCCCTGACCACCTGCGTCGAGGAGACCCCGATCGTTCCCAGCGGCTCCTCCTCCTCGACCGCCTCGTTTGGCGCCTCCATCGCCGCGTCAGGGCTGGTCCTGGTCGTGGGCGCCCCCTCGGGCGAGACAGTGTTTGTGTTTGTGTACTCGCCGTCGTCCTTCTCGGCCACGCAGCTGCCCGACGGGGTGCTCACTGCGTCCGATGGCGGCACCAACGATGCCTTTGGCTGGGCCGTGGGGCTGACCGCGACCGACATTGTCGTCGTGGGCGCGCCCTTCAACCTGGACCGTGGCGCCGTGTACGTCTACGATTGTGGGACGACGCTGTGCGCGCAGCAGTACAAGCTGACCGCGGCCGATGGCCAGTCGGGCGACCAATACGGCAAGGGCATCGCGCTGGACGACGGCACGGGGCTGCTGGCCGTCATGGCCCCCGACCACCCGGCCACCGGCGAGGGCTACAGCTACACGTGCCCCATCGGCAGCTTTGGCGCCCAGTGCACCAACTGCTCCTTGTGCCTCCACGGGAACTGCAGCGACACCGACACGGGCATCGCGGGCACGTGCATCTGCGCCGACGGATGGATGGGACCGCTGTGTGACCAGCCATGCAACGCCGGTTTCTACGGGCCCCAGTGTTCCCTCAACTGCTCCACGTGCCAGAGCGGAGTCTGCAGCAGTGGCCAATGCACGTGCAACAATGGCTGGGCAGGCCTCTCGTGCAACGTCTGCGACGACGTCTCCTTTGGGCCCAACTGCACGTCGTGTTCCCTGTGCCAACACGGGCTGTGCACCACCGGCCTCGCCGGCTCGTGCGCCTGCAGCATCGGATGGGCCGAGCCCCTTTGCTCCAACTGCACCGCCGGCTACTACGGGCCCCAGTGCCTCTCGTGCTCGGCCACGTGCAACCAGGCCAACACGGCCACGTGCGAGTGGGGCATCCAGGGCCAGTGCGCGTGCAAACACGGATGGGGCGGGCCCACGTGCGACCTCCCCACGTGCTGCAACCTGGTCACGGGAGCCCCGATCGGCGGCTACCAGGCCATTGCAACCATGACCTCGCTCAACACGTCCATTTCCCTCCAGTGCGGCGGCTGCGGCAGCGAGCTCACCACCCTGGGCAACTTTTCAAGCCTCGTCACGGTCGCGGACGATGTCACCATCGAGATTGTGTGCAGCAACTGCTCGGCCCTGAGCTCGCTGGGCCTGTTCCCCGCCCTGGCGACGGCCGCGACGCTGCAGATCGACCTCGCTTGTGAGGACTGCCCCGCCCTAGTCGACGTGGCCCTCCTCGCACCGACGGCAACGGCGATCGAGGCTGTCTCGCTGAGCTGCACCGATTGCCCGGCACTCGTCACCCTGGATCAGCTTCCCCAGGTCCAGACCGTGGGCAATGCGCTTGCCCTCACCTGCACCGACTGCCCGCTGCTGGCATCGCTGGGCTCGTCGCTCACAGCCCTCGTTGGCACGTCACAGCCGCCCTCCACCGTCCAAATCGCGTGCTCGTCCTGCGCCAGCGTCGCCAGCCTGGGCGCCTCGCTCCTCAGCAACTTCACTGAGCTGACTTCGACCACGGCCAACGTGACCTGCACCGACTGCCCGAGCCTCACCACCATCTCCGTCTTTGACGGGCTCACGACCGGTGCAGCCCCGTACGCCACCGTCGCCGTTTCCCTCGCCTGCACCGACTGCCCCGCCCTGACGACCCTGGGCGACTACACGGGCCTTGTATCGGCCCTCAACCCCAGCGGCAGTGGCGCCGCCGTCACGATCGAGCTCACGTGCGTCAACTGCACCTCGCTGGAGCAGCTGGCCGTGTTCTCCAACCTGACCAGCCTGGCCACGACCCAGTTTGACGTGGCAACTGCGGCCATCTCTGCGAGCTGCACAGACTGTCCGGCCCTGGTCACGCTGGGCGCGTTCCCGTCGCTGACGTCGATCGCCTCGGCCGCCAATCCGGGCGGCGTCGACCTGGCCAACACGGCAACAGGCTCCATCGCCCTCCAATGCACCCAGTGCGCCGGCCTTGCAACCATCGGCCTGTTTGGCTCGCTCGCAACCGTTGCCGCCGCCGCAAACGATGTCGACATTGGCAGCGTCGGCGCCATCGGGTCCCTCTCGATCGACTGCGTCCAGTGCGGCAACGTGACCGCTTTCAGTACGTTCCCCGTGCTGCAGTCGCTGGCGGTGGGCCAATCGGACGCGGCCCCGTCGCTCAGCAGCACCATCGCCGTCAGTGCGGCTGCCCAGGTGGCACTCACCTGCACCCAGTGTGAGGCCCTGCAGTCCATCGCCCCCGCGGACCAGCTGGCCGCGTTGGCCGTGGTCGATCCGTGGACCGGCGCAACCGCCGCCCTCGTGGTCCAGTGCGAGTCGTGCCCGCAAGTGACCACCCTGGGCTCGTTTGCCGGACTGGCGGCCCTGGGGACGAGCACCAATGCCCCGCTGCTGCTGTCCACGCACCAGCTGCAGGCAACCCTCCAGCTCAGCTGCGTCGACTGTGCCGCCATCGAGGCCGTGGGCTCGTTTGCAGCCCTGCAGGCCCTCATCACTACGTCCTCCCCCTCTGCCTTTGACATTGTTGCCTTGGACGTGAGCTGCACCTCGTGCCCCTCCGCCACCGCCATCGGCCTCCTCCCTGCCCTTGCCAGCCTCAGCACTAACGGCCCCATCTCGATCTCCTGCACCAGCTGCGCCAGTTTGGCCACACTGGGCGCACTGCCTTCCCTCTCCGCAGCCCCACCAGGCTCGGCCCTGAACCTGCTCTGCGCCACGTGCCCTCTGCTGTCGACCATGACGCTCGCCGACCCGCCCCAGGTCGTGAGCCCGGAGACCGCCAGCCTGCTGTGCGATGGCTGCAGCACAACTGGGCCCATGACCCTTTCTCTTCCACTCAACTACGTCTTCACGGGCGCCGTCCCTCCCTCGATCGCCTTTGTCGACAACGCTGCCTATGCCTTTGTCGACACGGCCCTGCCCGCCTCGCTCGTGGCCTCCTTCGCTCAGCTGCACCACATCGCCTCATTGGGCCTCGTCGGCGTCACCGGCCCGTCCAACCTGGACTCGCTCGTGCCGCTGCTGCGCGTCGACGGCGAGGTGCTCATCCAGGACTGCCTCAACCTGACCAACGTGGACGGCCTCGTGGCAAACCTCGCCAGTGTCGCCTCTGTTTCGATCGTGGGCAACCCGCTGCTGTGCAACGTTCCTGCCCAGACCCTCCAGGCCCTCGCCTCTGTGTCGGCCCAGCTCAGCAATAACGGCGGTGGCGTCAACTGCACCTTGGCCTTGCCCGTTGCCCCAGCGCGACCGGTGCTGGTCCAGCTGCTGGCCACGTTGGCCACGGTCAACGTGACGCTCCCTGTTCTGCAGCCCTCGGTCCTGGTCACGTACCAGCTCCTGCTCAACGGCGCCCCGGTGCTCTCCTTCCCGTCGTGGCAGCCACCTGCGGCCATCGATCTGCCCGTCCAGCTGGGCCCGCTCACGGCCAGCACGGTCTACACGGTGCTGCTCACGGCGCAGCTTGGCGCCCACGTTGCCAGCTCAATCCCGCTGGTCTTCACGACGCTGCCCCCGCCCATCGGCCCTTGTGCGCAGCCCGGATGGGTCCCGGTGACGGCGGCCAACCCGTCTGCCTGTGCGCCGTGCCCCGCGGGCTCGTTTGCCTCTGCCGACGCCCAAGCTTGCGTGCCCTGCCCCGCTGGTACCGTGTCCAATGCAACCGCTGCCACGTCCAGCGCCACGTGCGCATTCTGCCCGCCGATCGCCACGTACGCCAGCAACAACACGTGCGTCCCCTGTGGCCCCTCTGCTGGAGTGGCCTACTACTGCCCGCTGGGTGTCGCGAACGGCCCGATCCCCGTCAACGTGAGCACGACGGTTGCCGTCATCCTGAGCGACTTTGCCGCGAGCGAGGACGAGGACAACTTGGGCCCCTCCTTCAACATTGGCAGCCTTGAGCACGTGGACGTGCCCGACCTGATTGTGTTTGTGCTGGTGGTGGTGCTCATCGCCATCGGCCTGTTTGTGGCCATCTTCTACCGCTGCGGCGGGGTCAAGGGCTGCATCGCCAGCTTTGACGTGTTCCTGATCCAGCCCACATTCCTCCTCGAGGCCGACCGCACGACCTATGCCGTGCGCCGTGTCAAGCAGGTCTCCCGCGGCCTCTTTGGCCTGTTTGTGTTTGTGTGCGTCATCGCGGCCACCACCTACCAGTCCTACGAGTTTGCCTACGGCCACGCCGCCACCCAGGCCACCCTCCAGTCCAACACCGTTGCCCTCACTGCCCAGACGTCCTTTTACGTCATTGTCGAGCTCATTGCCTCACCGATCACCTGCGACTCGGTCGTGGCCGATGCGGCTATTCTAGAAGGTAACCTGAACTAAAATAGTTTACTCATAAAAGTTATTTAGGTGCGTCCTTTGACGTGACCTGCGTCGATGGGAACCACACCGTGTTCTCCTTTGCCACTGCGGTCGCCACGCTGCCGGTCGGGACCACGACCATCCAGCTGTCGCTCGCATCGCCCGACGAGAACCTCGTCTTTGCCCCGCTCGTGCACTACTCGATCTCCGCGGCCGGCTTCAACGGCGCGGGCTTCAACGTGAACGAGACCGTGGGTGCTGGCTCCGCTGTCGTCACGGGCGGGCCCACGATCGTCAGCATTTCCGCCGTCCCCACCGAGGCGCTCGACCTCGACCTCGATGCCACGACCCAGGGCTACTCCTTCTCCTACAGCTGGACCAGCGCCGTCATGTCCTCCTCGGGCGCATCCCAGTCGCTCTCGATCGCCTTTGTGGTCGACGTGCCGGCCTACTTGCAGCAGTACGCGCAGGTGGTGGAGATCAGCGTGCTCTCGTACCTGTCCTCGCTCGTGGCCATCGCCCTGGGCATCGCCGTCGCAGGCACAGCCATCGTCTACCCGATCTCGGTCTGCTGCTTCCACCGCCGCGTCAACAAGACCCTTGGCAGCGACGTCGCGCTCACGGCCCTGACCTCGGCCGGCGCAGAGGACGCGCCCAAGTACATCCCCCATGGCAACAGGGCCAACACGCTGGCGGCCAATAGAGGCAGCACTGGGTACGTCACCCACGGCAACCCCGGCCCGCAGACCGACAACTGAGTCAGTCCCCCCTTTTTCCTTTTTATCCCCTATACGGCATCCCGCCTTTGTATTTCCGAACCAACCTGTGAACGAATGAATTATTTTTCATTTATGACGACGTGTTCAGTGTGTGCTGACACCGCAGAAGCGCTGCGCCTGCTGCCGTGCTTCCATGCGATCTGCGCCACGTGCCTCGCCGCAGAGGAGGGCCCCACGGTGCCGTGCGTGTTCAAGGTCGAGGACGGCCTGGTGTGCGGCGAGCGCTACGCCAAGACCTCCTCCGTATTGCTGATTAGTCAGCCTGAGCACGGCGACGAGGAGGAGAACGCAGCCGGGCACAACGGCGCGGCGGTCAGGGCAATGCAGTCCGAGGCCAGCACACGAGCTGCCCAGCTGCAGGTCGTGATCGATGCCCTGGACGAGACCGCGACCACGACCAACTGCACCGATGACGTCAGGAAGGCCTTGGAGGACCAGTGCGACGCGCTCAGGGTCGTGCAGTCGCAGTACCGTGCCGTTGCGGCCTTCCCGTCGTCGTGGCGTGGGGCCATTGGCACGGCAGCAGCAAGGCAGGTGCTGGATCGGCCTGTGGATCGACGTCTGGTCGTGCCAAACGTGCTCGTGCGGGGTCTGCCGTTTGTGGTGCTGCCGTGGCAAGCACGGGACTACCACCTTCGTGCTCATCCTGCTCAACAGGGACAGCGACGAGTGGACCTGCCACGGGACGACGCGGGGCGACTGGGCCGCGACGAGATGAGCGGCGGGGTTGCGTTTGATCTGGAAGGCAACCTTGTGCTGGTCGATGGCAACAACATGGACTGGCCCGTCCAGGTGATCGACGTCAGCACCAACACGACCAACAGGACAAGGAGGCGGTTCAGTCCCCAGGGGGCTTGCTGTGCCGTGGGCGTGGACGTGACTGTGGTACTCTTATTTATCTACTTTACTTTATTTATTTTGCTTTGTTCAAGGGCAACGAGATCGTGGTCATGCAACGGGACGATCGCGTCATGTGGTTCGACGCCCTCACGGGCCACGTCAACCGCGTGATCGACACCACGCCCACACAAGACGGCGATGTCAGCAAGTACGTGGCGGCCGTCAGCCACGACGGGTCCGTGGTCGTGACGAGCGGGCTCACGGGCGTGGTCACGAGGATGCGCAGGGACGGATCGGTCGTGTGGAGGGTCCAGGAGGCCCTGAGGTGCGCGTACGGCGTGGCGATCGCCTACAGGTGGCCCCCTCGGGACGACGAGGTGGACACGGTCGTGGTCTGCGAGCCGTTCAACTATGCCCTGCAGCTGTTTGCCCTGGACGACGGCCGCCATCTGGGCACGATCAGGGACGTGTACATGTACGATGTCGTGTTTGATCCCCTTGCCCGTGTCCTCGTCGGCTTTTCAGGCGACGTGCCGAGTGGGGAACCAGGGGCTGGCACAAGGAGCGGCTTCGTGGTGTGTCGTCTCGACGGGACCCGTGTCGCCACCATCGACGCCCTGCCCAAGGAGCCCGTGCATGCATCCATCGCGTTCTCCCCCGTCGACAGCGCTATCGCCATCGCAACAAGGACGAAAGTCACCCTGCTATAAAATTTAAGAAAAATAAATGAAAAAAAATAAAACAAAATTTCAATCCGGCCAACTGATGCCTTGCTTTTGTCACGGCGACAGCGACCATCGCGGCCGCCTGAGCCGCAGCAACACGCCGTTCGCCGATGCCAGTGCCACGCCCAGCTACGCACCCGACACGCTGATCCGTCCCGTGCACTACGCCGTGCGTCTTCACGTGGACGTGTTGCGCCAGTCCGTGCCCTCTGCCAGCGTCACGATCACCTTTGCGGCCTCGCACGTGTCCAGCGCACGCACCGTCAAGCTGGACGCGGTGGGCCTGGCCGACCTGGCCGTGTCGCACGCCGAGCCTGCCCTGGCGCACGTGCGTTACGACGGCAAGACGGTGGTGCTGACGTGGGCCACGCCCTTCAGCGAGGCCAACACACGTGCCGTCACGCTGACGTACGCCATCCCCAGGGCCCCCGTCACCGGCCTGCTGTTTGGCGCCCAGATGGTCATGACGGACCACGAGACGGAGCGGGCGCGCTACTGGCTGCCCTGTGTGGACTACCCCGCCATCCGCACCACATGGGAGTTCCACCTGCGCGTGGACAAGGCGCACTCGGCCGTGGCCAACGGCGTGCTCGTGGGCACCACCACGGACGACGATGACAGCACTAGGACGTTCCACTGGAAGCTGGACGTGCCGTGCCCGACGTACCTGGCGTGCTTTGCCGCGGGCGACCTCGTCACGGTCGACGACGGCGTGTTTGTCGCACGCGACAACAAGGAGGTGCCCGTGGCCTATGTCGCCACGAGGGACGTGCCGGTCGAGTGGCTCAAGCAGTCGTTCCAGGAGACAAAGGGCATGCTGGGCTGGCTCACCGACAAGCTCGACCAGCCGTTCCCGTTCCCAAAGTACTACCAGTTTTGTGGCATGCCCATGGCTGGCGCGATGGAAAACATCTCGCTCGTGTACGTAGTTTGTCTTGGCCCCCCTCCCTCGTCTTTGTCCTAACCATGACAATCGCCAGCACGTGGGGCACAAGGTACCTCGTCGACGCCAAGCTGGCCAAGGAGCGCCAGCACCTGTTTGACCTCGTCAACATCCACGAGATGGCGCACAGCTTTTTCGGCGACATGCTCGTCATCCGCCACTTTGAGCATGCGTGGCTCAAGGAGTCGTGGGCGACGTACATCGAGGCCTGCTGGTAAACCAGTTGTTAAGAATTGTTTAATCATTGATTATTTAAATAATTATTATTCAGGGTCCAGGATAAAAAGGGCAAGGAATGGTTCCAGTGGGAGATGCTCGACCAGGCCACGTCCTACATGCACGAGGTCGACTCGTCGTACGCCCGCCCCATCGTCACGCGCACGTACAACAGCAGCTGGATGATGTTTGACGCGCACCTCTACCCGGGCGGCAGCTGGCGTCTCCACATGCTGCGCACGCTGCTGGGCGATGCCGCCTTCTGGAGGGGCGTGCAGGCCTACGTGGCCACGTATCTCGGCAAGGTCGTGGAGACAGAGCAGTTCCGCCAGTGTCTGGAGGAGGCATCGGGTCGCAACCTGCACCGCTTCTTTGACGAGTGGATCTACGGCAAGGGCTACCCCGTCCTCTCAGTCGAGTACGAGCACAACACGGAGAACCACACGGTCAAGCTGACGGTGAGCCAGACGCAGCCCGCCGACCACACGACCTTTTCCATCGCCGTGCCCATTTCGATCGCCGTTGAGCTGGCCGACGGCAAGACAACACGCACGATCGACGTGGTTGTGGACCTGACCGAGCCCCACCACCAGCGCAAGGGCATCACGGTCGTGGCCCTCCCCGCCGACAGCAAGCCCAAGACGGTCAAGGTGGACCCCGACATGACGCTGCTGCTGTCCCTGGGCGAGTTCAACCCCGGCGAAGACATCCTCACCAACACGCTCAACGACACCAGCACGTCCGACGTCGTCTCGCGGGTCCGCGCGATCGCCTCGCTGGCCAAGACTGGCACCAGCACCGCCATCGAGGCCATCCGCAAGGCCGCCAAGAGCGAGCCCTTCTTCGGCGTGCGGATCAAGGCCGCAGAGGCACTCGCCGCCATGCAGTCCAACTTTGCACTCCAGGTCCTGGCCGAGCTGCTGGACAACGAGCAGGACCCGATGGCCCTCTGGGAGATCGGTATTACGGCCCACGCCTGAAACACATAATTAAAATAATAATTACTGTGCTTCCAATAGCGAGCCATTGCACGACGAAAGAGCCCTGTGTCCGTGAGGCCCTCCTTCGCCTGCTCGCCCGCACAGATCTCTTCACACGCGCCCACCAGTTCGCCCTCATCGCCCTCGGCAAGCACCAGCACGCCGCCGACCTGGACCTGCTCGTGAGCACGGGCACGTCGACGGCCTCGCCAACGCCGCACAACCTCGTCCGCGAGGGCGCGCTCATGGGCCTGGGCGAGCACGGATCCCTCAAGGCCGTGGAGGTGCTGGCCACGCAGATCGGCCCCGAGGTCGCCGGCCTCGCAGACTACAACCGTCCCTTCGTCATCGCCGCGTACGCCGAGGCCGTCGCCAAGCACGCGCCCGAGATCCGCCGCAAGGCCGCCGACGGCATTGCCCAGCTACTGCGCGATCCGTCGTGGCGCGTGCGCGACGCAGCGGCTGCGGCGCTGACCCATCTCGGTGCCGCCGAGAAGGTCGGCGACCTCGAGGGCCTGCGCCCCGTCACGGCCCAGCAGGACCTGCCCATTCTGGACAAGCAGATCCACGACATCAAGGCGCACGGCGAGGCGCCCGTCCCCGAAAAGGTCAAGCACGAGATCGACGAGCTCAACAAGCTCGTGCGCAAGCTCGCCGACCAGGTCGCGGCATTGGAGGCGGCGGGCAAGAGCAAGGGGGGCTCGTCGTAGACTGGGAAAAAAAAAAAAATTCTGATCAAGATCACCCCCAATCTTTTTTTTTTTATTATATCAGTACGGAGTTCTATTCATCAGAGTTCACCAAAAAAAACATTCTAAACGACCTGGTCGTCTGGCAGCTCCAGCACGAGTGCCTCGAGGAGGTTGTCGAGGTACGTGAGCGTGCGCCAGGCGTCTGTGCGGATCGACACGACGGTCGAGTCGCGGCCGACCGCAAACTTGCACAGGATGTGGTTGCGGGGCGGGACAAAGAACATGGCCAGGAGCACCGAGTTGTGGTCGTGGTCGTGGTCGTCTTGGTAGCCTTGGTCTCCACCGCTTTTCTTGCCGATATTGGGCACGAGAAAGGGCTCGAAGCGGTCCTTGACGAGGCGCACCATCTCGCGCGAATTGACCACGAGGTACTTGACCGACTCGTACGCCGCTGCTGGTGCATCGGTGCCTTTGACCGGCACGACGACCTCCTCCTCTGCGTCGGCCTCTCCATCGGCATCGGCATCGGCATCGGCGAGCACACCCAGGTACGACCACAACCGCCGGAAGAGCGCATTGGTCAGGGCGGGGTCGGTGGTGGACGAGTCGGCGACGGGCAGAAGCAGGTCCTCAAAGCCCACTCGCAGCGGCTCGAGGGGCGCTCGTTGCGACACGCCATCGCCCCTGCCGAAAAAAAAGGGTAGGTAGGGTGGCAATGTGAGCAACAAACTAGATGTAAAAGTTTCCCTTACGTGTTGAACTCGGCAGAGATCGTGAACCAGGCCGGCGAAGGCGCGCCAAACACAAACTCGACGGGGAGCGAGTACTGGTACGGGAACGTGTCAGGGATGGTCTCTGCCACGAGGGCGGTTGCGGACGTTGCCGCCTCGAGGTAGGGCACGTTGATCTTGACGGGCAGCTTGACGGGCACGGTCGTGACAAGGTCGAGGATGACCGAGAAGATGCGCAGGGCGTACGCGGGCACGTCCTTGCGCGAGAGCATGACGTCGTCGTAGCGCAGCACCAGATCGAGTGTGGTGGGGACCTGGCCCTGGCTCAGCTGGGAGACCCAGCCAAGGTACTCGCGCAGGGGCAGGGCAAGCTGCTCGTCCGTGTGCACGCGCCGCGCCGCCTTGAGCCGGTGCAGGTCCTGCCGGGGGATCGACGCACGCACGAGCGACAGAAAGGCAACGGGGACGTGCTGGATCGGCTGCACCTTGGGGTACGCCGACGGGCCGGCAGAGAGCCCGTCCACGGAGAAGTCGAGCGAGAGGCCCTTGGCCGGGGCGAGCACTCGCAGCATCTTTTCCCGCGAGAGGTGCGTCAGGATCAGCAGCAGAAACTTGGCCTGGTCGCGCACGTCGACGTCGGCATAGTACTCGGCCATGTGTGCCAGCAGGTCTCGCAGGGCATGGAAGACGAGGGACGTCGGATGGTGCAGCAAAATCGTCCGTATGAGCTAGAATATAAAAAAAATAAACATACAAACATACATAAAACAATTTATTCTTTCTTACCTTGATGAGCAATACACCGACGGACCACGAGCCCAGCTCGCACACGGCCGATAACCGGAGCACGTCGAGGAGGTAGCGCGACGGCCGGACAGGGTCGATGTCGGCCTCGGTGGCGATGCGATCGAGCAGGTGGATATAGTCAAACCCGTGCCGCACAAAGTCGTCCACGTCGCACTCGCACAGCGTCGCGCTCAGCTTGCGCAGCACGCTGATGGGGAACTGGCTGGTGGGATCGGTCAGACGGATCCGCTCGGTCAGGAACGACAGCTGCTCGATAAACCTCGGCGACTCAAAGATGATGTCGGTGATATTGCTACATAAATGGTGAGGACCACCATGAACAAGAATCACATACGTCTGGATCGAGCCAGACAGCTCGGGGTAGGCCTTCAAAAAGACCAGGAGCGAGTCAAAGTAGACCTTGGCGGGCATGGAGTGCGTCGCCTGGACCTGGAAATCCTTGAGGCAGGTCAGGACGTCGAGCAGATTTCTGTACCATCGGGTCAACAAAACAAAAAGAAAAGAAAACCCATCAAAATAATACGACGGTGGGGCGATGGGAGAAGGGGCGGGCTGGAAGCAATTGGCGAGCAGCTTGAGCTTGGCCTGCTTGATGCGCAGCGAGTCAAACACGGTCGGGTAGAACCAGGCACGAACAGGGTGCAGCAGCACGGGCAGCGGCTGCGTCCCCCCAAAGAGCTCGTGGGCGCTGAGCAGCCACTCGGCGACCAGCAACCTCTCCTCCTCTGCCCTCTGAACAGACGAAAAGAGAACGACGACGCGTTGGAGGAGCGATCGGTCCTCCTCGTCGGTAAACTTGTCCTTGGGGAGCTCGCTGCGTAGGGAGAGCACGGCGTGGACGAGGGTTGGGTGGTGCGAGTTGCTCAGTCGCATGAATTGGTTCTAACAGGTAAACAACTTAGTTTTAAAAGGAACAATCGTCGTACTTTCAAGGCTTCGACGCCGCCGTAGCCCTCGTTGGTGGCGATGACGGCGAGGATCGTGTGGATGAGCTCGTGCAGCTGCGCAGGCCCGAGGACGGCCGCGTTCTCGACGAGGAAGGTGATGCAGCGGTTGGCGTCCCTCACAAACAGGGCCTGTCGCTCGTTCGCATTGGCAGGCACAAATAGTGGCATCGCGTCCTTGGTGCCACTCGTCGCCACGTAATAGTCGGGCAGGGCAAAGATGCCCTTGTTGACGATCGACAAGGGCGCCAGATGCTGCTGTTGCTGGGCCGGCAGCACGACGATATGGCGCAGGTAGTTGCCCAGCGACAGACCGACCAGGGCCACGTACTGCGCCGCGAGATGCGTCAGGTCCTCCTGGGCAAGCTGCATGAACAAGCCCAGTTTGCTGGCGAGGATGGCGGGGTACGCCCTCTCTATCTCCATGAGGGACTGGAGTGCCTGTGTGCGCCGTGGTTAGTCGTTGCCGCCTTGATCCGTTTAACGTACCACAGAGCGCAGCACGCGAGCAACGGGCGAGTTGACCGTCCTGACGAAATCGAGCAGCTTGTTGACGAGTGCGGCCAGTAGCTTGGGCTGCTCCTTGGGCGCGTTGACGGCCACCACGACCACGGACGTCAGCGTCATGACCACCTGCGAGTACAGCGCTGCGTTGGCGTCCGTGGGATCCCCGCGGGCCATCAGCCCAAAGAGCGAGTTGAAGATGTTTTCGGTGCTAAAGCGCAATTACTAAGAAAAAGACGTGCGCCAAGGACGTACCGCTTGGACGACTGCACAAACAGCAGGGGCGCGTACTCCTGCCACAGCTGCAGCACGTGCAGCTTTGCGGCGTCGCTGTCCTTGGCTGCTGCTGACGACGCCGAGGACGACTCGCCGGCCGACAGCAGCACCACGCACTCGGTCATCCAACGGTCCAGATCCAGGCCCTGCGCACCCAGGAACGCCTCGGGGTTGCGCCGGAAGCGGCCCAGCACGCGCAGCACGTTGGCCAGGGGCTCGCCGGCGAGGGACATGGAACAGAGAGGAAGCAAATGGGAGTCACTTTTTAAAATGGCGCCAAAGCAGAAAAGCCCAAAACAAATCATAGATACAACCGTGACTAGCGCCAAACTGGGAGATCAGGGAGGTCTAGCTGGCGAGCAAACGTGAGGACGATGACGAGGCAGACCAGCGGGCCCGCCACGACCCACTTGAGGATGCGGTAAAAGTAGATGTTGAAGCCCATGGTGAACGTGTCGTAGAAAAACTCGTGCTGGTCGTTGGTCATCTCAACGCGAACGGGACCGATGAAGCGCTCGCTGGGCACGGTGATCGCGACAGTGTACACGCCCGGCTCCCGGTACGACGACGAAAACAGCAGCATCGACCCGGCCACGTAGATCTTCACCTGGTAGACGGCATAGTAGTCGGGCTCGCGCGCGACCGGGCGGTTGTCCACGATTTCAAACCGAATGTTGAATGTCCTCCCCGTGACGTGCATCATCTGGCGTGTCTCGTCCAGGACGTAGATGCCGCAGTAGCCGTAGCGGTACGGCGTGGGGGATTGCGACACGGGTTGCCTAATTTACAAAAATAACGAGTTTTTATTTTGATAATTTGAAAAACAAAAATGAACTTACGATGCTTTGAGGGGGTGGTAAGGTGCCTCGGTGGACAGGCAGATGACCTCGCCATCAGCCGTGGCCAGGACGAGATCCATCTTGCCGCGGTTGCTGACATTGTCTGCCATGACGCGCGAAAACACGCGGCTGCCAATGTCGATCTTGTCGATGCAGTCACCGGGGTGGATGAAATGCACGAGGCCGTCGGTGGAGGGCACGACAATCGTGAGCTCCTTGGTCTTGGTGTCGAGGGAAACAAGCGTGGGCGGCGCACGGATCGCCTCTTCGGTCAGTCGCACGGGGTAGCCGCTCTTGAACTGGCCTGTTTGCGCATTGATGATGTACAGCAGGCCTTCCGACGTTCCAACAACGACTTCGAGAACACCGTCCGCGTCCAGGTCACCCAGGGCCATCGCTTCGGGGATGTAGCCCATCACCTGCGTCTCCCAGACCTCGGTGCCTTCGTGGTTGTACGCGACAACGTTGCCGGAACGGTCTGCCACGATCAGGTGCTTTTTGCGGTTGTTGAAGACGTCGGCCACGAGGATCTGCGTGTGGATTTCGTCCATCGTCACAGGGAAGCCTGGCATGATCTCGCCTGCCAACACAGTTAGCTCTGTGCCCAGGTGGGTAGCAACATACCGTGGCCGCTGATCACGTAGACAAAGCCAACCGAGGTGCCCACGACAATGTCCATGACGCCGTTGTTGTCGACGTCGGCGATCGTGGGGGAAGCAATCATGTAGGCCGGCCAGTCGGCACGCGCCGTTGTCAGGTCGAGGGCTGATAAAAGGTGGGATTATTACCCTCCCCCGTTTCATTTGCAGTTGGTCTTACGGTGGTGGGCAATGATCGAGGTGTCAAAGAGGTCGATAATGAGAATCGAACAGGCGACGTACTTGCTAATGTCTATGCCGCCGAGCGCGTCCTTTTTCACCGGGTCCGAGTACTTGTCGCTGTGGGGGGGAAAAAAAAATGGTTTATTTTTATTCAGCAAAAAGAAAAAAAAAATGGTACGGATCAAAGTAGTAGGTCACGGGGATGATGAGCTCTGGCTTGCCGTCCTCGTTAAAGTCGTGGAGGATGGGCGTGGCAAGGACGTGGGGATCGACGTAGACGTACGGCGGCTTGGTCGCCTTGGGCGCATCACCCTCCAAGTCCATCTTGGGTCGCCTGTCGGGGTCGTAGTAGTACTGGTCGTAATAGTACAGCGGCTAAATGTGGGGGGCGTTCGTCAGTTTAGGGCGTTCATTTGTTTATCCGTTACGACGTATTGGCCCCCGACAAACGGCTCGCCCAGACGGTGATCAAAGAGGGAAAAGGTTGCCGACGCGTTGGGCGAGTCGATGCCGTCGGCCCAGTCGGTATGCACA
>Ga0302234_10001477_pt1 | contig 16167 bp, 10 predicted proteins | sample II_Palsa_N3_2_FD_193576 | JGI IMG/M metagenome (GOLD analysis project Ga0302234, IMG submission 193576) | Peat permafrost microbial communities from Stordalen Mire near Abisko, Sweden - II_Palsa_N3_2 | ecosystem: Environmental > Terrestrial > Soil > Palsa > Peat permafrost | place: Sweden... | reverse complement strand
GGAGAGGTTGAGGGCGTGGAAGCCGGCGAGGGTGACGAACTGGAACTTGTAGCCCATGGCGGCGAGGTTTTTCTGGAAGGCGTGGATCTCGGGCTCGGAGAGCTTGGCGCGCCAGTTGAAGGAGGGGGAGCAGTTGTAGGCGAGGAGCTTGCCGGGGAACTGCTTGTGGATGGCGGTGGCGAACTTCTCGGCTTCGGCTACGTTGGGCTCGGAGGTCTCGCACCAGACGATGTCGGCGTAGGGGGCGTAGGCGAGGCCGCGGGCGATGGCGCAGTCGATGCCACCGTTGATACGACAGAAGCCTTCGATGGTGCGCTCGCCGGTGACGAACTCGGCATCGATGGGATCACAGTCGCTGGTGAGGAGTTGGGCGCCGTTGGCGTCGGTGCGGGCTACCAGGAGGGTGGGGACGCCGAGGACGTCGGCGGCGAGGCGAGCGGCGATTAATTTTTGGACGGCTTCGCGGGTGGGCACGAGGACCTTGCCGCCCATGTGGCCACATTTTTTCGCGGAGGAGAGCTGGTCTTCGAAGTGGACCCCTGCGGCACCGGCTTCGATCATGGACTTCATGAGCTCGAAGGCGTTGAGGGTTCCGCCGAAGCCGGCTTCTGCGTCGGCGACGATGGGGAGCATCCAGTCTTTCGTGTCGCCTTCTTCGGAGTGATGAATTTGATCGGCGCGTAGCAGGGCGTTGTTGATGGCCTTGACGACCTGGGGAACGCTGTTGACGGGATAGAGGCTTTGGTCGGGGTACATCTGGCCGCCGGTATTGGCGTCGGCTGCGACCTGCCAGCCGCTGAGGTAGATGGCCTTGAGGCCGGCCTGGGCCATTTGCACTGCTTGGTTGCCGGTGAGGGCGCCGAGGGCGGCGATGTGGCCGGGCTGCTGGAGTTCGTTCCAGAGGCGATCTGCTCCGGAACGGGCGAGGGAGTATTCGATGTGGACCGAGCCGCGGAGCGTGTAGACGTCTTCTGCAGTGTAGCCGCGCTTGATGCCGGCCCAGCGGGGGGATTTCCAGTTGGTTTCTATCTGCTGAATCTGCTGTTGTTTGGTCATTTTCTACTCCTTGGTTCGGATGGGGTGGTTGCCTTATTTCGGAGTAGAGTGGATTGCGAGCGCGATGGCAAGGTGGGGTGGTACGAATCGTGCTAGTGAACGAAGTGTGCCAGAACACAGACAGAGGTTAAGAGGGCGCTGGAGACTGGTGAGCAAGCGGAGGCAGTATGAGTGTGAAGAGCGTGCGGCGTGCGGTGAAGACGGTTGCGGCAGGCATGCATCCGGCGAATGGGGACTGGCTGATCGCAATGATGGATTGCCTGCGTCGGCGGAGTATTGCGGAGGGGATCAAGCTGTTGGATCGGGCGGAGCCGGCGTGGAAGGTGCTGGAGTTGAATGATCGGCATGGGGCAGAGGTGTTGTTGATGCTGGCGCAGTGGGTGGATGTGGGGTATCGCGAGCCGCAGTTGTTGCGCGAGAGGCTGGATCGGCTGACGGCGGCGCAGCGGGAGCAGATGGGCGTGGCGGCGTATGTGCGGGTGAGGATGACGGAGGCGTTCTATGGGCTGTCGACCAACGATGCGGACGGGGCGATTCGGATATTGGGTGGGCTGCTGCAGATGGAGGATGTGTTTCAGGATGCAGAGTTGAAGGCGCTGGCGAATCTTTGGAAGGCGCGCGCGCATCGCAAGAAGGCTGACTACGACATGGCGCGAGACCATCTGCTGGCGGCGCTCACGATTGCACATGCGATGCCGGGCTCGGAGGCGCTGGTGGCGATTATCAAGATTCAGCAGGCGTGGATTGTGTTTCAGAATGGCGATAGTGCGGGCGCGCTGCAGATGCTGAACGAGGCTGAAAAGGAGCTGAAGAAAACGGACCACTGGATTGCGCTGGGGAATATCGAGAGTGCACGGGGAAGGATTGTGCGCCGGCATGGCGACTATGCGCTGGCGGCGACACACTTTGAGCGGGCCGTGGCGCTGTATGAGATCAGTCATCCAGATCATACGAACCTGGCGCGCGCGGTGACGAACTTAAGTTTTGTGAAGCGGCTGCTTGCTGCGCAGTTGAAGAAGCATATTGATGTGACGGCGGCGCGGAAGGCAGGCAAGGGCGAGGGGGGGAAGACAGGGGAGTCGCGGCTGAGGGAGTTTCATCGGCAGTATCAGGAGCTGTATCGGAGCGCGATTTTGGAATTGGAGCGGGCGAAGGAGATTTGTACGCTGCATGGGGAGCATGGCGGGCTGGGGTCGGCGCTGTTGAATGCGGGGTATCTGCATTTGGATGTCGGGGATTTGGGGATGTCGGCGCGTGAGGCGGCGCAGGCGCTGGAGATTGCGGAGGCACATCATAATGTGGTGCTGCGGGCGAGGGCTTGCACGCTGATGGGGATGATTGAGAATGCGCGGGTGGAGGAACTGCTGGGATCGGCTGAGGAGATTCCGGTGTATGCGCGGCTGGCGAAGCAGCATTGCATGGAGGCGGTGGCGCTGGCGCAGTCGATGGAGAATAAGCGCGTGCTGTTGAATGCCTATGTGGCGCTGGGGGAGACGGCGGCGAATAATTTCTTTCATGATTATGAGCTGGCGCAGCGATGCGTGGATGCGGCGTCGGCACTGCTGGATCCGCAGGATGCAGACTATGCGGTGGATGAGTTGAATGTGTTGAAGGCTCGGCTACTGAAGGTGGTGGGGATCGAAGATACGCTGCGTGCGTGGTCGCAGGGGATTATTACGGGCAAGAGTTTTCAGGAGGTGACGGAGCAGTTTGCGCAGCTGGTGATTCCGCGAGTGTGGATGCGGGAGGAGTGCAAGATTTCGCGGGTGGCGAAGAAGCTGGCGATGTCGCCGCAGAAGGTTAGGCGGCTGGTGAAGCGGTCGTCTATGGCGGGGGCGCCGGTTGCGGGGTTGGGGAAGGGTAGAGCGTGAACGGCCGTCACAGCGTGAAGCGGAGGGTTAAGCGAGAATTGGGAAAACGACTGAGAGACTTTCATGAATAGCAAGGACGCTGCACATTTAATTGAAGCGCTGGCCAGCAACTGGCAGGCGGAGATGCGGGGATTTCACACGTACCAGGCGCTGAGCGAGCAGGAGAGCGACTTGCAGCGGCGGCGGACGCTGCGCAACCTGGCGCTGGCGGAGAAGCATCATGCGGATTTGTGGGCGACGCGGCTGACGGTGCTGGGCGCGGAAATTCCGAAGTATGACGGGCCAGAGACGGGTGAGGCGGGATCGCTGGCGACGAGGGTTGGCGGGCAGGATCTGGCGTTGCGGCGGCTGGAGCTGGATGAGAGTCGCGATATTGCGCGCTATGGGAAGCAGATTCGCGAGCTGGGCGATGAGGAGAGCATCGCGATTCTGAAAGAGGTGATCTCGGACGAGGCGGATCATTACCTTACGCTGGGTGGGTTGATTCGGCATCATCTGCCGGCGGAGCCGTTGGAGCCGGAGGCGGCGCAGCAGGCGCTGGATGAGCTGGTGGCTGAGCGGGAGAAAGGTCAGCCGAGGGCGGCGAGCTGGATTGGCGATGCGATTTATGGAGTCAACGATGGGTTGGGCGCGATCTTCGGGATTGTGTCGGGCGTGTCGGGAGCGACGCTGGGGAACAGTAAGTTTGTTCTGATTGCGGGGCTGGCGGGAATGTTTGCGAGTGCGCTCTCGATGGGGTCGGGCGCGTACCTGGCGGCGAAGAGCGAACGGGAGATCTATGAGGCGGAGTTTGCGCGCGAGCGGGATGCGGTGGAGAACAATGAGGCCGAGGCGCGGGAGTTGCTGTCGCTGACGTACCAGGTGCGGGGGCTGTCGGCTGAAGATGCGGACCATTTTGTGGGGCACATTGCGGAGAAAAAAGAGCAGCTGGTGGAGGCGTTGGCGAGGGAGCGGTTGCATGTGAGTGAAGAGGGGTTGAGCAAGCCTTGGGTGTCGGCGACGACGGCTGCGTTGTCGACGGCGGTGGGTGCGCTGGTACCGGTGATTCCATTTTTCTTCCTGGCGGGATATCCGGCGATTTTGGTGGCGGCGATTGTTTCGCTGCTGGCGCACTTTGCGGTGGGCGCGGCGAAGTCGCTGATTACGATTCGGTCGTGGTGGAGCAGCGGCTTGGAGATGACGTTTGTTGGACTGCTGGAGGGCGTGGTGACGTACGTGATCGGGATCGGGATTGGGCGATTTGCCTGAGGGCGATGAGGTTAAACAGAGAAGGAGCCAGTGATGGCTCTTTTTTCTGTTTCCAGGAGGAAGTTTTAGTGGACTAGCTCGACTTCGGTTTCGGCGGCCGCGTCTGCGGTTGGGGTGGCGTCAGCCAGAGGAGGCTTGTTGATGCTGAAGAGGCTGTAGCGCTGGAGCATGAGGAGCCAGAGGCCGACGCCTGCGATGAAGAGCAGGAGGAAGACCGGCAGAACGGCCCACTGGGTCTTGACCGCGAACTGGTGGGGGTGGAAGTAGGGTTCGAGGTAGGCGTCGCGCAGGATGTCGCGCATGAGGATCATGGTGATGGTGACGACGGCGAGGAGCCCGGAGACACCGTAGGCGGCGACGCGGATGTTTTGTTTGCGCAGGGCGTTGGACATGAGGAAGATGGCGGCGATCGTGCCGAGGATGCCTGCGATGAGGAGTGCGGAGGCGAGCGGGCTGTCGCCCATGAAGATCATGCGGAAGTTGCGTGGAATGCTGATGAGGAACCATGTACCGATGATGAACTGGGCCATGGTGGCGTACATGAAGGCTTTGCCGCCGTATTGGAAGAGGTAGATGGCATACTCGCGATCGCTCTTCCAGCGGGCGAGGGCGAGGAGCACAAGTAGGATGCCGCCGACGGCGATGGCCGAGGTGACGAAGTGCAGGTAACGCGGGATGAGGGTGGGGTCAGAGAGGTTGTTGCTCCAGCCGGTTGGACTGGCGAAGTATTTTGCGGCCCAGTGGGTGGGCGTCTGCATGAGAGTGACGTTGGTGGATTGGATGAAGCCGACGATGAGGACGAGCACGAGGCTGATGAACGAGACGACGCTGGCGGGCCCGGGACGGCGCTGGCCGTTGTACACGACGTAATAGAAGCCGTAGTAGGCGATGCAGAGGATGACGAGGAGGAGGAACCAGGGCCACGCGATGAGGATGGTCGAGGTATAGAAGTACTGGCCGTAGATGGCCTGCACGAAGAGCAGCGGCGCGATGCCGATTGTGATCGTGGCGGCGAGGAAGACGGGAACCTTCTTGGCGAGGTCAAGGAAGATGCGGTTGCGGAACGCTTTGTTCTCGGAGCTAAGCGGGCCCTTGGAGGTGAAGCGCGCGATTACGGCGAGGAAGGCGCCACCGAGCATGAAGTTCATGGCGATGATGTGCAGGGTGAAGGTGACGAGCAGCAGTGTCTTGAAGAGCCAGTAGGGGGCGGGGAGCGGATTGGGGTCGATCGTGGGAACCATGCTTGGGTCGATCATTTATTTGCCTCCTTCGACGGCGGGGCTGAGCTGTGCGTGCTGAGCGGCTGGGCGCTGGGTGTTGAGGTACTGTACTAGGGCGGTGCGCTGGGCTGGGTTGAGCTTGATGTCGGGCATGAGGGGGAAGATGCTGGTGAGGTCCTTGAAGGAGTCGGCCGCGGCGGTGGGATCGGTGACGATGCCCGAGAAGAACTGGGCGTTGGGATGGTCCTGGTGGCACATGGAGCAGTTGTTCTGGTAGAGCAGTTTGCCGTCGGTGGCGGCGGTTGGGGTGATTGTCTGGAGAGTGTTGAGGTAGGCGGCTAGTGCGTCGCGCTCGGGGTCGGTGCCGGCGAAGGGCGGCATGACTCCGTTGTGCATCAGGGCGAGACTGCTGAGCATAGCGCGGGTGGTGGCGGGATCCCACTGGCGTTGCTCGAGGAGTTGATGGATGCCTCGATAGCTGTTGGCGGTGTGGCAGGCCTGGCACTCGACTCGGAAGATTTCGTGGCCTACGACTACCTGGTTGTCGGGGGTGATGGTGCGTTGGTCGATCCATGCGGCAGAGTTAAGGACGCCGATGGTGTTGAGGTTGTCGACGGTAAAGCCGCCATCGCCGGGCATGGTGTTGGCATAGAGCGAGTTGTCGTAGAGGTAGTTCTCGATGACGAAGGGCTTGCGAACGTCTTCGCGGACGAACTCGAAGGAGTCCATGGCACCGAGGGCGACGAGGCCGATGACGAGGGCGAAGGCCAGGTGCATGCGGCGCGGGGTGAAGAGGGCCAGCAGCATCAAGATGAAGGTGACGGCTAGGAGGCTCCACGCGAGGAAGGCGTAGTGGGTGGCGGTGGGCATGGGGCCGCGCGCGCTGAGGAAGAGCGCGGCGGGGATTTCGCGGATGTACCAGTAGCCGAAGGGTATGAGGGCGAGGAGCGAAGGGATGGTCCAGAGAGCGCCCCAGCGGACGATGCGGGCTTTGAGGTCCTTGTCCTTTTGCACGCTGGCGGTGATGAGGGCGTAGATGCCGGCGAGGGCGAGGCAGATGGCGGTGCGGAAGAAGAGGGAGGGGAAGTAGGTGGGATTGAAGAAGCCGATCCAGAACTTGTGGACGTCGAGCCAGCTGCCCGGGGTGAGCATGAAGGTGATGATGCCGTTGATGACGACGAGGCTGGCGAAGGCGGCCCAGAAGTAGATCCAGCCGTACCACTGGTGGAGTTTGGGGCTTAGCTTGTCCCAGCCGCTGAGATAGAGGAGGGCGGCGGTGATCTCGAGGAAGAAGAAGACCCACTCGATGGCCCAGCCCCAGACGAAGATGTGGATGAGGTTGCTGGTGGCGGTGGGGCTGATGAGGCCGATGGTGAACCAGATCCCGACGCCGCTGACGGCTCCGTAGACGACGGTGAGGAGGACGAAGAATTTGGTATGGGATTTGAGCCAGTTGAGAAGGGCGTGGTCGTTGGTCTTGATGGCCTTGCGCTCGGTGAGGACGAGGAAGAGGCCGCCGCCGACGGCGAAGTGGGAGACGAACACGTGGAGTCCGGCTACGAGCGCGATGAGTAGACCAGCGCCAAAGGATACGTCCCAGATGGGGTAGTTCATGATGCTTCCTCTCGCCTATGCGCGCGCTGTTGTGGAAGGAGCGCGCGGGTAAGGCTCTGTGAACAAGCTGAAATGTGCGAATCTTCAGCCGTGTGGCTGTGGTGCATGGGAAAGTGGGAGAGGTGCAGGAACAGATAGGGAGCCGCTGAAAGATCGGGGACTGCTCGACGTGAGGTATCTTTTACCGACACTTGAACTGGAGTCCACACACTACTCCCTTCGTCATCGTGCTGGAAGTAACCCTACAAGCGGAGATTGGGGGACTGCTGTGATGGCTGTCACGAAGAAACAGCATGCATTCGGGTCAGGATTAGAACGAAGAGCTTGTCAGAATCCATGGCAGCCTCAATCAAGACAGAAGCTTCGGCCTGAGAGGCGGACAGTCTGCTGGAAGGGCTGGGAGCCCGCGCTATGCTATCGGAAAAGATTCTCACGCCATTGCTTCGGTTTGTCACGCGAGATGCGTTTCAACTGGAGGAAGGCGGCGCGATCGGCCTGCCGGGTCCAAAGGCAGATCGACGCTACATGCTGTATATCCATATTCCGTTCTGCGATGTTTTGTGTCCATATTGTTCCTTTAACCGCTTCGCTTATAAGGAACCGGCAGCGAGAGCTTACTTCGTAAGCTTGCGCGAAGAGATGCGCATGACGGCGGTGTTGGGTTACACGTTCCAGTCTTTGTATTTTGGCGGGGGGACGCCCACGATTCTGCTGGATGAATTGATAACGACCATAGATTTGGCGAAGCAATTATTTGGAATTAAAGACATCTCGTGTGAAACCAATCCAAATCAATTGGATCCGTCGCTGGCTGAGAGATTGGCTGGGCGAGTTCAGCGGATGTCGGTGGGGGTGCAGAGTTTTGATAACACGCTGCTTCATAAAGTCAGCCGGCTGGAGCGGTTCGGGGATGGCGAGCAGATACTAAAACGAATTCATAGTGTGGCGGGAATGTTTCAGTCTTTGAATGTGGACATCATCTTTAATTTTCCTGGGCAGACGAGAGACGTACTGCTGAGAGACATTGAATTGGCGGCAGGGTCTGGTGCAAATCAGATCACGTTCTATCCGCTGATGAGCCCTTCGTCGGTTGTTAAGTCACTGAAACAAACGGTTGGCGTTGTTACGTACGATTGTGAGTACGAGGATTATCAGCTGATTCTGGAGAAGATGGCTGGGGAGTTCGAACAAACGACTGGCTGGGCGTTTTCCCGCAAGAATGGCGGTTTGATTGATGAATACATCGTGGATACCGAGGAGTACGTGGGGCTTGGTTCAGGGGCGTTCAGTTATCTGAATGGGACCATTTATGTAAACACGTTTTCGTTGAAGAGTTACGGCGAAGAGATTCAAGCTGGGCGCAGGCCGGTGATGGGTTCCAAATCGTACAGTCACCATAACCAGATGCGCTACCACTTCCTGATGGATTTATTTGGGTCGGGACTGGAGCGAAAAGAGTTTCATGACCGGTTCGGATTGGCTGTCGAGCTGGGATTGCCGATGGAGTTGTCTTACTTTGCTGCGAATGGTGCGCTGGATTTTTCAAATCCGTCCGTGATTAGACTAACGACCCGGGGGAAATATCTTTTCGTTGTGATGATGCGCGAATTTTTCATTGGAATAAACGAATTTCGCGATCAGGCTCGCCAGGCGTTGACACCGGAAGATGGTACGGAAGGAAGAAGTTGCTCGGTGGGAAGGGGTCTCGAAAGCATCGCCCTGGTGCCACGGCGGTTGGTATCGTAGGAGCATGCCGGGGTCTGGCGGATATAGCGTGTTGGGGATGGCGGAGATCGTGGTGGCGGCTTGCCTGACGCTGCTGCCGCTGCTGGTGGTGGGGTTCCGGGGCGACTGGGTGCGGCGGCAGGCTGCGAGATTGCCGACGTGGGCTCGGGTAGTGCGGCCGGCGGTGCTGTGCGTGCCGTATGTACTGGTGAGCTCGGCGGGTGGGATGTTTCAGTGGTCGTGGCTGCTGGTGTATGGGCTGCTGCCGGTGGTGGTGGCGGCGCTGATGCTGGATGCGAAGCGGGTTGATCCGATGCAGCGTGGGACGTGGCGGGAGTTGTTGGTGCTTGCGGCGCTAGGGTTGGCGGTGGATCTGCGCTGGCTGGAGCGGGCGTGGCCACCACACCTGGCGGTGTTCAATAAAATGCTGTTGCTGGACGTGGGGATCTACGGGTTGCTGGTGATGCGCGAGCTGGATGGCGTGGGGTTTGATCTTCGATTGAGGCTGCGGGATTTTGCGGTGGGCGCGCGCGAGTATCTGTTCTATGCGCCTGCGGCTGTTGCGCTGGGGTTGGGGTTGGGATTTTTGCACTTCCATGGGCATTGGCCGTCGGCGACCCAGGCAGTGGGAGCGCTGGTGTTTACGTTTCTGTTCATCGCGATTCCGGAGGAGTTGTTCTTTCGGGGGTGGGTGCAGAATTTGCTCGAGAAAAGGTGGGGACGGGTGCCGGCGCTGCTGGGGACGGCGGTGTTGTTTGGGCTGGCACACTTCAACAAGCGGGCGGTGCACTTCAACTGGAGATATGTGGTGATGGCGGCGCTGGCGGGAATTGTCTATGGGCGGGCGTGGCGTCAGCAGCGGCGGGTGGGCGCGTCGGGAATAACGCATGCGCTGGTGGACGCTACCTGGTCACTATGGCTGCGCTGAGGTCGCTGTGGCTGCGATGAGGATGGTGATGCTGCGTGTAGGTGAGGTAGCCGAGGCCGACGCGCATGTTGCGGATGATCGAGTTGGGTAGGGTGATGGCGAGGGTGATGCCGAGGATGGCGTGCGCGATGGCGAGTGGGTAGAGGTTGCGATAGCGAAGGAAGAGTAGGCATGCGGCGAGTCCCATGAAGAAGGTGACCAGAATAAGCACGGGGCTGGGGATGTGGGCGATGGAGAAGATTGCGGCAGCAGCGAGGGCGGCGAGTCCGGCGCTGGGTAATAGAAGGCGCAGGCGGCGAAGGAAGAAGTCCTGCAGGAGGAGCTGCTGCACGAACGACCACAGCGCGTAGCCCCAATAGCGTTTGAAGAAGGCGATTGGGCCGTGGACGGGATGGAGGGTCTGGAAGTTGATCGCAAGGCCGATGGCGGCGGAGGAGATGAGGAGCGCGATGGCGACGATCCAAAGAGAGCGGAAGAAATTCCCGGTGCGGAGGCCCATGGATTGCGGCGTGGTGTAGCCGATGCAGAAGATGGCGGCGATGACCAAAGCGGCGAGGAGGTAGAGCGGGCGCTGCCAGGGGCGGGGTGTCCAGAGGACGAGCAGGATGAGGCTGTAGCCGAGGGCGAGCTCGATGAGCGCGCGCCGCTTGCTGAGGGTGTGTGGCTCGGGGAGAGAGAGGGCACGGTCGCTGCTGCGTGCGGGAGCGGGCCGTGGAAGGGGTGCATCCGCCATAGGGCGATGGTAGTGGTTTTTGAGTGCCTGGAGCAAAGGCCTGGCCGGGCTATGCGATGTGTTGCGGAAGGGGAGGCGGCGCGGAGGGCGGAGGCGAATCTGGACGCAATGCAAGATGAAAGCCCGCGCGGGGCGAGGAGCGGACTACAATCTCACAAAGCAAACGAACATGGAGGTCTTATGCCTGTTGTCGATACGAAGCTGGCTGCATCTGATCATGAAGCGCTGCGAGCCGATTTGGGGCTGGTGGATGGGCTTGACCTTCATGCGCAGTATTACGTTGACCGGACTGGCGGGGATTTTTTTGATGCGGTGCGGGTGGGCACGCGGGTTGTGTTTCTGCTGAGTGATATTGCGGGCAGACGTCGCGAGGCCGGACCGATCGCAGCGCACACGCAGGAGGTATTTCGAGCGAAGGCGGTTGAGCTATTCGGTGCCGGCGATGTGAATTTGAATGAGGGTACGGAGCTGCTGGTGCAGGCTATCAACCAGGCAATCACAGGGCCCACGAAGGAAGTTCGTTTCGCTCCGACGATGGTGGGTTGCTACGATGTGGAGCTTGGGATACTCGCGTACGTGAACGCTGGCGGGCAGACTGCAGCCATTCGGGATTCGGAGGGGACGCGGCTTTTGCCCGACGTGGCTATGCCGCTGGGCCTGTTCACGCATTTGATCTATGACGCTTCGATGCAGGCATTTGAGCCGGGGGCGATGCTGGTGATTGTCACCAAAGGAGTGACGCAGAGCATGCGCGGCAAGGTTCCATTTGGCGCCGAGAGGGTAATGGAGGTGCTGCGGAGTTCGAAGCAGGAGTCGGCCGCGGAGGTTTGCCGCGAGGTGCTGGAGGCGGCGCATCGATTTGAGCAGGGCGGGTGGAATCGGATTGCGTTCTGGAGAAAGCGGGTGCCGGAAGACATGACGGCGCTGGCGATGGTTCGGAGCCGCTCGGCGGGGTAGGAAAGTCGTGACGCGGATTGCTTGGGACGAACTAGTCAGTCAATGGCTGACTGTTGGTTGGATTGACCCGGGGGCAGGGTCAGATCCCGTCCGGGTTAGTTTTGTGGCTGGATAGTTTTCTCGGCCTGTTTGTTCGCCTTGTCTTGAGCCTTATCCGCCTTCTTTTGCTGCTTGGTGCCGAGTGCTTTTCTCTCCGCCTTATCTGCCTTGGCCTGGTCCTTGTCTGCCTTCTGATCGGTCTTGAGCTGCTTCTTGGTGGCTGCGGTGTCCGCTGTATTCTGTGCGACCAAGGGTCCGGCCATCACGATCCCCAAAGCTAACAGGCCAGCCAACATATTTCGTTTCATAGCAATATCTCCCACTTGTCTACGATGGCTGAAACGAGCGTATGTTTGCCCGCCGCGTGACATCAAGCTGATGGGGCGGGCTGGGATTTCGAATCTACGGCTTCTCAGGTGTGATCTCGATGGCGTTGACGAGCGGATAGTTTACGACGGGAACGAAGGCAAGGTTTAGCTCTCCCTGGGCGGTGGGGGATACGTCGTCAAATGTTTTCGTGACCGACTGACCGTGGCCTTCTGCGAGAATGTCGAAGTTCTGCAGGACACTCTGGCCATTGCAGTAGACATTGAAAATGCGGCTGCCCACACCGCCTGGAGCGCCATTCTCCTGTCCAAACCATGGCTCGCGAAAATACAACGTCACGCGGTATTTACTGCCGGTGGGTGCGGGCAGTGAGTATTGAAAGGTGCCGACGCGGTCCGAGGCGTAGAGCCCGAGACTTGGACGATGCTCCTGATCGGGGGGCTGTCCGTGGCGGCCGCCGCGGAAGTATCGATCCGATAGCCAGAAGTTCCCCGTGTCGTCCTTATATGGAGTTGAGGAAGCAACAATTCGGAGCGGGAGCGGCTGCACCGTGGGAGCAGGGAGGATCTCGATCGCATTTACGGGCGAGACCTCGCTTGTGAAATCGAGGTGGATGGTGCCGTCGTTCTCGGGACGGATGCCTGGAATGGTGAAGGTGGTGGCGGCGCGATCGGCGCCTGCGCGGTCTACGACGTCGACAGACTGGGTGGCGCCGGCGTTTACGGCGAGAGAGACGATTCGGTGGGCGGGCTCAAGATTGCCCGGCTCAGCGAAATGGAGCTGCAGTTCGTAAAGCCCGGGCCGCGCGTGAAAGATGCAACGGACAATTCCGCGAATACCGCCGTCATAGATGTAGGAATCTTCGGTTCCCGAAAATGTGAGGCCGGTGGAAGGAAGGGACTCTCCCCCTTCGCACGCCGGCTGGGGTTCCCAGCGGATACCGGAGTGGTCGGTGTAGGCGTGTCTTCCCTTGCCGAAGAGGATGTAAGTGGGTCCACTGATCGTGACGTGGCTTGCGGGTGAGAGGCTGTCCATCGCGAATGAACCGGATGGGTGCGATTTGCGCCAGACAACCGCGGCAACCAGGGCGACGACGACAAGGGCGGCGAACCAGAACCATGGAAGCCGGCCGGTGGTCGAGCTGGAGGGCGGAGATGGAGGCTGAGGCGGAAACGGTGCTGCGATAGGAGGAACGGCGACGGAGTCTCCTCCCGAAACGTAGGGAAGGGATGTTGTGTGGCCAGTTTCGGGCAGATGAACGAATTGTGCAGCGTACCTTCCGGCGGGAATGACGATGCGCACCGGGTGGGACATGCCTTCGCCGGTTTCGTAGATTTCCTGCAAGCGCTTGCGCAGGGTGTGAAACGTCACGCGAACGATGGTATCGGTCTGGGGATCGAAGTTTGGCCTTCGCCCCAGGGCTTCGACCGCGATGGAGTACTCCTTGATTTGGTCGCCGCGTCCGGCGGTAGTCTCTTCGCAGACGTAACGCAATACCTTCGTCAAGTTCGCAGAGCGACCGAGAGCTCCGGATTCCAGCAGCCAGTTGAGCTCTGCACGCTCCGTGAATTCCAAATCGGCAGATGCCGCAGACGTTCCCATGGGGTGATTCAAGATAGCAGATCGCGAGGACGCTCGTGAAGGGTTCCGGCCGCTCCTGCCCGTTGCATCAAGGTGTGCGCCAGGGGTGAACGATACTTACTCCACGGAACTCTCCAGAGGCGCGCGCAGGCATCGCTAACAACCGCTAACAATTGTTAGAGTATCTCACAACGCATTGAATCTAATAGGCTTACTGGCCTCGCCTTGTCGGATTTGTTGCATGGCGCGTAGATAACCTGCATTCACCGCCAATTCACAAGACAAAGCAATCTCCCCGTCAATAGGGTGGCTGCCGTACTCACATCACCTCAACTGCCAGAGATAGACAGAGAAACCCCACGTACTGGCGGGAACGCGATGTAGAGGGTTACCACTTTCGGAGGCAAGATGAAGACCGCAAGCCAGAACCACCCTTTCCGCCATGCAAGATTCCTTTTGTGCCTGATGAGCGCTCTGCTCTTATCTGTGAGCTTTGCCGGTGTAGGTATGCACGCGCAGCAGACTACCGGCTCGCTCGTAGGTACGGTCAAGGATCAGACCGGAGCCGTGGTCAGCTCAGCCACAGTGAAAGCCACTGATGTGGCAACCGGGTTCTCACGCTCCGTGCAGAGCGATGGGCTTGGAGAATACCGGATCGATTTTCTTCCGGTGGGCACCTACACCGTCGACGTGGTGGCTAAATCCTTTAAGCACTTCACTCAAGAGAACCTCGACCTCACCGTGGATCAAACGTTGTCTCTGGACGTCTCCTTATCGGCCGGTGCAGCGAGCGAGACCGTAACGGTGACCAGCGCGCCGCCTTTGATTAACACGTCAACCTCCGAACTGGGAAGAGTTGTGACCTCGCAGGAGATCCAGGGCCTGCCCCTGGTCAATCGCAACGCGTACGCTGAGCTCTCGCTGACGCCGGGCGTGATGGCCAACAGCAGCAGCCCCACTACGAATCCCAGCGGCACCCCCAATTTTACCGTTGGACTGCCGTCGGCGGACGTTCAGGTCAACGGCTCGCTCGACTCGGGCAACGGAAATGTCGCATTTTATCTGGATGGCGGCAACAACATTACCGGTATGCGCAACTACGGCAACTCGGCTCCCAATCCTTCCGCACTTGAAGAGTTCCGCGTAGAGACCAACGCATTCGGGGCACAGTATGGGCAATTCTCCGGCGCCGTGGTCACCGTGGTTACGAAGTCAGGTACGAACAAATTCCATGGTGAGGTATTTGAATTTAACCGCAACACCGATTTCAACGCGTTTAGCTGGAATCCGGCGCCCAACGCCTTTACCCATACCTTGGTGAAGAACCCGTATCACCGCAACAATTTTGGCGCAGCCTTCGGCGGTCCCATCAAGCGCGATCGGTCCTTCTTCTTCTTTAGCTACGCCGGCCTGCGCCAGGTACAGGGAGCAACGGTCTCCGGCGCTCTTACGCCCACGGCTGCAGAACGCATGGGCGACTTTACCGGGGACACATTCAAGGTCGACCTGCCGGGTACCAAGACCCAGGTGGATGGAACAAACAGTAGTCCAAACTGCCAGGTTCCGACACTGAACTGCATGCCTTCCACCCTTCTGGACCCGACGGCTGCAAATTTCCTGAACGTCAGCAACAAGATCGGCGTCTCCATTCCGTTGCCCACCGGCGCAGCTGCGCCCTCGAGCGGCGGCGGGGCGTACATCGGCGTATACGACACGCCGACAGACTCAGACGAATACCTGGCCAAGTATGACCAGAACATCGCGAACGCGGACCATGTGACCGTCACCTACTTTTACGTCAATACCACGTCAACTCCCAGCGGAGGCGGCAACGTCAATTGGACTGGGGTTCAGTCCCATGCTGGTCAGACGAATGCCGTCGTGGCCGATGCTCACACCTTTAGCCCGAACACGACGAACCAGGTCTGGCTTACCTTCACGCGGGCGATGGGCGGACGCACTCTTATTCCTGTGACTGGGTCAGGCAATCAGACGCTTGGCAGTTTCGGCTCGAACTTCACGATCCAGGGACCGGCAGGGCTGCCCTACCTGAACATCAGCGGCGCCTTCAACACGGGAAACCCGAACGCCGGCCCGGTGACGGGTTCGGACAACTATGAGTTACGCGACGTGGTCAGCATCACCAGGGGCAGACACAATCTTTCCGTTGGCGGTGAGTTCGCTCTCGACAAGACGATGTTCCTGGCAAATTTGAATAATTATGGCGACGTTGGCTTCGCGACCTCTGCGCCCACCACAACGGGTAATGCGATTGCGGACTTTGTCGCCGGCCAAACCAGTTCCTTTGAACAGGACTCGACTTATGTCACGCATCTGAGCACATGGCACATCGCTGCTTTTGCGCAGGACAACTACCGCATCACGCCCCGTTTTACGGCCAATCTCGGAATCCGTTGGGACATCGATACGCCTCCTGTCGATGCGCACAACAGGACGGCGTCCTTTGTTCCCTACCAACAATCCACTGTTACGCCGGCTGCGCCGGAAGGGCAACTGTTCCCTGGGGATAAGGGAATCGGTCGCGGCATCATCAGTACGCAGTTCAATCACATTTCGCCTCGGGTTGGTTTTGCTTTTGATCCGTTTGGAGATGGCAAGACGTCGATCCGCGCTGCAGCGGGTATCTTCTTTGGAAGTCCGAGCGGCAATGAATGGAACCAGCCGGGCAATGCAGCACCATTCTCCATTCGCAACGCCTTTGGCCCGACTCCATCGCTGACAAATGTTTATGGGGGCCCCGCTTACAACTTTCCCAGCACCGGTGCCGGCGGCGGAATATTCCCGTACACCTTTACGCCGTCTGCTCCGAAGTTCTACCCGAACACCAGCATCGAGGCCATCGATCCG
>Ga0302234_10001472_pt1 | contig 16233 bp, 11 predicted proteins | sample II_Palsa_N3_2_FD_193576 | JGI IMG/M metagenome (GOLD analysis project Ga0302234, IMG submission 193576) | Peat permafrost microbial communities from Stordalen Mire near Abisko, Sweden - II_Palsa_N3_2 | ecosystem: Environmental > Terrestrial > Soil > Palsa > Peat permafrost | place: Sweden... | reverse complement strand
TGGAGATGGTGGCGGCGGAGAGCAGGAGGGTCTGGTGGTCGGACTGCTCCATGACCTGAGAGAGCATGAGGGCGGCGAGCTCGTCGGCCTGGTCGCTGGCGGAGATGCAGACGACGGCGAACTCCTTGTTCAAGGGACGGGCGGGGGAGGTTGCGGGGAGGTTGGGGTCGGTGGGGGTTTGTGCTCTGCGGCGGTAGTCGGTGAGTTCGGCGACGAGCTCGTTGATGCTGAGGAAGAGGAAGTTGGAGTGGATGTCGTCGAGTGCGCCCTGGTGGCGGTCCTGTTCGGCGAAGCTGAGGGCGGGGATGAGGACGGAGTCGTAGAGCTCGACGAGGGATTTGCCTTCGAGGAAGCGGTCGGCGATGGCGTGGGCCTCTTTCTGGTCGAGGGCGAGGAGGCGCTCGTAGAAGTGGGCGTCGGCGGCGAGCTCGGCGTCGGTGCCGAGGAGGGTGTGGAGGAAGGACATCTGCGGGACGTATCGACCTAAGACGACCATGCAGACGGTGAGGGGGGTGGAGAGGATGAGGCCGGGCCATCCCCAGAGGAGCGCCCAGAAGATGGCCATGACCAGCAGGGCGAGGGAGGAGATGCCCGTGCGCGAGCTGTAGAGCCAGGGCTCGAAGAAGTTGGTGGCGGAGAGCTCCAGGACGAGGAAGAGAGCGAGGATGAGCAGAGGCTGCCACCAGGAGCTGGAGATAGAGATGGAGACGATGAGGGGAAGGACGAGGCCGGTGGCGGTGCCGACGTATGGGACGACGCGGAGGAGTGCGGCGACGACTCCCCAGAGGGTCGCGTCGGGGACGCCGATGAGGAAGAGGCCGCAGCCGAAGAGCAGACCATAGGTCGAGTTGACCGCGGCCTGCATGACGAGATACTGGCTGATGCGGGTGGCGGCTTCCTGGAGGGCCTGGGTCATGAGGCTGATGCGGCCCATGCCGGCGAGCAGGAGGAGGCGGTTGCGCAGGTCTTCGCGCTTGAGCAGCATGTAGATGGTGAAGACGATGATGACGCCGATGGTGCCGATGGGGCGGAGGAGGCGCGCGAGCAGCTCGACGGTGGCCTGGAGCTGGCTGCGGTTGGGGTCGACGACGCGGACGGGCTGGGGTTGCTGGAGGGTGCTGTCGGGCGCGGGGACGGGGCGGGCGTTGATGGCGAGGTCGGCGCTGATGTCCTCGACGGTGCTGAAGGCTTTTTCGACGGACCGCTCGGCGGGGGAGTGGACCGAGGCTATCTTCTTTTGCAGGTTGAGCCGGTAGGAGGGGAGGGTTTCGGCGACGTTGAGCAGCTGACGGGAGACGACGTAGCCGACGACGCAGATGCCGGCGAAGGCGATGACCCCGACGAGAGTGACGGCGAGGATGCGGGGGAGGGGGAGCTTTTCGAGGCGGCTGACGGCAGGGGTGAGCAGGAAGGTGAGCGTCAGGGCAAAGGCGATGGGGATGAGAAGCTCGCGCGCGAAATACAGCACGAGCACGATGACCGCGAGCAGGAGAAGAGGCTCACCCCTGGGGAACTCGGTTGATCGTGCACGGGACATAGGACCCTCGCAGATTGATCGGCGTGTCGGGCCAGCATACAGGAAGGGGATGGGGTGTGGGTGGTTGTCTTGTTTGAGTCACTGCTGCATTTGCAGGTCGTCGTATCACGACACAGGTGCGCGAGATGAGGGTTATAACCCGGCTCAGGAGGCCGGGCTTTGGATCCATCGCTGCTTGAGGAGTTCGGCGGTAAGGGGGACAGAAGCCGCTGGGCCAACCGCTCTGCGCGCTGTCACAGACTCCTGTTTTCTCTGGGATTGCTCCTGGCGAATCCGGTCGGCTGGAATAAAGACAGGTCCGGAGGGTACGAGTCCACCCAGTGCTGCTGCTGGCGGTGCAACGGTGAGTCTGCTGAGCGCAGGCCGCTTGCGTTGCGTATGCACTTTGACGATGGCAGGGGCGGCGGTTGCGGTAGCTGTCAGGGGGAGTGGCTTCTTTGCTGCGACGGGCGCACTTTGTTTCTGAGGCTGCTTCTGAGGAAGCTGACTGTCACGAAGAGGAGCGGGTGCAGGAGTTACGGGTTTACGGGTTTTTGCGAGACGAACGACAAGCGGTTTGCTCGCCGCTGTTTTTTTCTTGGGTGCCAGGGGTTTTGCCTTTCTGCGGTGCGAGACCCTGGGCTCAACGATTTGAGGCGCGGGCGCGGCTGGCTTCTCTTTTTCCGCAGTCCTGGGCGCCTGCGAGTGGACCGGCAGGGGGGATGTTTTCTTCTGCGTTCCCTTCGTTGGAGCAACAGGTGTGGTCAGAAGAAGCCGAACTTTGCCAAGGCGTTCAAGATAAGCATCGATGAGAGCGAGGACTGAAGCATTCTGCATGGATACCCAGTTTACAGCGTCGATGGGGGTTCGTGCCGGCTGGCCTGAATCATCGGGGGACTGGAGGGCAAGGGAAGACTGGCGAGAGGTGTATCGACGTTTGGAAGCTGGCCGGAGTGAGTGGGAGCGGGGAGGGTTTCCTGGGAGGAGGTAAGGTCTTCCTGGTAGAACAGAGAGAGGTTGCGGCCGGCGCGCTTGGCGGCGTAGAGCGCAACGTCGGCTTCGTTGAGGAGCGTCTGCCAGGTGAGGTCTTTGCGGCCGTCCGAGACGGTGATGCCGAAGCTGGAGGTGATGTTGGCGTGGGCGTTTCCGATCGGAAAAGAGTGACTCTCGATTGCGAGGCGAATGCGTTCGACCAGCTGCTTTGCTTTGCCGGAGGAGATGGAGGGAAGCATGAGGACGAACTCCTCGCCGCCGAGTCTGCCAATGGTGTCGCTGGTGCGGAGCTGGCTTCGGAGCAGAGCGGAGATGGCGCAGAGGACGGTGTCGCCGCCGGGGTGGCCGAAGGTATCGTTGAGCCGCTTGAAGTGGTCGATGTCCATGACGACGACGGCGAAGTCCTGGTTGCTGCGGCGATAGCGTGCGAGTTCGACTTCGCCGGCGTTTTGCAGGCCGCGTCGATTGAGCAGCTGGGTGAGGGGATCGGAGATCATCTGGCGCTCCATGTGGGCGTGGAGACGGGCATTCATCATCCAGATGATGGCGAGGGGCAACACGGAGCAGGAGATGACGTAGACCATTCCGCTGGCGATCTCGATCCAGGGTGCGGAGAGGTCGGCGGTTTTGCCGGTGGCGACGTAGACGATGACGCGGGAACACTCGACTGCGGCATAGAGGAGGAGAAAGGCGGCCAGGGTGCGGCGCGGCCAGAGGGTCTCGGAGTCGCGCGCGGTGAGGAGCAGCCAGGCGGTGAGGGGAGGGACAAGGGTGAGGACGAAGTCGATGATGGTGAGGATTCGGCCGTAGTGTGCGGGGTCGGACCAGAGAAGACAGAACGGGAGGGAGACGACGACAAACGCGACGGGAATCCAGCGTGTGTTTCTGCCACGGCCGACGAAGTCGACGATGCAGGCATGGATGCAGGCGAAGCCAATGGGAGCGGCCACCATGGAGAGTCCCGTGGAAGCCCACGTGGGCAGATAAGGACTGGCAAATTGCAGCAGGCATGCCATGAGGCCAGCGGTATAGGTATATGCAAGCCACCGGATGCTTCGGTTGGTCCTGTCCTTGATCGCCATAAGAACAAAGATCAGGAAGAACGAAGCGATCTGGGTGTTCTGGATGAAGCCGATGGCGTATGTAAGCATAGGTTTTTGGACCGAGGAGTGTTTATAAGCTTATATCGAAGCGGTAGGATACAGTTCCTGGAAGTTGCAGGGCGAGTTGTATTCGAATAGATGTTTGCCGGACGAGGGTGCGGGCGATATGAATTTGCCTGGCTGCCGGAGGATAAAAGCGTAGGCTGGAGACCTTGCTACATCTCTGCTGGAGGATGACTGATTTATGACACGGGCGTTGAGCGTGAAGGAACGATTTGGGATAGGACAGCAACGGCGCAAACAGATGCGGCGCGTGGACCATAAGACGTGGAAGCCGAGTGAGCGGAAGGAGAATCCGCTGAAGCTGCTGGAGGTCTCGACACAGGGGAGGGTGCCGGCGCTGGTGGCGATGAAGAATCAGTTGATGGCGGCGTCACCGTTTGGATATTTTCGCGGGGCGGTGCCGGTGATGGCGTATGACCTGTCGCTGATGGGGCATACGGGGATATGCAGCCAGCTATGCGGGGATGCGCATGTACGCAATCTGGGCGCGTTTGCAGGGCCGGATGGGCGGATCGTCTTCGACATCAACGACTATGACGAGACGATTGTGGGGCCGTTTGAGTGGGATGTGAAGCGGCTGTCGACGAGCCTGGTGCTGGCGGGTCGCGCGTCGGGAACCAAAGATACGCGCTGTCTTGATGCGGCGATGTTGTTTCTGCAGAGCTATCGCACCATGATGGCGGTGTTTGCGCGGATGCCGGTGCTGGAGGTTGCGCGGTTTCAGGTGCATCGGTTGCAGGCTGCGACGCCGGTGGCGGGGATTCTGCTGGCTGCGCAGAGGGCCACGCCGCTGCATAATCTGCTGGCGCTGACGGAGGTCGAAGAGAAGAAGACGGCGGCCGGCGGGAAGAAGAGTGCGAAGGCTTCGGCGAAGACAGCGAAAGGCAGGGAGGTGGTGGAGAAGTCAGCGAGGATCTTCAAGACGCTGCCGCCGACGCTGAAGCGGGTGACGGGAGCGATGGCCGATCGCGTGGTGGATTCGCTGATGACGTATGAGCAGAGCCTGCAGCCGGAGCGACGGCATTTTCTGGCGCAGTACAGGCCGGTGGATGTGGCGTTCAAGGTGGTGGGAACGGGGTCGGTGGGGCTGCGGGATTATTGCGTGTATCTGGAAGGCGTTGGAAGGAAAGACCCGCTGTTTCTGCAGATCAAGGAAGAGGTGGAGTCGGCGTATGCGCCTTATATCGGGAAGGTAACGGGTAAGGTGGGGCGTAAGGCCAGACGGAACCAGGGGCAGCGCGTGGTCGATGGAGAACGGGCGATGCAGGTGCAGTCCGACCCGTTTCTGGGATGGACGACGATGGAGGGCCGCGACTATCTGGTGCGGCAGTTGAACGATCACAAGGCGTCGATTCAACTGGAGGATCTGAAGGCAGCGGGATTGATGGAGTATGCGGAGGTGTGCGGCGAGATGCTGGCGCGAGGTCATGCGCGGTCGGGCGATAGTGCGATGGTCGCGGGATATCTGGGGACTTCGGCGCGGTTTGACGATGCGGTGGGGGCGTTTGCGCTCGCATACGCAGACCAGACCGAGGCGGACTGGAAGGTGCTGGTGCAGTCGTTGAAGAAGGGGAAAAAGGCTTAACGCGGATCTGCACGGATGACACGGATTTAAAGGCCGATAAAAACAGAGGTCTTTCGTGATGAGTTACATCGAAGGTCTCGATGGGAAGCAGCTGTTGGCGGGTTCTGTTTGTGACTTTGGTTGCGCCGGTTTGCTGTCTGTTTCCTATTGTTTTTATCGGTGGCATCGGTGCAGAGCGGTGTTGAATTTTTTGGCGTTGGCGCTGGAATTTGAATTGATCGCGACACGGGAGTTTTGAGATTGCTGAATCTGTTTCGAGGCGCGCGGCCTTTGAAGCGCACGGGCGCGATGCGCGATGTGCTGGCGGGGATCGCGCTGGCGGCGACGGATATCCCGCAGGTGCTGGGGTATACGAAGATCGCCGGGATGCCGGTGGTGACCGGGCTCTATACGCTGCTGCTGCCGCTGGTGGCGTTTGCGGCGTTCGGCTCGTCGCGGTATCTGGTGGTGGCGGCAGACTCGGCGACGGCTGCGATCTTTGCGGGCGGTGTCGCGGGGATGGCGACGCCTGGCGAGGGGCGCTACGTGGCGCTGGCCGGAATGACCGCGCTGCTGACAGCTGCTTTTCTGCTGCTGGCGCGGTTGCTGAAGCTGGGCTTTATCGCTGATTTTCTGTCGCGGACGGTGCTGGTCGGCTTTCTTACCGGTGTCGGGCTTCAGGTGGGAATCTCGGTGCTGGGTGCGATGCTGGGCGTGACGGTGATCTCGCGCAGGCCGGTGGTGCAGCTGATTGAGGTGATTCGCGAACTGCCGCAGGTGAGTCTGGCGACGGTTGCGTTGTCGGCTGTGGTGGTGCTCGGAGTGCTGGTACTGCGGCGATTCGTGCCGAAGGTGCCGGGCGCGATGATCGCTGTGGTGGCTGCGATTGTGGCGAGCGATATGTGGAACTTTGCAGGGCATGGGATCGGGACGATCGGTCCGGTCGCGGGCGGGCTGCCGCATCTGGCGCTGTATGCGGTGAACTGGAAAGATGTGGAGCCGCTGATCTCGGTGTCGGCGTCGTGCGCGGTGATGATTCTTACCCAGAGTGCGGCGACGTCGCGGATCTATGCGGCGCGGCATCACGAAGAGGTGAATGAAAACAACGATCTGTTGGGGCTTGCGGCGGCGAATGCTGCGGCGGCGCTGAGCGGAGCATTTGTGGTGAATGGAAGTCCGACGCAGACGGCGATGGCGGAAGGGGCAGGAGCGCAGAGTCAGTTGGCGCAGATCTCGACTGCCGCGGTGGTAGCACTGATTCTGTTATTTCTGACCGGATCGCTACAGTATCTTCCGCGATGTGTGCTGGGCGCACTGGTGTTTCTGGTGGCGGTGAAACTGATCGACGTGAAGGGGCTGCGAGAGATTCGTTTAGAGAGTCCGCAGGAGTTTGCGCTGGCGGTGACGACGACGGCGGTGGTGGTACTAGTGGGTGTCGAGCAGGGCATCGTGCTGGCGATGGTGGCTTCGCTGCTGCGTGTGGTGCACCACAGCTATCACCCGGACAGCGGGGTGTTGTGTGCCGATGAGGATGGCGGAGTGTGGAAGCTGTTGCCGGTTGCGCCCGATACGATGACGGTGCCTGGCCTGGTGCTGTATCGGTTTGGGTCGGCGCTGTTTTATGCGAATGCCGGGCGGTTTCTTGCGGAGATTACGAGCCTTGTCGGAAGGATGCCGTCGCCGGTGCGCTGGGTGGTGGTGGATGCGGAGGCGATGCCGCATGTGGACTACTCGGCTGCGCGCGTGGTGATGGAGCTGCACAAGAGCCTGGCCAATGCAGGCATTACGCTGGCGTTTGCGAGGGTGCCGTGGGATCTGCGGGCCGACTTCAATCGGCATCACCTGACGGAGACGATTGGGCCGGACCGAATCTTCAACCGGCTGCATGATGCGCTGGCTGCGTTTGAAAAGCTGTCCGGGGCGCAGAGTGCGGAAGAACCGTCGACTCACACGGAGGGTTGAGGTTTGCGCGTGAGACTCTGTGCCATCAGCAATCCGATAAGAAGCATTCCTGCAGCAACGTAGAAGGGCGAGCCGGGCAGGTGGATGATGGCGCCGGCGCCGATGGATTTGCTGAAGATCCAGGTGAAGAGGCCGGGGCCGACGAGTCCCGCGATGCCGCGCAGGCTGTTGATGGCTCCCTGGAGCTGGCCCTGCTCGGAGGGTCCTGTCTTTTGCGAGAGGATGCTCTGCGCGGCGGGCCAGGTGAAGGACATCATGTTGAGCAGAGGGATGCCGAGCCAGAAGAGGATGCCGGTCTTCGAGAATCCGAACATCGAATAGCCGATGGCTCCTCCGATGAGGCCGAGGGTGATGGCTCCTCGCTCGCCGATTTTGGCGACGACGGGTTTGACTAAAAGCGCACCAAAGATTGCGGTGCAGATGCCGATGGCGGCGAGCGAGAAGCCGACGGTGCGGTCGGTCCAGTGGTAGCGGTAGTCGGCGTAGATGACGTAGACGTTCATCAGCGATTGCTGCGCGACGTAGCCGAGCAGAAGGATGCCGGCGACTGCGAGCATGGAGCCGTGGCGGAGCAGGGTGAGCGAGCCGACCGGGTTGGCGCGTCGCCAGGAGAAGGGGCTGCGGTTTTCGCGGGAGAGCGACTCGGGCAGAACGAAGAGGCCGTAGAGGCCATTGATGAGGCTCAGGCCACCCGCGACCCAGAAGGGCAGGCGCGGGTTGATGTTGCCGAGCAGACCACCTACCGCGGGGCCGAGGACGAAGCCGATTCCGAAGGCGGCGTTGAGCATACCGAAGGCGGCGGCGCGGCGCTCGCGTGGGGTGACGTCGGCCATGTAGGCCATGGCGGTGGGGATGCTCGACGCGGTGAGGCCGGAGATGACGCGGCCGACGAAGAGCCAGCCGAGCACGGGCGCCCATGCCATCAGGAGGTAGTCGAGGCCGAGGCCGAAGTTCGAGAGCAGGACGATGGGGCGGCGGCCGAAGCGGTCGGAGAGCGAGCCGAGGATGGGCGAGAAAAAGAACTGCATGGCGGCGAAGACGGTGCCGAAGAGACCGAGCATTCTGGCGGCGCTGGAGGTGTCGCCGTGCAGGAAGCCTTCGACGAGGCGGGGCAGGACGGGAGCGATCATGCCGAGGGCGAGCATGTCGAGCGTGACGGTGAGGAAGATGAAGGCGGCTGCGGCGCGGCGGCCTTTGGGCGGGTTGGGAGTGAGCGCGACGCCGACGCCGACCAGCTCGGGCTCGGTCATCAGGGGGTTGGCTGTTGGGTTCTGCGGCGGATTGGGCGTCGCGTCTGGCATCTTCGATTGAGCGCTAGTCTACGCGAGTTCGGGGCCGGTTTCATGAGGATTTCACTGCTGATTTGTTACGTTTTCGTCTTCCTGAGGGTGGTTTGCGTCAAACACAGTAGCGGGCCGGTCTGACGGAGATGTATCTGCGAGGATGCTTCGCCGGAATGCGACCGTCGGGGTCAGCGTGAGGAGCCGGAGTTGATGCGTGTTGGAGTGAGAGCAGGAGTGTTGCTGTGCCTGCTCGCGGCGGGTGTCTCGCGCGGTCAGAATTCGAATACTGCGCGGCAGCTTGTGGACAGGATGCTGGCGCATGAGAACGATCCGGGCGAGCATCGCAACAGGTATATGTATCTCTCGGAGGAGCGGTCGGAGCGTACCGGCGGCCATCTTTGGCGGGAACGGGTGGTTGAGACCGAGATGGGGAAGGTGCGTCTGCTGCTCGCCGAAGATGGACAGCCGCTGAGCAGTGGCCGGCTGGCGGCGGAGCGGTCGCGGCTGGCGGAGATTGTGGCGCGCCCCGATGCGTTTGAGCGGCGGGAGCAGGCGCAGAAGAACGATGAGCAGCACGCGGAGCAGATGCTGGCGCTGCTGCACAAGGGATTCATGTTTGACGAGCCGCACATGGAGGGCAGTGACCTGAGGATCGCTTATCGGCCCGATCCGGCGTATCAGCCGCAGTCGCTGGAGGAGCGCGTGCTGCATGCAATGGCAGGGGCGATCCTGATCGACGAGCGGACGATGGCGCTGCACCGGATCGACGGCACAGTGCCCACGGATTTGAGCCTGGGGTTCGGTCTGCTGGGGACGATCCACGCGGGCAGCGGCTTCAGCACGGCGCATGAGATGGAGCCGGGGAACGAGTGGAAGCCGTCGGTGGTGAATACGGCGATCAACGGAAAGGCGGTCTTCTTCAAAGCGATCGGCAAAAACGAGCATGCCGTATGCAGCGATTTCAGACTGCTGCCGGGCAATATCAGCCTGGCGCAGGCGGTGGAAATGCTGGAGAAGAGTAGCTTTTGATTAGAGGCGATGTCCTGCCGGACGGGCCTCCTGCGCGGAGGGCGACCACTTCGTGGTGGGTGTGCCTTGTCTTGCGGGGGTGAGCTGCATGGGGCCTCGCGTTGCTCGGCGGAAGATGATCCCGATTGTGAGTTATGAGTTGGGGCAGTTTTTCAGGCGATGACCTCGAAGGGGCGCATCATGTCGTTGGCCTCGTGTTCGAGGACGTGGCAATGGTAGAGGTACTTGCCGGTGTAGCCCTCGAAGCGCACAATGATGCGGGTGACGGTGGCGTCAGGGCACTGCACGGTGTCCTTCCAGCCGAGTTCGTGGGGCTCGGGCGTCACGGCGGGCGCGGTAAAACGGAGCTTCTTGTGCGCCAGGTAGTCGAAGGTGTCGAAGGGGCGGCGGTCGAGGATCTGGAAGCGCACCAGATGCATGTGCATGGGGTGGGTGTCTTCGGTCAGGTTGAGGAACTCCCAGATTTCGGTGGAGTTGAGTTTGGGGAACTCGGTGGTGGGCTCGTGCCAGTGTTTGCGGTTGAGGAGCATGACCATGGGCCGCTCGACCTCGTCCTGGTACTCGTGGAGCGTGATGGTGCGGGTGACGGTGGCGGCGGATTCGGGAATGCGCTGGATGGGGCGGAGAGTTTTGGGAATGGAAGACGTCTGCGTGGATGCAGATTGTTTGGCTACGCGGAGCTGGAGGATGTCGAAGGCTCCGGTGCGGAGGTGGATGGTCTGGCCGGCGGAGTGGGAGAAGTCGATGAGGAGGTCGGCTCGCTCGGCGGGGGCGAGGATGAGGCGCGGGAGGTCGGCAGGTGTGGAAAGAAAGCCCTGGTCGCTGCCGATCTGGGTGATGGGCTGCTCGTTCGAAAGGGAGAGGTTGAAGAAGCGGCTGTTGGCGACGTTGACCATACGGAAGCGATAGAGGCGCGGTTCAACTTCGAGGAAGGGGCGGATCTTGCCGTTGATGAGGATGCCGTCGGCGCTGAACTCGGGGATCCATGGGTGTTCGGGATCGCCGGAGGTGTCGTAGAGGAGCTGGCCGCTGGTGGAGAGGTTGCGGTCGTAGAGGATGAGGGGGATCTCGTACCTGCCGCTGGGAAGGTGGAGCGAGTCCTCGAACTTATCGCGCAGAAGGAACATGCCGAAGAGGCCGGCGTAGGTGTTCAGGCGATTGATGCCCATCGCGTGGTCGTGATACCAGAGGGTCGTGGCTTCCTGTTCGAGCGGGTAGTTGCAGGTGCGGCTCGCGCCGGGGATGAACCAGTCTTCGGGATAGCCATCGTCTTTTGAGGGAGCTTTCGCGCCGTGGAGGTGGACGATGGCGCGGACCTCGGGGACGTCTTTGCCGCAGCCGTGGAGGGAGTGGTCTATGGGAAGGAAGTGCTTTGCCGGGAGGTTGTTGACCCAGCGGATCTGAAGGGGTTCGCCGCTGCGCGCTTCGATGAGTGGGGCGAGCGCGCTGGGGCCGTAGCTCCACATCCGGGTGGGGGCGACGTCGCGATGGACTTTGGCGTGGACCTCCTGCATGGAGATCGTGAGAGAGCGGTGGCCGTTATGCAGGACGGGTTTTGCGATCTCCGGCAGAGGCAGGGCATCGACGAAGGGGGCGAGCTCCAGGGTGTGGAGCATCGGCGGGGCGATGCGAGGCGGAGTGGGGGTGGGACTATGGATCGGCGTCTGCGTCTGCATGCCGGCCATGTGCATGTTCGGCATCGATGCCTGAGGAAGGCCGCGTTGCGCGCTGTAGAGAAGGCTGAGGGCAGAGGCCTGCTGCAGGAAGGTACGGCGGGACGAGGGCAACCTGGACTCCGAAGGCGCGAAGGGGTTCAGCGCGAAAATAAGCACGCATCCTTAGTTCCCGGGTTTCGGGGGTTGGGGATGCGTGCTTTTGAAGGTACAGCCGAATTATGAAGACCGCGTGAACGGCCGGGTTAGTTGCCGGTGGTGACGAGGCCGGTGGAGGGGTTGAGAAGGACGACGTTGGGGTTGGGCACGACCGCTCCGTTGGTGAAGTTGAACATGTCGTTCAGCGAACCGGCGATGCTGTCGAAGGAGCCTCCACCGATGCGCTGGCTGCTCAGGAAGGTGTCTTCAATGAACTTTGTGACAGAGCTCTGATCGGTGACGACGGTCGAGATGTAGTTCTTCTTGGCCCAGGGCGAGATGACTGTCAGGGGCAGACGAGGACCGTAGCCGCAACGACCCTGCGCAGGAGCAGTGCCGGTGAGGCCAGGCAGAGCGGCAGCCGCAGCGGTCGTGCTGATGCAGATGCCGGTACCGTTCAGCACGTCCGCCGTGGTGGCCGAGCCGTTGACGAGGTTGGAGGCGTGATCATACCAGCCGTCGGAGTCGTCGTAGGCGAGGATGATGGCGGTGCTGGACCAGAACGGCGACGACTCGATGGCGTTGACGGTGTTGACGATGAAGGTCTGCTCATCGAGGGGGTCGGAGTTGCCGGGGTGACCGTCTTCGATGGCCGGGGCCTTCAGGAAGCTGACTGCGGGCAGGTTGCCGGCGGCGAGAGCGGCGGTGAAGTCGAGCGTATCGTACTGGTGGTTGGCGGAGTCGGTGGTGCCGATGGTGGCGACCGAGGTAGGCCGGGCGTGGGTCAGGTTCTGGGTGGTCTTGTAGTACTGGAAGGGCTCGTGGTGCTGGACGTAGTCGGCCTGGGTGCCGACGATCGTCGAGACCGAGGAGCGGCTGCAGCCGGTGGTGCCGTTGGGGTTGGTGATGCTGAGATTGAATCCGCCCTGGAACCAACCCCAGGTGATGCCGGCTGCGTTGAGGAGATCGCCGACGTTCTTGCCGGACATGCTGACCGACTTGCTGGTGCTGGAGCAGACGTCACCGGTGGGGTCGGCGTCGCTGATGAGGGTGAGACCGCCATTGCCGTCCGCGACGACCGAGCTGCCGGGGTTGACCGTGTTGATGACGCCGTTGGTCTGGCCGGAGATGAGGTTGACGGCGCCGTCGGTGGAGGGGCCGAAGTTGGTGCCGAAGGAGTGGTCGTTGAGCGCGTAGTGTTGCGCGTAGTTCCAGTAGCCGGTGACGGTGTTGCCGTCGAAGTATCCCATGGTGAGGCCGGTGGTGGAGGCGATGGCCGGGGCTTCGGTGGCTTTGGCGACTGCAGCGCTGTCAGCGGAGCCGACGGAGGCCGGGAAGAGGTCCATCTTGCCGCCGTCGAAGGCCATCTGCTCGGGGGTGTAGCTGTGGGACTGATCGCCCGTGGCGGCCTGAGCCCGGTCCAGGCGGAAGGGGTTCGTTGCGCCCGCGCCATTCGTGGTATTGGCTGCGCCATCCGTGCTCAGATTCGGGTTCTGGCTGAGCAGGTTGGGGTTCGAGACATAATTGTTCGGAACGGTCGTGCCGGTAGCTGCAGTGAACTGTGGCTCGCCGGGGATGTTGAGCGCGTTGGGATAGGTGCCGAAGTAGTGGTCGAAGGAGACGTTCTCGCCGAAGATGACCACGACGTGCTTAATCACCGCAGAAGAGGTGGTGGGGGTGACGGTGGGCGTCGGTGTGGTGTTCGCGTTGCCATTGCCTGGCGGTGTGCTGACGGCACCCTGTCCGCAGCCGCCAAGGATGAGGGTAGAGGTCAACGAGAGAGCTGCAAGTTTCCGAATCATTGTTTAAGGCCTCAAAAGTTGTGGAGATAGGGATGCCGTTTCATTTTCAGGCGCGGTGAGTGCCCGCTATGTGAACTGAAGTTGAATGGGTGATGAATTAATTGAGGGGCTCGCTGCCGGATAGCATGGGTGGCGCGTCGTGGCCGCGAGGCGAACGTGCCCATACAATTTGAAGAGATGGCAATTTCTTTTCAACTGGATAGAACGGCGGAGGGTGGCGGCCGTCGCGGTCGGCTGGTGCTGCCGCATGGCGTAGTCGAGACACCGGTGTTTATGCCGGTGGGAACCGCTGCTTCGGTCAAGGCGGTTCCGCAGAGCCTGCTGGAGGAGATCGGCGCCGGGGGGATGGGCGCGCAGATCATCCTGGCCAATACGTACCACCTCTATCTGCGGCCTGGGCACGAGCTGGTGCGGCGCATGGGCGGGGTGCACCGGTTTATGAGCTGGGAGCGGCCCATGCTCACCGACTCGGGCGGCTTCCAGGTCTTCAGCCTGAGCAAACTGCGGAAGATTACGCCGGATGGGGTGGAGTTTCGCTCGCATCTCGACGGCAGCAAACACTTCTTCTCGCCGGAGCACTCGATGGATGTGCAGATTGCTCTCGGCGCGGATATCGCGATGGTCTTCGACGAGTGCGTGGAGACGCCGGCGACCTGGGAGCGCACGCGCGAGTCGATGGCTCTGACTCACGCCTGGGCGCAGCGGTCGAAGGACCACTTCGAGAGCCACAGGCATCTGGTGCCGTGGTTTGCAGCGAAGGACGGGAAGACTCAGAGTCTGTTCGGGATCGTGCAGGGCGGGATGTATGCGGATCTGCGGAAGGAATCGGCCGAGCGGCTGGTGGAGATGGACCTTCCCGGTTACGCCATCGGCGGCCTGGCGGTCGGAGAACCGCGCGAGGTGACCCGCGAGATGATCGCCCGGACGCTGGAGTTTCTGCCGAAGGACAAACCCCGGTATGTGATGGGCGTGGGCTATCCCGATGAGATTGAAGAGTATGCGCGGATGGGCGTCGACATGATGGACTGCGTGCTGCCCACGCGAGCCGGGCGGCATGGGCTGCTGTTCACCTCGGAGGGCCGCATCAATATCAAAAAGAAGGACTACGCCGAGGACCAGGGGCCGGCCGACCCGACCTGTGGGTGCATGGTGTGCCGCAGGTACTCACGCGCGTATCTGCGGCACCTCTTCGCTTCAGGCGAGCCCCTGGCGGCGGTGCTGAACTCGGTGCATAACCTGGCGTTTTATCTGGATACGATACACAGGGTGAGAGCGGGTTTTGGCGTGGATCAGTAGCGCCGCTTCGTCCGATCAGGGGAGGCGCAGTGAGTCGTAGCTGAGTTGCAGTTCGAGGCACAGGGCTTCGACGACGAGGTTGTGGTCGTCGCGCTGCGGCAGGCCGGAGACCGTGATGCTGCCCACGATTCCCGCACCGGCGACGTGGATGGGAAAGCCGCCGCCATGCGGGGCGTAGTCGGCTTCGGGCAGACCGTAGCGTTCGCCGAACTGGCGGCCGCTCTGCTCAAGCGCCAGGCCGATGGCGTAGGAGCTGCGATGGAAGCGGGCGACCACATTCACTTTGCGCTGCACCCAGCGGGAGCTGTCGGGCGTGGTGCCGGCGAGCGCGGTGTAGAAGAGCGGCTGGTGCGGCTGGCCGAAGCGGCGAATGTCGACCACGATGCCCTGATTGCGGGAGATGGCCAGATCGCGAAGGCTGAGACCGATGTGCCAGGCGGTGTCGTAATCGAAGTGGGGAAGGCGCAGTTCGGCCTCCTGACGAGCGATGAGTTCGAGGTCTTCGGGGATTGCCATGGAATGCTGCTCCTTAATTGCTGCCAGGGTGACGACTGTCGATGGGGTTGACGTTGAAGGCCCACCTGAAGTTTTACTTTATCGGAACCTGTTGGGAAAAGGAGTCTTTCGGGCGGAGGTGTCGCAACGGCGGTCTGGGCCGGGACCGCTGCCGATGAGGTCCGTCCTTGACACAGACTTGCGGTTACGCGATGCTTAGGGGCTAGGCACCCTTTCCAGCCTGTCAGCGGAGTTGCGCATGTTTTAGCGCGTCAACACGCCATGAGTGGTTGAAGACAAGCCTGCGAAGCTGGAAGTTGTGGAACGGAGTTTTATTTGATGCTGGCGATGTGGTTGCAGAGTGCGACAGGCGGTTTTGGGCTGGGTAATTTAAGCGGACTTGCGTTGCCGATCCTGTTTTTTGTTGTCCTTTATTTTTTGATGATCGCGCCGAACCAAAGGAAACAAAAGAAGTGGCAGGAGATGCTGGAGCAGTTGAAGACCGGCGACCGCGTGACCACGAACGGCGGCATCCGCGGCACGGTGCTCACAGTGAAGGACGACATTGTGATCCTGCGAGTGCAGCCTGACGGTGTGAAGCTGGAGTTTACCAAGAGCGCCATCGCCGCCGTTACGACCGACGAACAGGCGTAAACCACCGATTTTGGATGTTGCAGAACAGTAGCTTGTGCAGTTCAGATTGAACCGCGGTATGCGGATGAGGAAGAAGTAAGGATGGCGGCGGCGAAGCGGAAACAGGACGCTCGCGGGCCGCACCTTCAATAGAGATCATGGGCAAGAATCTGGCCGGCAAAACGGCATTCATCGTTGCGGTACTCGTCATCTGCTGTTTCGGCATTGTGGGCATACCGCATGGCGGGCTGACGCAGTCGATTAAGAACAACATTCAGCTCGGGCTCGACCTGAAGGGCGGTATTCACCTCGTGCTGGAGGTGCATGTCGCCGAGGCGCTGACCTCAGAGACCGACCGGGACGTCGCTCGCCTCGAGGATGACCTGCAGAAGGCCGGTATTCCAGGCGCGTCTGTGGGCAAGACCGATACCGCGAATCCGCTGACCATCGTGATTTCGGGGATTCCCGCGGCCAAGCTGAGCGATGCGCGCAGTGTGCTGCAGGGCAACGACTATACGGACTACGATGTTGCCTCGTCGTCGGACGGAAGTTTCAAGCTGGCGATGAAGCCGGCGGCGGTGCGCGACCTTGAGACACGGACGCTGGACACGTCGATCGAGACCATCCGTGAGCGCATCGACAAGCTGGGCGTGACCGAGCCGGTGATTCAAAAGTACGGCCTG
>Ga0302234_10001469_pt1 | contig 16237 bp, 11 predicted proteins | sample II_Palsa_N3_2_FD_193576 | JGI IMG/M metagenome (GOLD analysis project Ga0302234, IMG submission 193576) | Peat permafrost microbial communities from Stordalen Mire near Abisko, Sweden - II_Palsa_N3_2 | ecosystem: Environmental > Terrestrial > Soil > Palsa > Peat permafrost | place: Sweden... | reverse complement strand
TATAGGACGGGCAGGGCGGTGGGGAACGGTACGCATCGGCGCGCCTGCTCCGGTACGGCGACGGTTGCAGCGGCGGATACGTGTGCGTATGACCTGTCCGCCCCTAGGCCTTGGGCAGCTTGGATTTCTTGCCGCGCGGCTTGCGTGGCTTCGGCTCGACGCCTATCCGCGGATCGCGGGCGAGCACGAGCGCCGTCACCTCGTCGACGGTGGTTTCGAACGCTGGATCGTCCTGGGGGACATACAGCCACTTTCCCAGTACCGGGTGCGGCCGCAGCGCGGGCACCTCCTCCACGAGCGCGGCGTGCCGGTCCTGCGAGGTGCAGACCAGCAGGCCGTTCCACGGCCGGTCACGATCGCCCGCAACGAGACACAACAGGCCGTCGATATAAGCGGCGTCCAGGCCGAACATCCGCTTCGTGATGAAGGTCGGATCGCGCTCGAAGGCGTCGAATATCCAGAGTAGCGAGTTGCGGATGGAAGAGGGCATGGGCGTGACGATCCGTGAGCTTCTTGATAATACTACTGTATTTTTGTACAGTATATGCATCTTGAACCAGCTCGACACTCCTCCGGCGGATTTACCCTCGCCGCCGCCATCGCCCTTGCGCAAGATCGTCCATTGCGACTGCGACTGTTTCTACGCGTCGGTTGAAATGCGCGACGACCCGTCCTTGCGCGGACGGCCGCTGGCCGTGGGCGGGCGGCCCGATCATCGCGGCGTGGTGGCCACCTGCAATTACGAGGCGCGGCGCTTTGGCGTGCATTCGGCCATGTCGTCAGCAATGGCGTTGCGCAAATGCCCCGATTTACTGCTCATCCCGCCGACGATGGAGAAATACCGCATCGCCTCGCGCCAGATCATGGCGATCTACCGTGATTACGCGGTCGAGGTCGAACCGCTATCGCTCGACGAGGCCTATCTGGACGTCACCTACACCGAGCGCTGTAAAGGCAGCGCCACGTTGATGGCCAACGAGATCCGCGAGCGTGTCCGCGAGACGGTCGGCGTGACGGTGTCAGCAGGCGTGGCGCCCAACAAGTTCGTCGCCAAGATCGCCTCCGACTGGAACAAGCCCGACGGTCTCTACGTGGTGCGGCCGCACGAGGTCGATGCGTTCGTCGCCGCGTTGCCGGTGCGCAAGATTTTCGGGGTGGGCAAGGTGACCGCGGCGAAGCTCGAAAAGCTCGGGCTCGTTACATGCGCCCAGTTGCGCGAGTGGCCGCTCGTCGATCTGCATCGGCAGTTCGGCGTGTTCGGCAAGCGGCTCTACGAGTTGTCACGCGGCATCGACGATCGGCCCGTACGGTCCGACCGGGAGCGCAAATCGGTGAGCGTGGAGACGACCTACGTCACGGATCTGCGCACGCTTGAAGAGTGCACAGCGGAACTGCGGCGTCTCGCCGAACAACTGGACGTGCGCATTGCACGCGCCGAGGCGGCAGCGGCGGTGCGCAAGCTGTTCGTGAAGATCCGCTTCGCCGATTTTCAGCGCACCACGGTCGAATGCGTCGGCGAAGTCACCCATCTGCCGACCTTCCTCGCGTTGCTGGAAAAGGGCTTTGCGCGCCGCAACCAGGCGGTGCGGCTGCTGGGCGTGGGGGTACGGCTCGAGGAGGAACATCTTGCCCTGCACGGGCAGTTCGAACTGTTCGATGAAGAGCCGGCGGATGAAGTCATCGAAGCGCCGGAGCAGGCGCCGCCGGACGATTCTGCCGAATAGTTTTCTGGTCGTTTCCCAAGGCCTTTCTGACGCCGATAGAATCGATGGCAGTCAAAGGAGCGAGACATGGACCTGATCATCCGCCGTGCCAGCCTGCCGCGTAGCGCGTCCCAGCATCGAGAGCCGGTTGATATAGCCATCGAGGCGGGACGCATCGTCGCGGTCGAGCCGCATCTTGCGGCGAGCGCCCCAGAAGAAATCGACGCCGCTGGTTTGCTCGTCACGCCGCCCTTCGTCGACCCGCATTTTCATATGGACGCGACACTGTCCTACGGTCTGCCGCGCGTCAATGCGTCCGGTACGCTGCTCGAAGGCATTGCATTGTGGGGCGAACTGAAACCTCAGTTGACCCAGGAAGCCTTGATCGAACGCGCGCTGCAGTACTGCGACTGGGCAGTGGCGCGGGGCCTGCTGGCGATTCGCAGCCATGTCGACGTGTGCGATCCGAGCCTGCTGGCCGTCGAAGCGTTGCTCGAGGTCAAGCGGCGCGTGGCGCCGTACCTCGACCTGCAACTGGTGGCCTTTCCGCAAGATGGGATATTGCGCAGTGCGGGTGCCTTCGACAATCTGAAGCGGGCGATTGCGCTTGGTGTCGATGTGGTCGGCGGCATCCCGCACTTCGAGCGGACCATGGCGGACGGCGCGGAGTCGGTGCGCATCCTGTGTGAATACGCGGCCGAGCAGGGTTTGCGCGTGGATATGCATTGCGACGAATCGGACGACCCGCTTTCGCGTCACATTGAAACCCTGGCGGCTCAGACGCATCGACTCGGTTTGCAGGGACGCGTAACAGGTTCGCATCTGACCTCGATGCATTCGATGGACAACTACTATGTCAGCAAGCTCTTGCCGCTGATGCGCGATTCGGGCGTGGCGGCGATTGCCAATCCGCTCATCAACATCACCTTGCAGGGCCGCAGCGATACGTATCCGAAGCGCCGTGGCATGACGCGGGTGCCGGAGATGATGGCAGCGGGCATCACCGTGGCATTCGGCCACGACTGCGTGATGGATCCTTGGTACAGCCTCGGCTCGGGCGATATGCTCGAAGTGGCCCACATGGGGTTGCACGTCGCGCAGATGACCGGCGTCGACGCGATGCACGCGTGCTTCGATGCGGTGACAGTGAATGCAGCGCGGATTCTCGGGCTCGAAGGTTATGGCATCGCGCCGGGGTGTGAGGCGAATCTCGTGTTGCTCGATGCGCGCGATCCGGTCGAAGCAATCCGTCTGCGCGCGGCGCGGCTGGCGGTGGTGCGGCGTGGCAAAGTGGTGGCCCGCTCGCCCGCTGCGCGGGCCACGCTTGCGCTCGATGGTCGACCGGGGGAGGTCGACTTCAAGCTGCGGCGTGAGTAACGTTAGTGTGAGTAACGGTAGTCATAGGTACCAGTGGGAACCCTGACAATAGCGGCAATAAAAAACCGGTGCCTGCGTGAGCAGGGCACCGGTTTTTTTCAGAAGCCGCGCCGATAAGGGCGCACCGCTTAATGCGTCGTAGCCGGCGTCATACCGTTATGACGCAACAGCGCGTCGATATTCGGCTCGCGGCCGCGGAACGCCTTGAACGATTCCATCGCAGGACGGCTGCCGCCCACCTCAAGAATCTCCTTGCGATAGCGCGTGCCTGTCGCCGCATCGAGCACGCTGCCGCTCGCGGCCTGAGCCGCTTCTTCGAACGCGGCATAGGCATCGGCCGACAGCACTTCCGCCCACTTGTAGCTGTAGTAGCCCGCCGCATAACCGCCGGCGAAGATGTGGCTGAACGTGTTCGGCCAGCGCGAGAACGCCGCTTGCGGCACCACATGGAAGCGCTCGTTGATCTCGCGGGCCAGATCGTTGGCGTTCAGCGGACCGGTCGCGTCGAAGTCCGTATGCAGTTTCATGTCGAACATCGAGAACACAATCTGCCGCAGCGTGCCGAGACCGCTCTGGAAGTTCTTCGCGGCCAGCATCTTGTCGAACAGATCGCGCGGCAGCGGTTTGGCAGTCTCGACATGTGAGCTCATGTCGCTCAGCACATCCCACTCCCAGCAGAAGTTTTCCATGAACTGCGACGGCAGTTCGACCGCGTCCCACTCGACTCCGTTGATGCCCGACACGGCCAGTTCGTCGACCTGGGTGAGCATGTGATGCAGACCATGACCGAACTCGTGGAACAGCGTGATCACTTCGTCATGCGTGAAGCAGGCCGGCTTGCCGCCAACCGGTGCCGAGAAGTTGCAGGTCAGATACGCAACCGGCGTTTGAACACCGCCCTGCGCATGCTTGTGACGGGCCCGTGCATCGTCCATCCACGCACCGCCGCGCTTGCCTTCGCGCGCATACAGATCGAGGTAGAACTGCGCGACCAGACCGCCATCCTGATTCTCGACGCGGAAAAAGCGCACGTCCGGGTGCCATACAGCCGCTTCGTCGCGACGGATCTTCACGCCGAAGAGCGTCTCGGTGACCTTGAAGAGGCCCTTGAACACCGTGTCTTCCGGGAAGTACTGCTTGACCTCGTTTTCCGAGAACGAATAGCGTTTCTGACGCAGACGTTCCGCGGCGAAGGTCATGTCCCACGGTTGCAGTTCGGTCAAGCCGAGTTCGTTGGCGGCGAATTCGCGCAGTTCTTTCCAGTCCTGGTCGGCATGCGGACGAGCGCGCGTGGCGAGGTCTTCGAGGAAGGCCATTACTTGCGCGGGCGACTCGGCCATCTTCGGCGCGAGCGAGACCTCAGCGAAGTTGTGGTAACCAAGCATGTGCGCTTCTTCGGCGCGCAGTTTCAGTTGCTCGGCGATGTTGGCCGTGTTGTCCCATTCGGCCTTGCCGCCACCGTAGGTGCCGCCCAGTTCCGAGGCGCGCGTGACGTAGGCGCGGTACATCGTTTCACGCATCGCGCGGTTCTCTGCGTATTGCATGACCGGGAAGTACGACGGGAAATGCAGCGTGAATTTCCAGCCGCTCTTGCCGTCGCGTTCTGCCGCTTCTTCCGCGCCTTCGATCACATCCTCCGGCAGACCCGCCAGTTGCCCCTTGTCGTCGACGAGATAGGCGTAGGCGTTGGTGGCGTCCAGCACGTGATCGGAAAATGACTTCGACAGACCGGCCTGGCGCTCCTGCAATTCAGCGAAGTGCGGCTTCTGGTCTTCGGGCAGTTCCGCGCCCGACAGGCGGAAATCGCGCAGGGCGTTGTGCAGGATCTTCTTGCGTTCGCCGGTGAGCGAGCCGAAGTCGCTGCTGGCGGCGAGCGTCTTGTACTTTTCGAACAGCGCGAGGTTTTGCCCGACGCTTGACCAGAATTCGGTGACGCGCGGCAGATTCTCGCCATAGGCGGCACGCAACTCGGGCGTGTCCGCCACTGCGTTCAGGTGACCGACTACGCCCCAGGCGCGCGACAGCGGCTCCGTGACGCGTTCCACCGGTTCGACCACATCGGACCAGGACGCGGGGGTGATCGGCTCGGCGGCGCGCTCGACGGCGGCAGTCGCATTGGCAAGCAGGACGTCGAGAGCAGGGGTGACGTGTTCGGGGCGGATGTCGCCAAAGCGCGGCAGGTCGGAGAAATCGAGGAGCGGGTTGTCGTGTGTGGGTTGATTGGTGGACATAAGGCTTCCTGTCTGACGCGAGTGAATAGGCTAGGCGCGAGTTTGCGGACGCGGCTCGTGACGGCGCCCGATATCGACATTATTGGGGCAGTGGGCCGCGATTCCAATTGGGCTACGGCACAAATTATCAGAAGTTCGTCTTTCGCGTATCGGTTGCGATATTTGTGCCAGACCGCTGGGGTGGCGGGTGCTGCTGGGGACGGCTTGGCGCCTGTCTGCGCGCTCCGTCGGTCTGTACGAAAGCGAACGGTCAGGTTTGTTGCTTTGCGGCATGGTGTGACGGTGGGACTCATAGGAGAACGCCAGATGAATCCGCTTTCGCATGCCTTATCGCGTAACGAGAACAACTTCGGCCTCGTGCGTCTCCTTGCGGCCATCGCCGTGGTCTATGGGTACTCGTACCTGCTTCAACAGCCGGACGGCAGCGCCGACTGGGTCCAGAGCGCGCTCGGTTTCGACGGTTTGATCGCACTCGGTATCTACGCATTTTTTCTGCTGAGCGGCATGCTGGTGACGGCCAGCTTCGACCGGCAGCGCTCGGCGCCGCGCTTCGCCGTTCTGCGCATTGCACGCATCTGGCCGGCGGTGGCGGTGGGCTCGCTAGCGACGGTCTTCGTCATCGGGCCGCTCTTCACGACGCTGCCGCTGCGCGAATATTTCGCCTCCGGCGTGACATGGGCCAACCTCGACAACTTCTCGACGCTCGTGCTGAACGGCACCTGGGTCGTGCCCGGCGTGTTCGAACATAACCGCTGGCTGAACGAAGTCAGCGCTCCGCTGTGGACGCTTCCGCTTGCGGTGCGCTGCTATCTGATCGTGTTGTTCACGGGGCTCGTGGGCTTGCTCTCGAACCGTTGGGGTGTGGTGCTTGCCGCCGCGCTGGGGTTGGCGGCATTCGTGGTGCGCGTGCATCTGGTGCCGCATCTGCACATCGAGCTGCGCGACTTTTCCGCAAAGACGCCTGGCTATTCGTTCTGGCCCGAGCCGTTCTTTTTCATCGGCATGCTGCTGTATGGCTGGCGCGAGGACATCGAGCTTCATGGTCTCGCCGCGCTCGGTCTCGTGATGGTGTTTTTGGTGTTCCGCGACACGGCTGCCGCACAACCGCTGTTCTATCTGGCCTTCGTGTACGGCGTGCTGTGGATCGGCACGACGCCGCTGCTGCGCCGCTTCACGCCGCGCAACGATTACTCGTACGGCATCTATCTGTACGGCTTCATGATGCAGCAATGTGTGGCGAGTCTTGCGCCGCGTCTGAGTCATCAGACGGCAACGCTGGTGGCTGCGCCCTTCATCCTGCTGTGCGCAGTGCTCTCGTGGCGCTTCGTGGAGCGGCCGGTGCTGGTGTGGTGCCACCGGCGCCTGGCGCGCACGCCGCGCGCGGTCGGGGCGGCAATAGCCGATTCGGCGGCGCGTTAGCTACAGGTGCGGTCAAATGAGGGCGAGCGCGAGCGGATGATACGGCTGGCGCCGCCCCGCGAGTACAGGTCTTGCCGCAGCGAATACGCCTGCTTGTTTACGCCTGGCCAGCCGCGCGTTCGGCCGCTTCGATCGTATTGACGAGCAGCATCGTGATCGTCATCGGGCCGACGCCGCCCGGCACCGGCGTGATATAGCCGGCCACTTCCTTCACGCCAGCGAAATCCACGTCGCCGCACAGCTTGCCAGCCTCGTCGCGATTCATGCCCACGTCGATCACCGCCGCGCCCGGCTTCACCATCTCCGCCGTCAGGATGTTGCGCAGACCCGTGGCGGCCACCACCACGTCGGCGTTGCGCGTATGCGCGGCCAGATCGCGCGTCTTGCTATGGCAGATCGTGACCGTCGCACCCGCTTCGAGCAGCAGCAGCGCCATCGGCTTGCCGACGATGTTCGAGCGGCCGATCACCACCGCGTTCGCCCCCTTCAGGTCGATGCCATAGGCTTCGAACATCTTCATCACGCCGTACGGCGTGCAGGGACGGAATAACGGCTTGCCGGTCATCAGTGCGCCCGCGTTGGCAACGTGGAAGCCGTCCACGTCTTTCTCCGGCGCGATGGCTTCGATCACCTTGTGGCTGTCGATATGTTTCGGCAGCGGCAGTTGCACGAGGATGCCGTGAATCTTCGGGTCGCTGTTCAGGGCGTCGATGCGCGCGAGCAGATCGGCCTCCGACAGCGTAGCCGGATAGCGGTCATACGAAGAGTGCAGGCCGTTGTCCTCGCAGGCCTTGATCTTGTTGCGCACATACACTTCGCTGGCCGGGTTGTCGCCCACAAGCACGACGGCGAGGCCCGGTTGGTGGCCGCGAGCGGTGAGGGCGGCGGCGCGGGTCGCGACATCGCCGCGCAAGGTCTTGGAGAGGGCGTTGCCGTCGATCAGTTTGGCTGTCATGGTCGGTCGAGATAGGGTGTTCGGAATGCAGGGCGTGCGGCGCGTCTGGCTTGCAGTTCTGGCAGATTTATTCGATACATCAGGCGCGCGAGATACGTTCGACGGCGCTTTTCGCTACGAACCGGCCGGCTCGCGAAAAGCGTGCGGTGCGGGGTTGGCGCTGCGACGAAGTACAGCATTATACCGTCGGCGGGGACAACCGAACGGCTGTCTATTCGGCCTCAAGGCTGGACAGCCAGCCATGTGGGATTGGGGTCGAAGACATTGATAGCGGTTGCGAGGCGTGTCGTCTGCGGACCGAGATCCTTCTGATAGACCTGGCCGTCCTGGTTGACGATAAAGCTCATCACGCCGGTCTCGCCATATTCGACCGGAGATGCGATCAGGGCGAAGCCCCTCGTCATCACGCCGTCCTTCAGATAGCTTCGCGTACCATCCTTCGCGTACGCCCCCTGCGCCGTGAGAATCCGGTAGCGATAGCCCCGGTAAACTTCCGCTGGGAAGAGCCCGTTGGACATGCTGGCCGGCGGCGTCGTCTGTGCTTCGTCTGGTGTGCGCGGCCATTGCGGAGGTTTCGGCGCGTGCGGTCCATACTCCCAGTAGAGACCGTCGCGCTGCAGCGGCGTGTTCGTGAAGTTCCGGGCGTAATGCTGGGTCAGGTCCCGATAGACGTTTTGTGCGTCGAGATAAGCGTGCGAAGTCAGGACAGCCGCGTGTTCGTCACGGCCGATGCGGCGCGTCGTCATTTCATCCCGCGCGGCGGGAAGATCGAAGCGCCAGCCTTGCGGCGCCTGCACGATCGGGATTGGCAGCGTCCATCCGTCCGGGCCGACCGCGAGGTGCGCGCGGGCATGACCCGCGTTCGCTGCGGCGTCGTTGACGATCGCATGTTCTGAGGACCACGCGCCAAGGAACGCATCAATATCCTCCTGAGCGATGTCGGAGGTCGGGATGAAGCGCCCATAGTTTTTACCAAGGACGTCCTCCAGCGCGTCATCGTCGTTGCGGGCGAGGGCTTCGACAAAGGCATTGGCGGCCTCGTTAGCCGTGGAATAGGTGGCTTGCGCATGCACGGCGTGGGTGCCCAGCAGCAGGATCGGTGTGGCAACCAACGTACCGACAGTGCTGAGGGCGACCACGAGCGTCAGGCCGTAGGCGCGTAGCGCGTCGCGCGAAAGAATTCGAATCATTAGAGAGTCCTATGAATTGCTCAGCGGTTGTCGATGAACTGACGTTCGCCGCCGGCACGGGGTCAGCGGCCCAACTGTCACTCATTGCCGTTTCTGCTGCGGTAGGCGAACGAAGTCGATGCGCAGCAGCCATGCTGTCCGGCTCTGCCGCGATGAAGCGGAGAAAATCGAAACGGCGAGCATGTGCGGTTGTCGAAGGGACGAGCCAGTAGATAGGACAACCAGGCGGATTTGCCGTCTTATCTGCGTTGACGCTGCGTCGCCAGGCCGCGCAACATGGGAGCGGCACGCTGGCGTTGCCGTCATCGGGCATCAGCCTGCCCTGCTAAGGACTTCTGTGTAAATTAACGGAGGCAGAGATTGCCGTCAATCTCGTCAGAGGAAAGAAATTATTGCCGTTCGAGGTAAGCGGATGCTGATCAACAGGCGCAATGATGTATTGACGTCGACGATCGACCCGTACTCGCTGTCGGATGGTAGGGCGGGGGAGGGGGAGCAAAAAAGAGCGGGCCGGACGTTCGACATCCGGCCGCGTTGACTCACAGGTGCCCAGGAGGCAGATGCTTACTACGCGTACGACGCTTACTGCGTCTGTTGCGGCTTGTTCGACAGCGCCAGTCGCAGCAGATCGGCGACCGTGTTGACGTTGAGCTTTTCCATGATGTTGGCGCGGTGCGCTTCGACAGTCTTGATGCTGATGCCGAGGTCGTCGGCAATCTGCTTGTTCAGACGGCCGGCGATGATGCGCTCGAGCACCTGATGCTCACGCGCAGTCAGCTTGCCCAGACGCTCGGCCGCGGCACGTTGCTGCTGCACGCTGGTGCTTTCGCTGCGCGCCTTGTCGAGCATGCGCTCGACAAGCTTGCGCAGTTCGGCTTCGTCGAACGGCTTTTCGATGAAATCCATCGCGCCTTTCTTCATCGTCGACACCGCCATCGGCACGTCGCCGTGGCCGGTCACGAAGATGATCGGCAGCGAGGCGTTGTCGGCGATCAGGCGTTCCTGCAACTCGAGACCGCTCATGCCGGACATCCGCACGTCGAGGATCAGACACGCGATCTGCCCCGGGTGCGTGTGCGGCTGCCAGGCGTCGATGAACTGCTCGGCGCTGGAGAAGCACTGCACGCGGTAGCCGTTCGCCTCCAGCAGCCAGCGCAGCGAATCTCGCACGGCCTCGTCGTCATCGACGACAAAGACTGTTTCCTGTGTGGTGACTGGGCTGTTCATAGCTCTCCCGTAACGGTTTGTGGTGTCGGCGCCTGTGCCCCGCCGTTGCTCGGGGTATCAGGCTCTCCAATAGGCAGACTGCAGTGGAACGTGGCGCCTGTGATGTGACCGTCAGATTCGACGTTGTTGACCACCCACAGACGGCCGCGATGCGATTCGATAATCGAACGGCAGATGTTCAGCCCCATGCCCATGCCATCGGACTTGGTGCTGTAAAACGGTTCAAACAGACGCTCGGCCGTCGCTTCGTCGACACCCGGCCCCTGGTCGACGACGCTGATGCAGACGAACCCGGCGTCGAGCCGCACAACCACGCGGATCACCGGATCGACTGCATTGGGCCGCGCATCGTGCATGGCTTCAGCTGCATTCTTCAACAGGTTCACGAGCACCTGCTCGATCAGCACCGGGTCCACATAGATCACCGGCAGCCGCGAACGCAGATCTGTGACGATGCGAATGCGGCGCTTCCTCGCCTCGATTTCGGCAAGCCCGACCGCGTCCGCCACGATATCGGCGACACGGGTGGCCTGGCGTTTCGGCTCGCTACGCTTCACGAATTCACGTATCCGCTTGATGATCATGCCTGCCCGCACCGCCTGTTGCGCGGTCTTTTCGAGCACAGGCAGCAGATTGTCAGGCGTTGTCCGCCCTGATTTAACCAGTGCAACCGTTCCGGAGCAATAGTTATTGATCGCGGCGAGCGGCTGGTTCAGCTCGTGAGCGAGCGAAGAAGCCATTTCGCCCATCGTCATCAGACGGCTGGTGAACTGCAGCTTCTCGTCCTGCTGGCGCGCCAGTTCCTGGGCCTGCTTACGAGTTGTGATGTCGGTTGCAATCTGCATCTGCGCCAGATGGCCGTCTACCCACTGGATGTATTGGCGGCGCACTTCGAACCACTTCTGGATGCCCTGTACATAAACTTCCTGGGCGTCCGCGGTGCTTTCGGTCAGCGCGGCGGCGGGCAAGCCCGCATATGCATCGACCATATCGATCGAATCGGACGACGCCTGTGCGCTATCGAACCCGCCGCCCGCTAATTCCAGGTGGCCGTCCGGGCGGATGCCAAAGAGATGGCGGTAGTAGCGGTTGGCGAACAGAAGCTCGGCTTCGTCGGCGGCGAGCACGGACACGGCGGCATCGAGACTTTCGAGCACGGTGGTGAAGCGCTCGTGCGCGGCGGCGAGTTCTTCGCGGGCGCGCTTCGGTTCGGTGATGTCGGTCATCGACGACATCCAGCCGGTCTGACGGCCCGAGCTGTCGATCAGCGGCGACACGTAGAGCCGGGCGTGGAACAACGAGCCGTCCTTGCGGCGCACGCGCAGCTCGAAGCCGGACGAGGGCGCCTTGCCGCGTAGCGTCATGTCGAGCTGGCGCTGCATTTCCGGGTAGGCGTCGCGCGGCCAGTAGGGGAACGGCGCCTGCTTGCCGACCAGGTCGCTTTCGTCCCAGCCGGTCATGCGGCAAAACGCCGGATTGACGTGGGTGATGCGGCCGTGCATGTCGAGCACGCGCATCCCGATCAGCACGGAGTTTTCCATCGCACGACGAAAGAACGCTTCCGCGTACAGCGCCTGCTGTGCTTCGAAGCGCTGCCGGGTGTGCTTCCACAGGCTCCACAAACTCCACAGCACGAAGCACGACAGACCTGCGACCAGCCACACGAGCGTGTTGTTCGTGAAGTTGGTCATCTGCGGATACGCATAGACGCGCACCGAGACGCCCTGGCCCGGTGGGTCGAGCGGCAGGTCGTAGAACGCGTCGCGCGGCAGGCGCGGGCGCGTCGAGGTGGTGGCGAGCTCGCGGTTGTTCAGATCGATGATCGAGATCTTGTACTTGGCCGACAGCTCAGGCGGGATGTCGTGCTTCAGCACGCCTTCGATCGAGAACACCGCCGCGATCGAGCCGAGAAACTCGCGGTCGCGGTACACCGGCGTCTGCAACGTCAGATAGCCGTTGCCGAGGTCGTCGTAGAACAGCGGCGAATACGTTTGGCGGCGCGAGTTGCGCGCATCGTTGAACGCGGCCTTCACGGCTTCGTCCATTTGTTCATCACTGGGTCGGGCGAGCCGCTGGCCGAGCACCGGCAGCGCGGTATTGGGCCAGCGCGGCTGCTGCTGCGCCGTGTACCAGTTCATGTAGAGGATTTCGGGATGGCCCTGCAGGATGTCCGTGGTAGACACCTGGAACGAATGCTGATCGGCGTGGCCGGCGGCGAGGTCGCGCGCGAGTGCCTGAATCTGTTCCTGCGCGCCCGTCATGGACAGGCGAATCTGTTGCTGGGCCCACGCGACGTTACGGTACAGCGTGTCTTCCTGTTGCTGCTGCTCGCGCCGGTTCAGGCTCCACAGAATCAGGCTCATAACGACCAGAAACACCAGGATCGACAGGAGCGGCGTCAGCAAATAGGAGTTCGACCACCATGGTCCATGGTGCCAGCGGGACGGCGACGAATCCGCCGGCGAACCGGACGGCCGCGCCGAGCGTGCGAAAAGCCGTTCGGTCAACATGGCTGGCATTGTAGCGCAGCGTGTCGCTAGCAAATGGCGCAAAAAAACGCTGAAAGTGCCACTAATCGGAGCAAACTAGCCGACGTATCCGTTGGAAGGCAGCCAAATCAGGGTGCGCCGCAACAATATTCCGCATTATGAGAAACGATCTCGTAATTCGAAAATTTTGTTGCGCAGACGGCGAACGCCTTATTACAATCGGCCCCAAGCTGCCGCGGCCGGCCCTCGTCCGCGTCGTCTGTTCAAAAAGCGTTCCTTATCCCCAGGAGACGAGCATGTCCGCTGTACCCGACGAAGTCATGAAATATGTCGCCGCCGAGAAAGACGATGATCCCCAGGAAACCGGCGAGTGGCTCGAAGCGCTAGATGGCGTGATTTCTGCTGTAGGCCCCGACCGCGCCCACTACCTGATTGAAAAGCAAATCGAATTTGCGCGCGTGCACGGCGAGCACCTGCCGTTCTCTGCCAACACCCCGTACATCAATACGATTCCTGTGTCGCGTCAGGCGCCGATTCCCGGCGACCAGGACCTCGAACACCGGATTCGTTCGTACACGCGCTGGAACGCCATTGCGATGGTGCTGCGCGCGGGTAAGGACACCAACGTTGGCGGCCACATTGCCTCGTTCGCCTCGGCCGCCACGCTGTACGACGTCGGCTACAACCATTTCTGGCATGCGCCCTCGGACAAACACGGCGGCGACCTCGTGTTCGTGCAGGGCCATTCGTCGCCGGGTGTGTACTCGCGCGCGTTCCTGCTCGGCCGCCTGACTGAAGGCCAGCTCGACAACTTCCGTCAGGAAGTGGGCGGCGAGGGCATCTCCTCGTATCCGCACCCGTGGCTGATGCCGGACTTCTGGCAATTCCCGACCGTCTCGATGGGCCTCGGCCCGATCATGGCGATCTATCAGGCGCGCTTCATGAAGTACCTGCAGGCGCGCGGCATCGTCAAGACGGAAGGCCGCAAGGTCTGGGCGTTCCTCGGTGACGGCGAAACGGATGAGCCGGAATCGCTCGGCGCAATCGGCATGGCCGGCCGCGAACGCCTCGACAACCTGGTGTTCGTGATCAACTGCAACCTGCAGCGCCTGGATGGACCGGTGCGCGGTAACGGCAAGATCATCCAGGAACTCGAAAGCGAATTCCGCGGTGCCGGCTGGAATGTCATCAAGGTGATCTGGGGCAGCCGTTGGGATGCGCTGTTCCAGCGCGACAAGTCGGGCGCGTTGATGCGCCGGATGATGGACGTCGTCGACGGCGAGTATCAGACGTACAAGTCGGAGTCCGGCGCGTATGTCCGCGAGCACTTCTTCAATACGCCGGAACTGAAGGCACTGGTTGCCGAGTGGTCCGACGAAGACATCTGGAACCTGAACCGCGGCGGCCATGATCCGCACAAGATTTACGCGGCGTTCCAGGAAGCATCGAACTCGCAGGGCCAGCCGACCGTGATCCTCGCCAAGACGATCAAGGGCTACGGCATGGGCGAAGCGGGTCAGGCGATGAACATCACCCACCAGCAGAAGAAACTGCACGTGGATCAGCTGAAGAAATTCCGCGACCAGTTCCGCCTGCCGATCTCCGACGAAGATCTCGTCAACGTGCCTTACCTCAAGTTCGAAGAAGGTTCGAAGGAACTTGAGTACATGCGCGCTCGCCGCCAGGACCTCGGCGGCTATCTGCCGGCGCGTCGTCAGAAGGCCGAGTCGCTGCCGGTGCCGGCGCTCGAGGTGTTCGAGCCGCTGCTGAAGGGCACGGGCGAAGGCCGCGAGATCTCCACGACGATGGCGTTCGTGCGGATTCTCAACATCCTGCTGAAGGACAAGGCGCTCGGCAAACGCATCGTGCCGATCGTGCCGGACGAGTCCCGCACCTTCGGTATGGAAGGTTTGTTCCGCCAGATCGGTATCTGGAATCAGGACGGCCAGAAGTACGTGCCGGAAGACTCCGACCAGCTGATGTTCTACCGCGAATCGGAAACCGGCCAGATCCTGCAGGAAGGGATCAACGAAGCCGGCGGTATGTCGGACTGGATTGCTGCCGCGACGTCGTACTCGACGCACGGCGAGATCATGATCCCGTTTTACATCTTCTATTCGATGTTCGGCTTCCAGCGTATTGGCGATCTGGCGTGGGCGGCGGGCGACATGCGTTCGCGCGGCTTCCTGCTGGGCGGCACTGCCGGCCGCACGACGCTGAACGGCGAAGGCCTGCAGCACGAAGACGGCCACTCGCTGCTGTGGGCAGCTTCGGTGCCGAACTGCATCAGCTACGACCCGACGTTCGGTTACGAACTCGCCGTCATCATGCAGGACGGTCTGCGCCGCATGGTGGCGGATCAGGAAGACGTGTACTACTACGTCACGGTGATGAACGAGAACTACGAGCACCCGGCGATTCCGCAGGGCGACAGCGTGGCCGCGGACATCATCAAGGGCATGTACTCGTTCAGGAAGGCCGAAGCCGACAAGAAAACGCCGCGCGTTCAACTGATGGGTGCGGGCACGATCTTCAATGAAGTGATCGCTGCAGCCGACCTGTTGAAGAACGACTGGGGCGTCGCTGCCGACCTCTGGAGCGTGCCGAGCTTCACGGAACTGGCCCGCGAAGGCCACGAAGTGCAGCGCTGGAACCTGCTGCACCCGAGCGAAGAGAAGAAGGTCTCGCACGTCGAGAAGCTGCTGAAGGACGCGCAAGGTCCGGTCATCGCATCGACCGACTACGTGCGTGCGCTGACCGAGCAGATTCGCGCGTTCGTGCCGCAGAAGTTCGTCGTGCTGGGCACGGATGGCTACGGCCGTTCGGACACGCGTGAAAAGCTGCGTCACTTCTTCGAAGTGGACCGCTACTGGGTCACGGTTGCCGCGTTGAATGCACTGGCAGATGAAGGCACGATCGAACGCAAGGTCGTCGCAGAGGCGCTCAAGAAGTACAACCTTGATCCCGCCAAACCTAACCCGATGACCGTCTAAGGCATCATTCCCCGTGTGCCACGGCGTGCGCGCCTGCTCCTGACGACCAGGGGCAGGCTGCGTGCGCGGCCCAGGAGACACCCACAATGAGTCAAACGATCGAAGTGAAGGTGCCGGACATCGGCGATTACAAGGACATCCCTGTGATCGAGGTGCTGGTGAAGGCGGGTGACACCGTCGAGAAAGAGCAGTCGCTCGTCACGCTGGAATCCGATAAGGCGACGATGGATGTGCCGAGTTCGGCTGCCGGTACCGTCAAGGAAGTGAAGGTCAAGGTGGGCGATAACGTGTCGGAAGGCTCGTTGATCGTCGTGCTGGAAGGTGGTGATAGTGGTGCGGCTGAGAAGCCGGCTGCTTCGCAGGCGAATGGTGCTGCTGCGGCACCTGCTCCGGCACCGGCTGCTGCACCTGCGCCTGCGCCCGCCTCGAGCGGTGGCGGCTTGCAGGAAGTGAAGGTCCCGGATATCGGCGACTACAAGGACATTCCCGTGATCGAGATCGCGGTGAAGGTCGGCGACCGGGTCGAGAAGGAACAGTCGCTCGTCACGCTGGAATCCGATAAGGCGACGATGGATGTGCCGAGTTCGGCCGCGGGCGTCGTCAAGGAACTGAAGGTCAAGATTGGCGATACGGTTTCGGAAGGCTCCGTGATC
>Ga0302234_10001452_pt1 | contig 16312 bp, 12 predicted proteins | sample II_Palsa_N3_2_FD_193576 | JGI IMG/M metagenome (GOLD analysis project Ga0302234, IMG submission 193576) | Peat permafrost microbial communities from Stordalen Mire near Abisko, Sweden - II_Palsa_N3_2 | ecosystem: Environmental > Terrestrial > Soil > Palsa > Peat permafrost | place: Sweden... | reverse complement strand
CATGCTTTCCCCCGCAGTTGTCCTAACCTGCCTCAAGCATGCCCGTCCGACGCAAATGCACAATAATCGCTACAACAATAGAAGCTGAATTTTTTCCACCGCGTTCCTCAGTAGGTACGCCCCCCCGCTGGCCTTTGACCTGCTCAGCCTGGGTGACACGGCGCGCGTTAGCCGGCGTGATAGGGAGAAAGATACCGCGACTCGAACAAATTCCCAGGCAGCGGTTTGCTCAGATAGAACCCCTGCATCTCATTGCATCCCAACATCTTCAGCAGCCGAGCCTGTTCCGCCGTCTCCACTCCCTCGGCCACCACCTTCAGGTTCAGCGAGTGCGCCAGGTTAATGATCGTGGACACCTGCGCCAACCCCTCCGGCGCCTCCGTCAGATCCGACACGAACGTCCGATCGATCTTCAGCGTGTCCAGCGGCAGCTTCGAAAGATAACTCAGCGAGCTGAATCCCGTACCAAAATCATCAATCGCAATGCTCACGCCCATCGCACGAATCGCCCGCAGCGTCGCAATGCTGTAGTCCACGTCCTCCATGATCAGGCCTTCGGTGATCTCGAGCTCAAGACTCGCAGCCGCATCGCTGTCGGTGCCAATCGCGCGCTCGATATCCCCAATGAAATGACGATTGCGCAACTGCAGCGGCGAAACGTTTACCGCAATGCGCACAGCCGGTAGCCCCGACCGGCGCCAACGCAGATAATCTTCAATCGCCTGCCCCAGCGCCCAGCGCCCCACCTCGTAGATCAGCCCCGTCTCTTCGAGCATCGGTGTAAATCGCCCCGGCGGTACCAGCCCTGTGCGCGGATCGTTCCACCGAATCAATGCCTCCGCGCCCGTCAGCTTGCCACTCGCCATGTTCATCTTCGGCTGATAGTGCAGCATGAACTCGTGCTTATCCAGCGCCTGGCGCAGCTGATTCTCCAGCACAAACTTGCCCGCCATCATCTCCGTCATCTTCGGTGTGTGGAACAGGTAACGATTGCGGCTGGCCTTCGCCTGCTTCAGCGCCACCTCCGCGTGCTTGAACAGCGTATCCGCGTTCGACCCGTCCTCCGGATACATCGAAATCCCCACCTTCGCACTAATCCGGAACGTCGCCGTCTTTACGCCGAAAGGATGATCGCGCAGCGCCTTCATCCAACCCTCCACCAGCAGCGCCACATCATCTTCCTGCCCAATCTCAGGAATCACCACTGCAAAGTGATCCGCATCCAGCCGCGCCAGCAGGTTTGCGTCGCCTACTTCGCGCGTCAGCCACTTGGCCACCTGCCGGAGCAACTTATCGCCGGCAAGCTGTCCAAGGCTATCGTTAATATTCTTGAACCGATCAAGGTCTATCAGGAAAACCGCGAGCTTCTTCCGCCCACTCACCGCGCTGCGCAGGTAATGCGTCACGCGATTGAGAAACAGCGTGCGATTCGCCAGGCCAGTTAGCACGTCATAGTACGCAAGGTAGTTAAGCTTGCGCTCTTTCTCGATATGATCAATCGCAAACGAGAGATTAGCCGCCAACTCAATCAGCTGCCGCTCTTCCTCTTCATCGAACGCCCCAATCTCGCCCGCATACAGCACCAGCGCGCCAATCGGCACCCCCGCTCGATGCAGCGGCAGCGTCGCCATCGAACTCCATCCAAAACCTTTCCCGTGCCGGTGCCACGGGGTATCGGGCGGTTCCTCCAACTCTGAGTTCTGGATCCACACCGGCCGGTTCTCGGTAATCGCCATGCCCGCCGGCCCTGCCGACAGCGGCACTTCCGCTTCAATATCTCTCAGGTACTCCTTCGCGCGTTCGCCGTGACTCGCAACCACCTGTATCTGCGAACTATCCGTGTCCAGCAGCCCAATCCACGCCATCGTGAAGGCGCCCGCCTCCACCGCAATCCGGCACGCCTCGCGAAACAACTCTTCCCGGTCATGCACCCTCACAATCAACGCATGCATCCGGCTCTGCATCGCTAGGATCCGGTTCAGATGTCGAATCCTGATCTCTGTCGCCCGCCGCTCCTTGATCGCCCGCAGCGACGCCAGCGTGTACACCGCGCCCGTCTCTCCATACGGACTCAAACTCACTTCGACTGGAAACTCTGACCCATCCGCGTGGAGCCCGATCAGCTCCATCCCAATCCCCATCTCACGCACGCGTGGTGCCTGAAAATACGTCGCAAGTAACTTCAGATGCGATTCCCGAAACCGTTCCGGAATCAGATCCGCCACAGCCTTTCCTGTGAGCGCGCCCTCTTCATAGCCAAACAGGTTGCACACGCGCTCATTCGCAAGCACGACAATGCCTTGCGCATTTACCAACACCATCGGATTCGGTACGACAGAGAAAAAGTTTGCTATTCCATCCATCTTGAGCTTGCCTTAAGAATCCGGATCACTCAATCAAGCTGGCTGGGAAGCCCCATACCTGTCGAGGTCGTATTTTTCGGTCGGCCCTTGCACTCAGGCAGCATCCTCTATCGGGATGCCTGTCCCGTCCTGCTTGAACGAACTTCCTGTATCAGGTAATTACCAATCCCCGCTACCGTCTGTGTCCTGCGTTACGGCATGTCTTCGTGTTGGTTATACCAGAGCCGCCCTACAATGGTCTCAGCGGCCTTCAACCGTTTGATAACAGCAGTTTTGCCTGTCTAATTGATTCATTACACTGTACGTCGGTTCCTGCAAAATAGTTCACGCCCACGACTCAAGAAGAGCACTGCGACGTCCCGAACCCTGCTTGCCATCCCGCACAGCGACTCCAGTCACCCAGTCCTCCCCACCGTACACATGCGGCCCACTAACTCGCCTCTGGCTTCTTGAAGTCCAGCACCGTCGTCTTCTCTGCCGAATACGCTGCCCGATTTCTGCCCGCACGCTTCGCCCGATACATCGCCTCATCCGACAGCCGGCGCAACGTCGTCGCATCAATCGCATCGTCCGGATACACGGCCACGCCCACGCTCACCGTCACACCCAGCGCCCCGAACGGCAGCTCCACTGGCGCCTCAAACACCCGCATCAGGCTGGCCGCCACCTTCTCCGCATCCGACGCCTTATTCAACCCGCTTACCACAGCCGTAAACTCCTCGCCCCCGGTCCGCGCAATCGTGTCCACCTTGCGGATCTTGCTCTTCAACCGCGCCGCCACTTCCTTCAGACATTCATCCCCCACCAGGTGTCCGTACGTGTCGTTGATCAGCTTGAAGTGATCCACATCAATGGTCAGCACCGCGGCCCGCCGCTCTTCTACGCGACACGCCTGCAGGCATTGCTCCAAACGTTCCTCCAGAAGTTGCCGGTTGGGTAGACCCGTCAGCACATCATGCTGCGCGCGGAAGGAGAGCTCGCGATCCAGCTTCAACCGTTCCGTAATATTGCGCGCAATCACCAACCGCGCTTGCTGCCCCAGGTACACAATCTCTCGCTCCACCATGTTCACCCAAACCACGCGGCCGTCCTTGTGCTGATGCCGTACCCGCACACCCTCGGCCGGCTCGCCCAGCACGCTGTCGACCTCTTCGGCCTCCGGATCGTGTGGCAGCTCCAGCTCAGTCATCTTCATCCCCTGGAACTCCGCGATGCTGTAGCCATACTCCTTGGTGGCCGCCTCATTCGCCGTCAGAAACCGTCCCCGCGACTCATCGCAGATCCACATAGGGTGCGGATGCGTGTCATACAACAGCCGAAAATCCTCGTAGAGATCGCGGAACGTCTCGGCCATCCGCGCCTTGTCATCCGCCGTCTCTTCAAACACCTTCAGGATCATCGAGAAGCCAACAAAGTACTTCGGGAAATTCCAGAACTCCGTCAGCCCTGTAATCAGCCATGCCGGATTCCCGGGATGCATCTTCAGCAAATAGAATCCCGCCCACGTCGCAAATCCCACCGTCCCGGCCCAGCCTGAAACCCCCCGCCTGCCTGCCGACCCTGCATACAGCACCGCAGCGCACAGCAGCACCTCCACAATCACGCAGTGATCCAGGTTGCTCGCCGGCGTCAGCCACGCATAGGCCGTCAACGCCGATCCGTATACCACGCAGATGGTCAGAACCCCGCCACGCCTGCGAGGCCAACGCTTCGGCACCAAGATCACGGCGATCGCAAATGCAATCATCTCCGCCAGCAGAACGCCAATTGCCAACGCCTCCGGCGGGATCATGATGAACTGCTGCGTATCGACAATCACCATCGCCGACGCGCTTATGGCCAGCCCGCACAGAATCACCCTGCGCGTCCCATGCTCTTTCGCCAGCAGCGACATCAGGAACGTCATCACGCCCAACAGCAGAAAGTCGAAGCACACGACGTTCTGCACCGGCTCCAGCGTCGCCCACTTCCCCTGCATCGCCCACGCCACATAGCTCAGGAAGACGAAGATCCATCCCGCAAACCAGAACCGGAAGTACGCCTGCGGACGCCGCCGCTGCTGCAATCCGAAGAAAAGGATCAGCAGCAACAACAATACGAGATCGACGATCGGTCCCTGCACAGTGCCTTACCTCAACTCCAAAGCGCCTTTACAGCCTTGACCATGCACGTTGAGTGCCGTTCTGGGGCTTATGCGGTCCTCTCCGCAAATAATAAATCCAGACGATCCCTCAACCGGTCACCTTCACTTGCTGCCACTGCATCTCCAACTCAGCCGTCTCGATGCGGCGCGACTCGCATGCCTCGCGAATCGTCTCATCGAACTCCGGAACTGTCCTTCAAATCCGCAAAGCCTTGCGCCAGCCACACGTCTCACACACGCATTGCGTGATGCCCCAGCCCGGCAGGTTCATCCTCTGCGGTATGTCATCTGGTTCGGATGCTTTGTTCCTACGGAGCGTCCGCTGCTTCCACTCGTCCGGATCAGCGATGCGCTCAGCCCACGCTTACTCTTGCCTACGCGGACGCCCGCTCAAGTACTTCAGACCAGGCGCACGCTCCAACGTCCATGCCGAGCGCCCAAAGACGTTCAATCTCGCTTCGGCCGACATCGAACGTACCAGCGTCATGCAAGTTCAATTATTCGAATCTTACCTGAAGCCTTGCGCGCTATCCCTCAAGCTTTCCACAGTTTACAAGGGTTCGTAATACCACACCGGTAACACGTCGCGCGCCCAAAGGTCGTAGCGGAAACCCTTGTGCCTAGAAGCTGTACCGCACTCCGGCCTCAATCCTTCGCCCATTATCCGCCGCGTAGGGCACACCGAAATCCGGCGACCCCAACACCCCTCCCACCTGCGTCACGTTCGTGTGGTTCAACACGTTCGACGAACGTACATTCACCGTCAGCGTCTGCGGATGATTCGCCTTCGCATTTCTCGTCAGTGAGAACATTCGTTCCACATTGGCGTCCAGATAAATCCCCCACGGCAACACTCCCTTGTTGCGCGGAAAGACCCACGTCCCTTCCGTCGCCACCAATTCCCCCCACTGCGTTTCATACGAGCAGGGCGACGCGTTCGGCTCCGCCGCACAGCTCGGTGTTCCCGGCAGCGCGTACACCGGCCGATCGTTGAAGTTGCCATCTCCGTTGTTGTCGTAGCCAGTCGTGATGTTGTAGTGGCTATCACCGTGGGCGTTGAAGTCCGTACTCACGACAATCTTCGCCGGCAGCTTCAACGTGCCGTTGCCGAAGACATTCCACACCGGCTGCCCCGTCCGATGCGCAAACTCTCCCGCATTCGTCTGCGAGCTCTGCGGCGTAAAGAACTCGTTGTCATCCGTGTCATCAATCAGGTTCACCCGCACGCCCCCAACAAAGAACTGCACGCGCTTGAACTTATGGTTCTCCACTCCCGCGAACACCACGTTCACCCGCCCCTGCCCGCTGTTCTGCATCTGCAGGATATTCAAATTCGCCGGCCCCGGCCGCGGCCCCGTCGGCTCATCATTCAGCGGCGAGTTGATATTCTCCGACCGCGTATAGTTCCAGATTCTCCCCACGTAATAGTCCAGCGACAGGTTGAACCCCGCCGGCAGCGCCCGCGTGCCGCCAACATTCTCCGCCGCCCACGTCAGGTTGCCGATCCCCGGCGCATACGCCCGCATACTCTGGATCGGCGTCGCCTCCGTAAATGGATTGCACGTCGCCGGATTAAAAGCCGTCCCGTCTCCGCACACCGGACTGTAAATCGTGCTGGTCACTCTCTGCGTTCCGTCTTCGCGCAGCACCTCCGCGTTCGTCGACTCACCAAAGCGTCCCGAGAACATCCCCGCATGCGCATGCAGCGTAAACGTTCCTTTCTTGTTCGACCACAACACTCCCAACCGCGGCACGGCGCTATTCAAAATCGTCGGATCGTTCTGCACAAAGTACCGCACCCCATACGCCACGTGGAACCCATGACCCACCTCCCAGTCATCCTGGAAGAACAGCGCATTCTGCACCATGTTGAAGTTCACCGCCGGCGTTCCCGCAACATTGCTGTACGCCGTCGCATTTCCGCCCGCCCGCCCGAGCACCGCACGCTGATACTGCTGCACGCCAGTAATCGTCGTCGTCTCGCCAGGGATCGGTTGGCCGTTCTCATCCAGCACCGGCGCCGGCCCACCGCCAAACGTATACGTCCCATTGAAGTTCGTCGTCAGCTGCTGGTTCTCATGAAACAGCTGGAACTGCACGCCGAACTTCATCGTGTGATGCTTCGTCGTCAGCACCGCATCGTCATCGGCCTCCAGGTTGAATTCGCGCAGCCTCTGCTGCCCAATCGTCGCGCCTCCACCCACAAACGCACCCGCCACATTCACCTGTGCCGCATCCGAGTTCGGCACATCCGTCTCGCCATCCCACCGAAAACTTACATGCGCCTCCTGCATCAAGTGCGTCGACACCGTCGTTACGTCGCTCACCCGAAACATATGCTCATACGTCCCGCTGTCGTACCCCGTCTCCGCCAGCGACTCTCCGCCCACGCCCACATTCTGCAGAGAGTTCACATTCGCGCTATAGGTCGCGATGAACGTGTTCTTCGCGCCCAGCTGCCAATCCAGTCGCGCCATTCCCAGCCACAGCGCTTGCGGCGCCGCCACGTTCTCATTCGTCGAAACCAAATTCCCCGAACTATCCACCGTCACCGCATTCACCACCGCATAGTTTTCAATGCTGCGATGCTCCAACGCCAACGAAAAATCGCTGCCTGCCTTCCGCACCGGCCCGGTCAACTCAAATCCATACCGCTGTTTCCCAATCGGCGACGAGCTGGCCGAGAACGGATCCCTCGCATTCATCCACGGACTTCCATTGGTCGCGAACAACGCCCCGTGATACGTCTTCTGCCCCGGCTTCGTATAAATCTCAACCCGCGCCCCACCAAACGGCGGCTCGCGATACTGCGCCGAAAATTGGTCTGGATTCACCTCGATATACGCAATCGAACTCTTCGGCGGCAACGCACTCGCCCCCTGAAATCCATCCACCGAAATCGTCGTGCTCGTAGGACTTCCCCCACCCACCGAAGCCAGTTGCTGCAACTCGCGTTTCAAATCATCCGGATCATCCGCCAGCGACTGCAGCCTGTCTCCCGCAATCGTCTGCGTAGGCCCCGACGCCGACGCACTCGTCGCCACCCCGTTCGCACCCGACACGTCCACCTGCGTCTGCACATCCGCGAGCTGCAGCACCAGCCGAATCTCCCCTGCATGCGGCGCCGCCATCGACTCATCCAGCGGCGCAAATCCCTGCTCACTCGCCCGCAGCCGATGCTTCCCATCACTCACACATGCAAACGCAAACCCGCCATCCGACCGGCTCACCACCTGCCGCCGCCCATCCAGCACCACCGTCGCTCCCGGCACCAGTGCCTGCGTCACATCCCGCACCGTCCCGCTCAGCGTCGACCCCGTGCACCCCGTCTGCGCCGAAGCATAGGGGAGCGCAAGCGCCGCAACCGCTGCGGCGGCAACAAAAAATTCCTTCATGAGCCCTCACCCCTGCGAAGCCGCGTGCACGCCTCCCAAGCGCGTCACCATGCATCTTGCGAGCACAGCGTGCCAGGAGAAACTCCGCAAAGTTCTCTCCCCCTCCATACGCAACCCCACCCACCAATGTTCCGTCGTCCTACGTCCTAACCAATCCGCACCCGCGCAGTCCTACACTGAAAGCACAAACGCGATGCGACCCGCCCCCGCGATCTTCCGTCGACTCATTGTCTTATCCCTCGCGTTAGCGCCCCACGCTTTCGCCCAGTCCGACGCGCCCTACCGCCTCAACGTCTCTGTAGACGAAGTCATCCTCACCTTCCACGCAGCCGACGCCCACGGCCTCCCCATCAACGACCTCACCCTCGCCGACCTAACCCTCCTCGACAACGGCATCCCACCCGCAAAGATCCTCGACTTCCAACTCCACCAAAACTTCCCCATCCGCGCCGGCATCCTCGTCGACACCAGCAGCTCCATGTCCCCGCACCTTCATCGCGATCAATCCATCGCCACCGAATACGCGCAGCAACTTCTCCGCCAGCAAACTGACCAAGCCTTCGTCCTCAACTTCGATCGCACCACCCACCTCATCCAGGCTTGGACAAGCAGCCCCGCCGCCCTCACCACCGCCATCCTCGCCCCCACACACCACGACCCCATCGGCGGCACCGCGCTCTTCGACGCCCTCTACGCCGCCTGCCGTTCCCAGTTCGGCGCAATCGACCACCGCACCAGCGGCAACTTCATCCTCCTCTTCTCGGACGGCGAAGACAACGCCAGCTTCCTCGATCTCGAAACCGCCGTCGACATGTGCCAGCGCACCAACACCGCCATCTACGCCTTCACTCCGAACCCCACCTCACCCGGCATCCCCACCCTCGCGCAACTCGCCACGCAAACCGGTGGCGCACTCTTCCACGACGACGCCTCAGCAACCGACATCTCCGCCGACCTCCGCACCATCGAGTCCAGCCTACGCAATCAGTACCGCCTCGTCTTCCGCCCCGCCACCCTCGAGCACGACGGCGCCTTCCACTCCATCACTCTCGCCACGCCCGACCGCGTAGCAACGCTAACCATCCGCTCCGGCTACTACGCCCCCAAACCCAAACGCGCTAAGCCTTCGCAGCCTTCACCCGATCGCTGATCATCTGCACCGCCCTCAACGAACTCAACGCCGCACCCTCCTGCCATCCCACAATGTGGCTCACGTGATCGCCCACAAAATACACCGGCCCATCCGCCTCAATCAATACCTCGTATCCAGGCCTCGGCCCCTTCGCCCCCTTCGACCCGCGACCCGCAGCCTGGTCCGGCCCATACGAATCAATCCACGCGCCCTCGTTCCAAGGAATCATCGCCCACCCGATATACATCGGCTTCTCCAACTCCTTGCCATGCCCCGGATGCAGCCGCTCAATCGTCGCGCGCGAAGCCTCAAACTTGCCCTTCATATCCAGCGAAGCAAACTCCGGCCGCACCTTCCACTCATACCCGCTCACCAACACGCCGCGCTCGCTAAACATACCCGCAGACGGCAGCCATACCGGGCTGCATCCCTGTTTCACAAATTCCAGCCCGCCATAGATGTTGTAATCCTGCTCCCAGAACCGCCGGCTCTCCCACGCAATCTTGTACGACGGCCCATAGGTGCACTCCGCGATCACCTGTTGAAACGGCGCACTCAAATCATTCGGCATCTTCTTCAACATCGTCAGCGGCAGCGCGCACACGCAGTAATCCGCCTCGATCATCTTCTGCTGCCCTACATGCGTGTACCCCACCCGAACACCCTTCGCCGTCTTGCGAAGCTCCGTTACCGCTGCGCCATAAATCACCGTCTCGCCCAGCGCCTTCTTGAACGCGTACGGAATCCGATCCATCCCGCCCACCGGCTGGAACATCGTCGCCTGCATGTCGAACGCTTCTTCAAACAGAATCCCATCCCAGAAGTCCGCATCCAGCAGCGTATGCATGTCCACGGGCGCGCTCAACTCGCCGGCATCATCGCCAGCTCCCGCCGTCACCGAATACCCCGCCGAATCGCTCCCCTTATATTTCCCCGCGTCATCCAGCGACCCGTACTTCCGCAAAAATGTCAGCATCCGATCGCGATCGTCCTTGCTCATCTCCTGGTCCAGCCCACCCTGGCTCACACACTTCGCCAGCAACTCGCTCACATGCCCACGCGTATCCGCCTCCACCTCGCGCTGCACCATCGCCTTCCCGCCATTCACCGCATCGTTCTGCAGCAGACTGCTCCGGCTGGTGTTCACCTCCACCTGCATCTCGATCCCAAACTTCCGGCAGTACCCCAGCATCGTTTTATGAATCGAAGGCAACCGCGCCGGCCCCACATTCTGATAGTTCCCCACATCCCACGTGCACTGTTGCTTCGTGCCATCGATGAACTCAACCTTGTCCCCACCGCGCACCGTCCAGTTCCGACCACCCGGCCGCTCCCTCGCCTCCAGCACCGTACACTCATACCCCAGCGCCTTCATCTCATAAGCCGCCACTAGCCCCGCGATTCCACCGCCCAGCACCACCACCTTCACACCCTTGCCAGTCCCCGGAGCCACGCTCAACGGCACCGCGGCCTCCGCCGCAATCGGCATCAGTCCCATGCCCTGCATCGCCACAAACGCAGCGCCATACCCACCAGCCTGCCCCACCCGCATCAGAAAATCACGCCGTGAAGATCCCATCGATGAAGACCTCGCTATTCAAATATCGAACCGTCGTACCGCCAAAAGAGTGTCCTCCCCAAGATCGAATGGACCTTCACCGACGCATGGAAAGAAAAAAGAGTGGGAGATTTGAGTGTATCTGCGCTCCTCTTCAAGCGCCACCAGAATTCGTACCCGTCCATGCAAGCTATCTACAATAAAGAAATGACAGAACGATCAGACCGACCGTTCCCTGCCAAACTTCTTCTCGGCAAGACAGCGCTCGTCACCGGAGCGTCCCGCGGCATCGGCACAAGCGTCGCCTACCAACTCGCAGCGATCGGCGCAGACGTCGCCATCAACTACCGCAGCAAAGGCCCGCGCGCGCAGGAAGTCGCAACCGCCATCAAAGCCCTCGGCCGCCGCGCCCTCCTCCTCCAGGCCGACATCACCAGCCCCTCCGACATCGCCTCCACCTTCGACCACATCCGCACCGCATGGTCTCACCTCGACATCCTCATCCTCAACGCCAGCGGCGGCCTCGAGAAAGGCAAGCCCGCCGATTACGCCATGAACCTGAACCTGCACGCGCAAGTGAACCTCGTCGATGCAGCCCTGCCGCTCATGCCATCCGGCAGCCGCATCGTCTTCGTCACCAGCCACCTCGCCCACTTCTCCGTGACCAAGCCCGTCTACGAAGGCTACGAGCCCGTCGCACACAGTAAGCGCGCCGGCGAAGACGCGATCCGCGCCATGATCCCCGCACTCGCCCAACGCGGCATCACCCTCGTCGTCGTCAGCGGCGACCTCATCGAAGGCACCATCACCCCACGCCTTCTGCAGCGACAGAACCCCGGCCTCATTGAAGACCGTCGCCAGGAGGCCGGCTCCCTCCCCGACGTAGAACAGTTTGCCGCCGCCATCGTCGATGCCGCTGCCGTTGCAGACTACGTATCCGGCGCCACCATCTACCTACGTAGGCAGCACCGAGTGGTCTGACCCCACCCAAACCTAGTCCTTCGAAATCACCGCCGCCGCCGCACCCGCCGACCGCAACGCCGCCAGTGCCGAGTTCGGCTCCACGGCAAAGTGATTCCGATGATCCGCCAAATACCGGTGCACATCCGAAATCACAACCGAGCCCTCACCCACCGCCGACGCCACCCGCTTCACCGAGTTCGACCGCACGTCCCCCACCGCAAACATTCCCGGCACGCTCGTCGCATACGGCGTGCTCTCAAATCCATCCTCACCGCCCGTAACAATGAACCCCTTCTTATCCAGCTTCACCGTCCCGTACAACCAACCCGAGTTCGGGTTCGCGCCAATCATCACGAAGACGCTGCCAATCGGCTTATCCGTCCGCTCACCCGTCGCGCGATCCACCCACGCCACGCGCTCCAGCGCCGCCACCCCCTCCAACGTCTCAATCTCCGAGTTCGGATACAGCGTAATGTGCGCCGAGTTCTCAATCCGCGAAATCAGATATTGCGACATGCTGCTAGCCAGCGATGGCCCCCGCACAATGTGGTGCACATGCTTCGCAATCCCCGACAAAAACACCGCCGCCTGTCCCGCCGAGTTTCCACCCCCCACCACAATCACTTCATTCTCCCTGCACAGCAACGACTCCATCGCCGTCGCCGCATAGTAGATTCCGCGATTCTCATACTGCGCGTAATTCTCCACCGACAGCTTCCGATACTGCGCGCCCGACGCCACCACCACCGCCCGCGCGCACAGCGTAATCCCACCCGCCAGCGTCAGCTTGTGAATCCCATCCACTTGCTCCGCCGTAATCGTCTCCCGCGAAATCGCGAACCGCACGCCAAACTTCAGCGCCTGCAACTGCGCCCGGCTCGCCAGCCGCTGCCCCGATATCCCCGTCGGAAACCCCAAATAGTTTTCGATCTTCGAGCTAGTCCCCGCCTGCCCCCCAGGCGCCGTTCCCTCAATCACAATCGTGCACAACCCCTCCGACGCCGCATACACCGCAGCCGCCAATCCCGAAGGCCCCGCGCCCACCACCGCCACGTCGTAAATAATCGACGGGTCCGGCAGCTCCGTAATCCCAAGCTCGTCCGCCAACTCCGTAATCGTTGGCCGATGCAGCACACGCCCATCGGAAAGAGTCACCGCCGGCAGAGCCGATTCGTTCTCCGCCAAAGGATCGTCCGTAGGTTTCGTCTCCTCCGCGGGCACTTCCACCATCCGATGCGGATAGCTGTTGCGCAGCAGAAACCGGTGTACCTCCATCGTCTCTGCATCGTCCGCGTGCCCCATCACCACGACGCCTCCCGTCGCGTCGCCAATGATCCCGATGCGCCGCCAAATGGTTGCCGACGTAATCAGGTTCGCAATATCTCCCTGCGCGCGCATCAGCCGCTGCAACTCTCCGCGCGGAATCCGCAGCACCGTTGTCTCCGTCACCGTCCGCGCCTCCACCAGCGATCCCTGCGAGTTCAACAAGTTCAACTCGCCCGTGAAATCAAACGTTCGATGATTCGCAATAACCTTGCACTCACCGTTCTCCGTGGGAATCGAAATCTCAATCTCCCCGTCGAGCACCACGTACATGTCCACCTGCCGCTCCCCCTGCCCGAACAGCGTCACGCCCGCCGCAAACGTCTCCTCCCGCCCATACCCGCGCAGCCGCTCCACCATGTCATCGGTCAATTTCGGGAACGCAAGGTCCGCTCGAAACTCCGGCGTGTTCCATCCATTGCTGTTGTTCGCTGTCTCGTCGCTCATGGGAGTTGAGCCTCCTCGTCGTTTGACTTCATTCTAGGTCTCTAAAAGAAATTATCGTTTATCAATAAATTTCTCTTGACATCCGACAGTCCTCGAATTATTGTTTATCGATAAGGAGCGTCGCCATGCCAACCACCGCCACCCCCTCCAATAAAGACCGCCTCATCAAGGGTTCTCGTCTATTCGTCCGCATCGCAATCATCGTCAACCGCCTCTTCTTCTTCGGCGTCCTCGCGATGCTCATCGTCTCCGTAATCCTCTCCACCCGCTTCGTCCCGCTGCTCATCCCAAACACCTCCGCCGCCGATCTTCCCTCGGCCCTCACCGGCCTCCGCCTCTTGATGCTCGTCGGTCTAGCCATGGCCGTCGCCACCGAAATCGCCCTCCGCGCCCTCGCGCAGATCATCGAAAGCACGGCCGCCGGCGATCCCTTCATCGCCGCCAACGCACGCCGTCTCCGAACCATTGGCTGGGCGCTCCTCGGCCTGCAGTTGCTCGCCCTCCCCTGCGCCCTCCTCGACAAATTCTGCCCCGCCCTCGGCTCCGCTGCTCCCGACGCAACGTTCTCTCCCGGCGGCTGGCTGGCCGTCCTCATGGTCTTCGTTCTCAGCCGCGTCTTTGCCGCCGGCTCCACGATGCGCGACGACCTGGAAGGGACCGTGTAGCCCATGCCCATCGCCATCAAGCTCGACGAAGTCCTCGATCGCCGCAAGATGTCCCTCACCGAACTCTCCGAAGCCGTCGACATCACGCTCGCCAACCTCTCCATCCTCAAAACCGGCAAAGCCCGCGCCATCCGCTTCTCAACCCTCGAAGCCATTTGCACCACCCTCCGTTGCCAACCCGGCGACATCCTCGTCCTCAACGACAGCGAAGACTAGCGCAACAGAAACTTCGTCATCTCGACCGAAGCGCAGCGCAGTGGAGAGACCCCTGTATTTGCACTTGCTCTTGCCGTTGCTTTTCTTTCGTTCATTCCCTTCGGGAAGCTGCTGTTAGCTCGCCGTAGACCTACCCCATCCCCAACGCCCAACCCAGTGCACCTTCGTGCGCCATAAGGAGATCCCCATGCCCTTCGACCCTCTCTACCCCTTCCGCCCCTCCGACAAATACGAACGCGTCCGCCCAATCAACATCTACCTCCTCCGCCTTCTCTACATCCTGATGTTCTTCGTCCTCGGCCAGCTAACCTGGACGCACATCCTCACGCATCGCGGTCCATGGGATCCAACCAACGCCGTAGCCTGGTGCGTCTGGACAGCCTTCGCCACCCTCGCGGGCCTGGGCATCCTGCGCCCCTTGAAGTTTCTCCCCATCATCCTCCTGGAGATCTTCTACAAAGTCCTCTGGCTCGTCGTCGTCGCCTACCCGCTCTGGTCACGAGGAGCTCTCGCAGCCTCACCCGCCGCCGACATCACCACGCAGTTCCTCTGGGTGATCCTTCCCATCGCAGCCATGCCCTGGGGATACGCCTTCGCCCAATACATCTACACCCCGCAACAAATCCCTCGCCCCCAAACGCAAACCAACGCCATCGCAAATTAAATAGTGCGGGCGGCCATCAAGGCCGCCCGCAATCCGCACACCCGGCGCTAGCTCTTCAGGAACTTCAGCAGATCCGCATTGATCGTGTCAGCCTGCGTCGTCGGCATGCCGTGCGGAAAGTCCTTATACGTAATCAGCGTCCCGTTCTTCAGCAGCTTTGCCGCAAGCGGACCCGCAGCCTGGTACGGAACAATCTGGTCATCCTCGCTATGCATCACCAGCACGGGCACCGTGATCTTCTTCAGATCATCGCTCAAATCCGTTTGCGAGAACGCGACAATCCCGTCATAGTGCGCCTTCGCGCCGCCCATCATGCCCTGCCGCCACCAGTTCTCAACCACTGGCGTCAGCGTCTTCACGCCCGGCCGATTGAACCCGTAAAAAGGTCCAGCCGGCAAGTCCCAATAAAACTGCGCGCGGCTAGCAAACAACTGCGCCTGCAAATCATCGAACACCGACTTCGGCAGCCCCAGCGGATTCGACTCCGTCTTCAGCATGAACGGCGTCACCGCGCTGATCAGCGCAGCCTTCGCCACGCGACCCGCGCCATGCCGCGCCACGTACGCCGTCACCTCGCCGCCGCCAGTCGAGTGCCCCACATGAATCGCATCCTTCAAACCAAGGTGATCAACCAGCGCCGACAGGTCAGCCGCATAATGCTCCATGTCGTGCCCATCGCTCACCTGCGACGACCGCCCATGCCCGCGTCGGTCGTGCGCAATCACGCGATACCCCTGCTGCTGAAAAAACAGCATCTGGTTATCCCAGTCATCGGCCGAGAGCGGCCATCCATGGCTGAACACAATCGGCTGGCCCGTTCCCCAGTCCTTGTAAAAAATCTCAACGCCATCTTTCGTTTTAATCCTCGGCATAACAAGCTCCTTTGTACGGCAGGTTCAAAGAAGCCCTCATTACACCACACCCGCATCAACCCGCCGCGTAAAGAGGCTGCCGAACCGTCCGTCTACAGCATATTCAGCCAGCCTAAATGCGCCTTCACCAGTACCGCCGTCAACTGCGCAAACTTCTGATAGGCCGCCGATCCCTCCTGAGACTCCTGCACAAACAAGCCCTCATCCTTGTTATGAATTTGCTTCATGTCCTCGAGATAGTACGCGTCGAACTGCGCTGCCGGCACACCCTTCAACTTCGCCAGCCGCTGAGAAAACTCCTCGTTCAGTCCCGGCGTGATCGTCACGCCCGTCATGCCCGCAATGCGCTTCAGTTCGCTGTTCACGCCTTCATGGTCCTGCGATTCCAGCAGCCCAAAGTCCTTCACCGCCGGCGTCATCCCGCGCATCGCCGCGACTTTTCCGGCTTCCACTTCATACAATCCGCCCTGAGACACCTTGCCCACAAACGCGCGGTCCGCCTCCGACGCCGTGCCCTGCGCCAGCAATTGCGTTCCGCACATCAAACCAAACGCCATCACCGCAACACCCA
>Ga0302234_10001449_pt1 | contig 16329 bp, 17 predicted proteins | sample II_Palsa_N3_2_FD_193576 | JGI IMG/M metagenome (GOLD analysis project Ga0302234, IMG submission 193576) | Peat permafrost microbial communities from Stordalen Mire near Abisko, Sweden - II_Palsa_N3_2 | ecosystem: Environmental > Terrestrial > Soil > Palsa > Peat permafrost | place: Sweden... | reverse complement strand
CCAGCCGGCGGGAACAAACATATAATTCTCGCATAGATACCACGGATTCCCCGGATGCCTACCCTGTACTTCACCGTTCTGTTCGCGATCGCCGTAGTGGCAATGGTCTGCACCAAGCTCTGGCTCGCGTCGCGGCAAATCCGCTTCGTCGCGGCGCACCGCGAACAGGTGCCGGGCCAGTTCGCGGCCACGATCGCGCTCACCGCGCACCAGCGCGCCGCCGACTACACGGTCGAACGCACGCGGCTCACGATGATCGAGATTGTTGTCAGCGCGGCCGTGCTGATCGGACTCACGCTGCTCGGCGGTGTGCAGGTGCTCGATCTGGCCATCTCCGACTGGCTTGGGCGCGGCTACGTCGGCCAGATCGCGCTGATTGCGGCTGTGATCGCAATCACCAGCGTGATCGATCTGCCGTTCGACTACTACCGCCAGTTCGGCATCGAAGAGCGCTTTGGCTTCAACCGGATGGGCAAGGGCATCTTCTTCGCGGACCGCATCAAGGGCGTGCTGCTCGGCGCGGCTTTCGGGCTGCCGTTGCTGTTCGTGGTGCTGTGGCTGATGAACCAGTCCGGCAGCCTGTGGTGGCTGTGGACGTGGGTGGTCTGGGTGGTGTTCCAGTTGCTGGTGCTGGTGCTGTATCCGTCGTTCATCGCACCGCTTTTCAACAAATTCGAGCCGCTCAGGGACGAGGCACTGAAAAGCCGTATCGAAGCTCTGATGAAGCGCTGCGGTTTCGCCGCCAAGGGCCTGTTCGTGATGGACGGCAGCCGCCGCTCGGCACATGGCAATGCCTACTTCACGGGTTTCGGCGCTGCCAAGCGCATCGTATTTTTCGACACGCTGCTCGCGCGTCTGTCGGGCAGCGAGATCGAAGCGGTGCTCGCGCATGAGCTCGGCCACTTCAAGCGCCGTCATGTGATCAAGCGGATGATCGTGATTTTCGCCGTCAGCCTCGGGATGCTGGCGCTGCTCGGCTGGCTCATGCAGTGCGTATGGTTCTACGAAGGGCTCGGCGTGCGGCCGTCGCTGCTAGGCGGTAATAGCGGGCTCGCGCTGGTGTTGTTCTTCCTCGCGCTGCCGGTGTTCCTGTTCTTCGTCACGCCACTCAGCAGCCTCAGTTCGCGCAAGCACGAATTCGAAGCCGACGCGTTTGCCGCCACCCAGACCGACGCGCAGGATCTCGTCAACGCACTCGTCAAGCTGTACGAGGACAATGCGTCGACTCTCACGCCCGATCCGCTCTATACCGCGTTCTATTACTCGCACCCACCGGCGTCGCAGCGGATTGACCGCCTGATGCGGCACGCATGAGCGCCCGCTCCCCGAAAGCACCGCGCGCACCGTCCGCGACGCGCGTGGGCGGCCTTGTGATCGCGGCTCATGGCCGGCACTACCTGGTCGCGCCGGAAGACGGCAGCGCCATGCTGCAGTGTTTCCCGCGCGGCAAGCGCAGCGAAGTCGCGGTCGGCGATCGCGTGATCTACGAACCCACTTCGGCCGATCAGGGCGTGATTGTGGAGATCGGCGAGCGGCGCAACCTGCTCTATCGTTCCGACCAGTACAAATCGAAGCTTTTCGCGGCGAATCTCGATCAGTTGCTGATCGTGCTCGCCACCGAGCCGCATTTCAGCGAAGACCTGCTCGGGCGCGCCTTGGTGGCCGCCGAGGCGAACGAGCTCAAGCCGCTGATCGTGTTGAACAAGACCGACGTCACCGCTGAGTTGCCCGGCGCGCGGACGCGGCTCGCGCGCTATCAGGCGCTCGGCTACACGGTGGTCGAACTGTCGATCAAGACCCAACCGGAGGCGGCGCGCGCCGCCCTCGACGAGCATCTGCGCGGCCACGCGACGCTGCTGCTCGGCCAGTCGGGGATGGGCAAGTCGACGCTGGTCAATCTGGTGGTGCCGAATGCCGAGGTAGCGACGCGCGAAATCTCCACCGCTTTGAACAGCGGCCGCCATACGACCACCTTCACGCGGCTCTACCCGCTGCCGGATGGCGGTGCGCTGATCGACTCGCCGGGGTTCCAGGAGTTCGGGCTTCATCACCTGACCGAGGGCAAGCTCGAACGCGCGTTTCCTGAGTTCAGACCGCTATTGCCGAATTGCCGCTTCTACAACTGCCATCATCTGCAGGAACCGGGATGTGCGATTCTCGAAGCGGTCGCCGACGGAAGGATCGCACCGGCACGGCACGCGCTCTATGCGCAGCTCGTGCACGAGGCGAGTCAGATCGTAAGGTGAACGCGGCGCGGTGCCTGAGCGGTCGTTCAGCGCACCCCTAAGCGGCACATTCGCAATCCCTAACCCGCCTCACTCACTCGCCACGGATCTCCACTCATGATGAAACTGATGCGCGCGCCGAATCTGCTGATCGGACAGCATTGGATCAATGTGCTGGCGACGGCGGGGATTCCATGTGAGTTGCATAACCGCTACCTGAACGGCGCGCTGGGTGAGATTCCAGCGGATCAGTGCGCGCCGGAACTGTGGCTCGTCGACGAGCGTGACGAGGTGATGGCGCGCAAGCTCATCGACGTGGCGGCGCGCGGCCCGAGCGCGGGCTCGCCGTCATGGCGTTGCGCTCAGTGCGGCGAGACGCTGGAGGCGCAATTCACGGTGTGCTGGCAATGCGGAACGGCCCGTAATCCGCTCGACGGGTAACGGTAGCGGCCGTCTTCGCCACGTGGCCTAAATGCATCGAGGCCGGGATGGCCGGCCTCGATCGGGGTGCTGCTTCAGGGTATCGCTACGCACGCGACCGTCGTCACGTGGCTGACATCTGCCTCACGCGAGCCACACGGCGATCGTCAGCATCAGCAGCAGAATCATCCACAGGATCACGGCGCGCCACACCAGGCCCACCGCCGATTGCAGCGTGCGCGGCGTACAGTCGTCGCCCACCTGCATCGGGCCGCCGTCGCCCGTCGCCAGCGCGTCGAGACTCGACGGCTCTGCGAGCGGTCCACTCAGACGGGCGCCCAGGGCGCCGCTACCCGCAGCGAGTAACACGCCGTCATTGGTGTCCGGCCACTGGCGCGCATGATTGCGCCATGCATAAATGGCGTCCTCGAAATTGCCGACAATCGCAAAGCCTAGCGAGGTCAGCCGCGCCGGCAACCAGTCGATTACAAAGAACGCCCGCTGCGCGAAACTGGAAAACGCCACAGTGCGCTCATCCGTCGGGCGCGACCAGGTCCGCGCCAGATACTCGGCAATCCGGTACAGCACCGCACCCGCCGGGCCCACGGGCACAAGGAACCAGAAGAACACGCCGAACACGTGGCGGTGCGACGCCACCACTGCATGAATCAGCGTATGACGCACGATCTCGCTGACCGGCATGTCGACCGTATCGAGGCCCGTCCATTCATTGAGGATTTCCCGCGCGCGCGGCACGTCGTCGTTGTTGAGCGCGAGGTGGATATCCGTGAAGTAGTGGCTGAACTGGCGGAAGCCGAGCGTGAAATAGACGATCACGACGTTCCACAGAAACGCCAGCACGAAGTTGATGTGATACAGCACGTAGTAGACGAGCGCGACGGCCAACGTCCAAGGCACCACCACCACGAGCCACGCGAGCAGGCCGTGCTTGGGCTTGCCGGCATCGAATCCGTGCGCCGCCGACTCCGCATGATATTGAAGCAGCGCAGACACCGGATTGTTCGGCGATAGCGCGCGTACCTGTTCAATGATCAGAGCCAGCAATACGGAGAAAAAAGTCATGCGGTGCGCCGTGCTTTTTGAGTTTTTACGATTGTTTTATAACGATAGCACAGGGTCGGATGCGACCGAGCACACCGATGGTTGCAAAGCCGCGACACTCGGGTCCGTTCATACCGCTCGATGCCGGTCATGCCGCGAGAAAGCGATAGAAGTTACGTAACATACCCGCCGTTGCACCCCAGATGAAGTAGTGTCCGGCCGCGTCGCCGCGTGGATAAGGCATCGAAAAAAAGCGCCGCTCGCCGCCCTCCCAGCGAAACACCCGGACCTCATGATGGGCCGGGTCCATCAGAAAGCGCAGCGGCACTTCGAAGACTTCAGCCACTTCGAGCGAGTCGGCCTCGACAGTAAACGGCGGATGCACGAGTCCCACTACCGGCGTGACGCGAAACCCCGTGCCCGTCAGATAGTCGGGCAACGAACCGAGCACTTCGACCCGCTGAGGGTCCAGTCCGACCTCCTCTTGCGACTCGCGCAGCGCGGTGGCTGTTGCGTTTGCATCGAACGGTTCGTGGCGTCCACCCGGAAAGCTCACCTGACCCGCATGATCGTTCAGATGATCGGCACGCTGCGTAAGCAGCACCGTGAGCCCCTCGTCGCGCACGACGAGGGGCACGAGTACCGCAGCAACCCGGGGGTCGCCGTAGTCTCTCCAACGTGCATCAGCCGCCTCCGGCGTCCATGACAGGCGCTGCTCGAAGCGCGCACGCAACCCGTCGGGCGTCAGACGCGCGGGGGCAACCGGTGGCAGATCGTCGCCCGTCGATTCGACAGGCAAAGTTTCAGGTTGAAAGACAGGTCGGGTCAACGGGATCTCAGAGCGAGCTTGTATCGGGCATGTCGCTATTTTGACCCAACAAAGAAAAAAGCACCCGCGAAGGGTGCTTTTTCTTACAGCTTTTACGCTTAGGAAGCAGCGCGGTCTTTCGAGACCAGCTTTTCCTTGATCCGAGCCGACTTGCCCGAACGGTCGCGCAGGTAGTACAGCTTCGCACGACGCACATCGCCACGACGCTTCACGACGATGCTTGCCAGCAGCGGCGAGTACGTCTGGAACGTACGCTCGACGCCTTCGCCCGACGAAATCTTACGGACGATGAACGACGAATTCAGACCACGGTTACGCTTGGCGATCACGACGCCTTCGTAAGCCTGAACACGCTTACGCGTACCTTCAACCACGTTCACGCTGACGATCACCGTATCGCCGGGGGCGAATTCGGGGATGGTCTTCTCGCCGAGGGCGCGCGCGATTTCTTCCTGCTCGAGTTTTGCAATCAGATTCATCACTGACTCCTAATGCCATCTTGTCGGCGTTCGTACCTGCCTCACAGAAAACTGCTTGGCGACGGCCCCGATAGAGGATGGGTTCACATCAGGCGCCGTACACGCATGTGCGGCGCCGCCTATTCGCTAGTGACACCGGGGCTTCACGCCTTCGATGCTTCCTTCGCGAGACTTGCAAGCCATGCCTCATCGGCACGGCTTAACATCTTGTTCTTTCTGGCCTTCTCGATCAGATCGGGCCGCTTGTTGAACGTGTTGCGCAGCGCTTCGCGCCGCCGCCACAACTCGATCTCCGCATGATGGCCACCGAGCAGCACATCGGGCACACGCACGCTCTCGTATTCCTCGGGACGCGTGTAATGCGGACAATCCAGCAGCACGTCGACAAAACTATCCTGCACTGCCGATTGCGAGTCGTTCAGCACGCCTGGCAATTGACGCACCACGGCGTCCATCAAGGCCATCGCCGGCAATTCGCCGCCCGACAGCACGAAGTCGCCGAGGCTCACTTCTTCGTCGACACACCGGTCGATCAGGCGCTGGTCGATCGCTTCATAGCGACCGCACAACACGATCAGGCCAGGTTCCGCGGCAATTCCCATCACCCGTTCATGATTGAGCGTCGCACCTTGCGGCGACATCATCACGACCCGTGAACCGGTAATACCCTGCTCTGCCTGCGCCTCTTTCGCCGCGCCGATCGCGTCTTCCAGCGGTTTGCCCAGCATCACCATGCCTGGGCCGCCCCCATACGGGCGATCGTCGATAGTGCGATAGTTGTCGGTCGTGAAATCGCGCGGATTCCACGTACGCAAACCGTAGCGCTCCTGCTTCGCCGCGCGGCTGGTAATGCCCCAGTCGGTCAGCGCACGAAACATCTCAGGAAAGAGCGTAACGACATCGAACTGCATCGCTCTCTCCGGTTACTGAACTCGTTTAATAATCAGCTTCCCAATCGACGACGATCTGCTTCGCCTTCTGGTCCACCGTTTTGACATAGACACCGACGAACGGGATCAAGCGCTCGCCAGTCGCCGGCTTACCGTCTTTACCGGTAGCCGGGTATTCGATGCGCAACACCGAATGCGCACCGTTGTCGATCATGTCGGCCACCTGACCGAGGGAGACCCCGGTCAGGTTCACGACATCCAGGCCGAGCAGGTCGACCCAGTAAAATTCGTCAGCTTCCAGTGCCGGGAAATCGCTGCGGCAGATGTACACGCGAGTGCCACGCAGCGCAAGCGCTGCGTCGCGATCAGCCGTGCCGCCCAGATGGGCCACAATGCTGTCGCTGTGAATCTTTGCCTGCAACGTCGGCGCTGAAGTGCGCTCGTGGCCTTTCATCAGCCACCAGCGCTTCGCGCTCAGCAACGCGTCGCCGCCTCGCCCGGCATCCGCATGCGCGGCTACCTTGACCCAGCCCTTGAGGCCGTAGGCATCGACGATCGCGCCCACTTCGACAGCGTCGTCCGGCCAGCTTTCGGCCGTTTCGGCGCGCATGGCTGCAGCGCTCGAATCAACCACGGCATCGGACTTAGCAGCTTTACCCTGGGCGCGTTCGACCGGCTTGCGGACGAATGCGCCGAACGGTGCCTGACCCGATGCTTGACTTGACGCCTGAGCACGAGGTCCCACCTTGGCGCGACCTGAACTTCCTGAATCACGCTCAGACATGAAAACACCTCAAGGCGAAGCTCGCTGCTACCTTCGACGTCTGCTGCTTCTGCAAAACGCGCAGCAAAACTCGCGCATCGGACACCTCGCGCAAGCTGCGCGAGCCGCCGGCGATGCACATGCTAGCTACCATTAAGCAGCCGGCTGCGCCTTTTGCGCTTCCTTCACGAGACGCTCGACCGTCGGCGACAGTTGTGCGCCAACGCCTTGCCAGTACGTCAGGCGGTCTTGAGCAATACGCAGCGACTCACCCTTCGTAGCGACCGGGTTGTAGAAGCCAACGCGTTCGATGAAGCGGCCGTCACGACGGTTACGCGAATCGGTTGCGACGATGTTGTAGAACGGGCGCTTCTTGGAGCCGCCACGAGCCAAGCGGATGATGACCATACTAGAATCCTTGAAAACCGGGGTTCGGAACCACTGAAACACGCGATTATAGCGGGAAACTGAAGCCATAACAAACACTTACCGGGATAAACTGACATTCGCGGTTGCGCTGGCCATACAGTCCAGCCGGCCGGAGCCCATCAGATCGCCCGAATAACCGGATGGAGAGCCCGTGAAACCTGCCCTCATCGCCGCGCTGTCCGTTGCGCTTTTCGCCCCGTTCCGGCTTGGCGTGCATGCGGTTGCGACGCGCGCCGGCCGCTGTCTGGCGGCGCTCCTGCTGCTGGTCGTGACCGGCCCGGCGCTTGCCGCCCTGCCCATCGAGCGGCTCACGCTGCCACCGGGTTTCCACATTGAGGTGCTCTCCGATGAGGTTCCAAGTGCGCGCGAGATGGCGCTTTCGCCGAACGGCGTGCTGTACGCCGGCAGCCTTGACGGTCACGTCTATGCGCTCGAATTGCGTAACGCGCAGGTCGTCGCGCGGCACGTGATTGCGTCCGGACTGGAGAACCCGGCCGGCGTAGCATGGCACGACGGTGCGCTCTACGTGTCGGCTGTGTCGGAGATCCTGCGCTTCGACGCGATCGACACCCATTTAACTGACCCGCCCAAACCGGTCGTCATCAACGGCAAGCTGCCCACCGATCGCCACCACGGCTGGAAATTCATCGCCTTTGGCCCGGACGGAAAGCTCTATGTGCCACAAGGCGCACCCTGCAATATCTGCCTGCCCGACCGCGATCGCTACGCCAAGATTGGCCGGATGGATCCGGACGGCAGTCATTATGAAACCATCGAGCGCGGCATACGCAATACGGTCGGCTTCGCCTGGCATCCGGTCACCCACGAACTTTGGTTCACCGACAATGGCCGCGACATGATGGGCGACGACGTCCCCGACGACAAGCTCAACCATGCCCCGCAAGCGGGCATGGATTTCGGCTATCCGTATTGTCACGGCGAGGACACGCCCGACCCCGAGTACGGCAAGGACCATCCCTGCAGCGCCTTCACGCCGCCGGCGCTGAAACTCGGCGCCCATGTCGCGTCGCTGGGCATGCGGTTCTATGCCGGCTCGATGTTCCCCGCTGCCTATCGCAACAACATCTTTATCGCTGAGCACGGCTCCTGGAACCGCAGCAAGAAAGTCGGCTACCGGGTCGTGCGCGTCGTCGCCAACCCGGACGGCAGCGGCATCCATCAGGAGGTCTTCGTCCAAGGCTGGCTGATGCCCGATGAAAGCGCCTGGGGCCGCCCGGACGACGTTCTGCCGATGCCCGACGGCTCTTTGCTGATCAGCGACGACTATGCGGGCGCGATTTATCGCGTGACCTACACGGCACCCTGACAACCGGCGAATTCTCTCCATCAGCGTACGACGTGACCTTCGCCACGCGCCGGGGCGTAGAATGCGCGTCGGTCCGCGCACCGTTGCGCGCCGGTCCTTGCGACCGCCTGTCACTGAACTCTCGCCCCCATGTCCACCCGCGTTTCGAATTCCCCACGCTTCAGGTCCAAGACGGTTACCGCTGCGCTTGCCTTCTTCTTCGGCAGCCTCGGCGCGCACCGCTTCTATCTATATGGCCAGCGCGACGTGTACGGCTGGCTACAGCTGATCTGCACCTTGGCCGGCATTCCGGGCGTTCTGCTGCTGGTTGCCAGCGAGCGGACCTCGGCGCTCGGTTGGGTGCTGGCCGTTCCAGGCGCTATCTCTCTGTTTGCCGCTTTCCTTGCGGCGATCGTCTACGGCCTGCGTCCCGACGAGAAATGGGACACGCAATTCAACCCGCAAACCCAGCAACGCAGCCGCTCCGGCTGGGCCGTGATTTTCGTGGTGATCTTTTCGCTCTTCATCGGCGCGATGCTGCTGATGACGGCCCTCGCGGTGACGTTCCAGACCTATTTCGAGTCGCAGGTCCAGGCGGAAAAGACGCTGTCCCAGTAGCAGACCCCGCCGCCGTTGGGCTGCGGCCCGCCGTCTAGAACAGATTCATTTGCGGATCGTCGCGCGCCGGGGCCAACGGCGCGGCCGGCGCGGCGCGCACAAAGTGCGACATATCCAGAATGCCATGCCGGCGCTCGTTCAGACCGAGCCGGCGCGCGGCCTGATGGAACCGCTGCTTGAGCAGATCGGCCCACAAGCCCTCGCCCTTCATGCGGCTCGCAAAGTTGGAGTCGTAATCCGTGCCGCCGCGCATGTCGCGCACGCGGCTCATCACCCGCTCCGCGCGATCCGGAAAATGCGCCGCGAGCCAGTCCTTGAAGAGCGGCGCAACTTCCCACGGCAGGCGCAGCACGATATAGCTGGCGCTGCTCGCCCCGGCTTCGGCACACGCTTCCAGGACCCGCTCCATGTCCGGCTCGGTGACGAACGGAATTACCGGTGCGATGCTCACCCCGACCGGAATGCCGGCTTCGCTCAGCGTGCGGATCGCGCGCAGCCTGCGCGCTGGGGTTGCCGCGCGCGGTTCGAGCGTGCGGGCGATATCTGCATCCAGCGTTGTAATGGTGATGGCCGCCATGAATTGCCCGCGTGCCGCCATGGGCGCCAGCAGATCCAGATCGCGCTCGATCAGCGACGATTTCGTAATAGCCGCGAACGGATGGCCGCGCGCGCTGAGCACTTCAATCACCCGCCGCGTGAGGCGCAACTCGCGCTCGACGGGTTGCCAGGCGTCGGTATTGACACCCAACGCGATTGGCTCGGGCACGTACGACTTCTTCGATATCTCGCGCTCGAGCAGTTCGGGCGCGTTGACCTTGGCGTAGATGCGGCTCTCGAAATCGAGCCCCGGCGACAAGCCCAGATAACTGTGCGTGGGGCGCGCGAAGCAGTAGATGCAGCCATGCTCGCACCCCCGATACGGATTGAGCGACACGCTGAAGGGGATGTCCGGCGACGCGTTGCGAGTCAGAATGGTTTTCGCCCGCTCGTCGAACACCTGCGTGCGCAGCGCGGGCGGTCCGCCCTCTTCTTCTTCCTCCTCGTGCACCATCCAGCCGTCGTCGACCGCTTCACGCTGGTCGACTTCATAACGACCCTGCAGGTTCGTCACGGCGCCTCGACCCTTGCGTGGCGCGGGCGGGGAGATCGGATATTCGGGAACGGAATCGGTCACTGTGAGGTCCAGCGCAAGCGAACAACGAAAATGAGAGCAGAAACTAAAAAGGCTCAAACACTGTACAAATATACAGTGTTTGAGCCTTTTGTCGAGCCCTGTCTTGCGCTGCTTGCGGCGGCTTACTCGCCGACCGCAATCGTCAGGGTTTCCTTGATCTCTTCCATCACCACGTAGCTCTTCGACTGCACTGCGCCCGGCAGTTGCAGCAGGATGTCTCCGAGGAGTTTGCGGTAATCGGCCATCTCGCCAATGCGCGCCTTGATCAGATAGTCGAAGTCGCCCGACACCAGATGGCATTCCAGCACCTCAGGAATCTTCTGCACTTCGCGGCGAAACTGGTCGAACATGTTGCCGCTCTTGTGGTCGAGCGTAATCTCGACGAACACCAGCAGCGCCGCACCCAGCTCGGCCGGATTCACGCGGGCGTGATAGCCGGTGATAACGCTGTCGCGCTCCATGCGCTTAACCCGCTCGATACACGGCGTAACCGACAGCCCGACCTGTTCCGCGAGGTCTTTCATCGCCATCCGGCCGTCCTGTTGCAGCAGCTTGAGGATCTTGTGATCGAGCTTGTCTAGCGCACGGATCGGTTGACGCTGAGTTCGCATGGTCTTTTTACTGAAAATCAGAAAAATACAATAACAAAACCTACCTGACAGTCAATAGTATAGCGGATAATACTGGGCTGAAGGCGTATCACCTCGTTAATCGAACTATTTGAGAGCGAGTTGAGCCATCCACGGACGCGCAAGCCCCAAAGAACCTTCTGGAGCAGTTATGCGAGTCGTCATTTTGGGTAGTGGTGTCGTCGGGGTGACGAGCGCTTATTATCTTGCGCGTGCCGGTCACGAAGTGACGGTGATCGACCGGGAAGCCGGTCCAGCGCTTGAAACGAGCTTTGCCAATGCCGGCCAGATTTCACCGGGCTACGCGTCGCCGTGGGCTGCGCCGGGCGTGCCGCTGAAAGCTGTCAAATGGATGTTCCAGAAACACGCACCGCTCGCCATTCGGCTCGACGGCACGCAATTCCAGCTGCAGTGGATGTGGCAGATGCTGCAGAACTGCACCTCCGCGCGCTACGCCGTGAACAAGGGCCGCATGGTGCGCCTCGCCGAATACAGCCGCGACTGCCTGCAGGCGTTGCGCGCCGATACCGGCATTCAGTACGAAGGCCGCACTGGCGGCACACTGCAACTGTTCCGCACGCAGCAGCAATTCGACGGCGCGGCAAAAGACATCGCCGTGCTGAAAGACGCCAACGTCCCGTATGAGTTGCTGACGTCGGCCGAACTGGCTCGCGCTGAGCCAGCGCTGGCCGCGACCGCACACAAGCTGACCGGCGGCCTGCGCCTGCCGGGCGACGAAACCGGCGATTGCCAACTCTTCACCACGCGGCTCGCCGCGATGGCTGAGAAACTGGGCGTGACTTTCCGCTACAACACGCCGATCGACGCACTCGCCATGGCCGGCGGCCGAATCTCCGGGGTGAAATGCGGCAGCGAAATGGTCCGCGCCGACGCGTTCGTCGTGGCACTCGGTTCGTATTCGACGAAGTTCCTGTCGGACATCGTCAAGATTCCGGTCTACCCGTTGAAGGGCTATTCGATCACGGCGCCTATCGTCAACGCGGCTGCCGCGCCGGTGTCGACCGTGCTCGACGAAACCTACAAGATCGCCATCACGCGTTTCGATGACCGGATCCGCGTCGGCGGCATGGCCGAGGTCGTCGGGTTCGACAAGTCGCTGCGCGAGGCGCGCCGCGAAACGCTCGAAATGTGCGTGAACGATCTGTTCCCCGGCGGCGGCGACACAGCCAAGGCCAGCTTTTGGACCGGCCTGCGCCCGATGACACCGGACGGCACGCCGATCGTCGGTCGCACGCCCGTGTCGAACCTCTTCCTCAACACCGGCCACGGCACGCTCGGCTGGACGATGTCGTGCGGTTCGGGCCAACTGCTCGCCGATCTGATCTCAGGCAAGCAGCCTGCAATCCAGTCGGACGATCTGTCGGTGCATCGCTATCTGGGCGAAACCGGTGGTACGACTCGTCCTGCGTACGCCTGAGTGGTTTCAAGTGGCCCTGGCCGGTGCATTGACGTCACACCGGCGAGATGAAAAAAACGGCACCTCTGCGGGTGCCGTTATCTTTTACGTGATCTGATTGATTGACGACGCAACGACTCAATCAGCGTGCAATGTCAGAACTGATCCTCCGACAACGCCAGCACACCCTCATCGCCCTTCGCGCTGACAATCGCCGCTTCCAGCGCTGATGCCTGCGGCAGCACGTGCTCGGCGTAGAACTGCGCCGTCGCGATCTTTGCGCCGTAGAACGACGGATCTTCCGCACGCTTCTCCTCAGCCACCAGCAACGCACGCGCCATCTGCCAGCCGCCGAGCACGATACCCGCCAGCTTCAGATACGGCACGCTGCCGGCAAACACCGCGTTCGGATCGCGCTTCGTATTCGCGACCACGAATTCCACCGCAGCCTCCAGTGCACGATGCCCCTGGGCAAGCTGCCGCTGCATCGACTTGAACGCCGCCCCTTGCTTCGAGCCGAGCGCTTCGACTGTCTGCGCGATACCGGCCAGCAGCGATCTCGCCACCGCGCCGCCGTCACGCAAGGTCTTACGGCCGATCAGGTCGTTCGCCTGGATCGCGGTCGTGCCTTCGTAGATCGGCAAAATGCGCGCGTCGCGATAGTACTGAGCCGCGCCTGTTTCTTCGATGAAGCCCATGCCGCCATGCACCTGCACACCGAGGCTCGTGACATCGATCGAAAGCTCGGTGCTCCAGCCCTTCACGATCGGCACGAGGAATTCGTAGATCGCCTGGTGTTCAGCGCGCTTCGCTTCATCCGGGTGACGATGCGCAAAATCGCAATGCGCTGCGGCGACATAGGCGAGCGCACGCGACCCCTCGGTCAACGCGCGCATCGTCGCGAGCATACGGCGTACGTCCGGATGGTGAATGATCGAAACCGATTGCTTGGCAGAACCATCGACCGGGCGGCTTTGCACGCGGTCTTTCGCATAGGCAACCGCCTTCTGATAGGCCCGATCCGACACACCGACACCCTGCATGCCCACCGCGAAACGCGCGGCGTTCATCATGATGAACATGTATTCGAGACCGCGATTCTCTTCGCCGATCAGATGACCGACCGCACCGCCGTGATCGCCGAATTGCAGCACCGCCGTCGGACTCGCCTTGATGCCGAGCTTGTGCTCGATCGACACGCAATGCACGTCGTTGCGCTCGCCGAGCGAACCGTCTGCATTGACGAGGAACTTCGGCACGATAAAGAGCGAGATGCCTTTCACGCCTTCCGGTGCATCCGGCGTGCGCGCCAGCACGAGATGGGCGATGTTCTTCGCCATGTCGTGCTCACCCCACGTGATGAAAATCTTGGTACCGAACACCTTGAACGAACCATCATCCTGCGGCACGGCGCGCGTGCGCACTAGCGCCAGATCGGAGCCGGCCTGCGGCTCGGTCAGGTTCATCGTGCCGGTCCACTCGCCGGAGATCAGCTTCGGCACGTAGGCCTGCTTCTGCTCTTCGGTGCCGGCCGTCAGCAGCGCTTCGATCGCGCCATCGGTCAACAACGGACACAACGCAAACGAGAGGTTCGACGCATTGAGCATTTCGACGCACGGGGTCCCGATCAGCTTAGGCAGTCCCTGGCCCTCGTAGTCCAAAGGATGCTGCACGCCTTGCCAGCCGCCCTCGGCGAATTGACGGAACGCGTCGGCAAATCCCGGCGTCGCCGTGACCTTACCGTCTTTCCAGCTACTCGGATTGCGATCGCCTTCGACGTTCAGCGGCGCCAGCACCTCGCCGCACAGTTTGGCCGATTCTTCGAGCACCGCCTGCGCGGTGTCGAGGTTGGCATCTTCGAAGCCAGGCAGCTTCGCGATGTCTTCGAGTGCGGCCAGTTCTTTCATCACGAACAGCATGTCCTTGACGGGCGCCGTATAGCTCATTTCAGTTCTCCTCCTGCCTGCGATAAAAAAGGGACGCCGGACTATGGGTCCCGGCGTCCCTTCGTTTGCTGCCAGACGCCTTATTGCGGCGCTCCTGGCTTTAGCCCAGCTCGTTCACCAATTCCGGCACGACCGTGAACAGATCGCCCACCAGACCGTAATCCGCAACCGAGAAAATCGGCGCTTCCGGGTCCTTGTTGATCGCCACGATGACCTTCGAGTCCTTCATCCCGGCCAGATGCTGGATCGCACCCGAGATGCCCACCGCCACGTACAGTTGGGGAGCCACGATCTTGCCCGTCTGGCCCACCTGATAGTCGTTCGGCACGAAGCCCGCATCCACTGCGGCGCGCGATGCGCCCAGTGCGGCGCCCAGCTTGTCCGCCAGCGGCTCGAGCACCTTGGTGTAGTTCTCGCCGCTGCCCAGACCGCGACCACCGGAGACAATGATCGACGCCGAGGTCAGTTCCGGACGGTCCAGCTTTGTCACTTCACGGCTCACGAACTGCGACAGACCGCTGTCGGCTGCGGCTTCGATCTTCTCGACCGCCGCGCTGCCGCCTTCTGCTGCCACCGGGTCGAAGCCGGTTGAGCGCACCGTGATGACCTTGATCGGATCGCTCGATTGCACCGTGGCAATCGCGTTGCCTGCGTAGATCGGGCGCTCGAACGTGTCGGCGGAATCCACTGCGGTGATATCGCTGATCTGCGCGACATCCAGCTTCGCGGCGATACGCGGGGCAATGTTCTTGCCGTAAGCGGTAGCCGGAGCCAGGATATGCGAGTAGTCCTTCGCGATGTTCAACACGGTGGCTTCGACGTTTTCCGCGAGGCCCGCTTCGAGTTGCGGCGCATCGGCCAGCAGCACCTTGGCGACGCCTGCAACCTTCGCTGCCGCGTCAGCCGCGGCTTGCGCGTTGTGGCCTGCGATCAGCACGTGCACGTCACCGCCGATCTTCGCTGCCGCAGCAACCGTATTGAGCGTCGCCGCTTTCAGCGATGCGTTGTCGTGTTCCGCAATTACCAGAATCGTCATTTCGTCCGTCTCCTTACAGCACCTTGGCTTCGGTCTTCAGCTTCTCGACCAGCGTCTTTACGTCAGCGACCTTCACACCGGCGCTACGCTTGGGCGGCTCGACGACCTTCAGCGTCTTCAGGCGCGGAGTCACGTCAACACCCAGATCTTCGGGTTTGAGCGTTTCCAGCGGCTTCTTTTTCGCCTTCATGATGTTCGGCAGCGTCACGTAACGCGGCTCGTTCAGGCGCAGATCGGTGGTGATCACGGCCGGCAGCGTCAACGACAGCGTTTCCGCCCCGCCGTCCACTTCCCGCGACACGGTTGCCTTGCCATCCGCCACGACAACCTTCGAGGCAAACGTCGCCTGCGGCAGATTCGCCAGCGCAGCCAGCATCTGACCGGTCTGGTTCGAATCGTCGTCGATAGCCTGCTTGCCGAGAATGACCAGCGAAGGCTGTTCCTTGTCGACCAGCGCCTTGAGCAGTTTGGCAACAGCCAGCGGTTGCAATTCCACAGCAGACTCGATCAGGATCGCGCGGTCCGCGCCGATGGCCAGCGCCGTGCGCAGCGTTTCCTGCGCCTGCGTCACGCCCGCCGACACGGCGATCACTTCCGTCGCCACGCCCGCTTCCCGCAAACGCACCGCCTCTTCCACGGCGATCTCGTCGAACGGATTCATCGACATCTTTACATTCGCAATGTCGACACCCGTGCCGTCCGACTTCACCCGGACTTTCACGTTGTAATCGACCACTCTCTTGACTGGCACCAGGATTTTCATGCACACGCTCCAAAGTTACGAATACGTCAACCCAACGGACATTATAACGACTGCCCCTTTGCGGCAGCCGTGTCGCAGGCTGGTTTACCTCGAGGATAGCGCTCCTCAGCGGCGCGACGGCAATAACGAACGATCGTTCTATTTTAATCCCGAAAAAACCCGGGCGACAACCCCGGGTCCCGACTTACGACTCTAATTCATCATTTGCCATCCATGACGGATGCGATGACTCAATCATCGTGCAACGTGCCGCCTTCTTGCATCACCCGTTTGGGTGGCTAGCTCAGATTGCTCACCACGCGGCAATCACCGCACCGCCGTATTTCGTGTCGATGTACTGCTT
>Ga0302234_10001448_pt1 | contig 16340 bp, 14 predicted proteins | sample II_Palsa_N3_2_FD_193576 | JGI IMG/M metagenome (GOLD analysis project Ga0302234, IMG submission 193576) | Peat permafrost microbial communities from Stordalen Mire near Abisko, Sweden - II_Palsa_N3_2 | ecosystem: Environmental > Terrestrial > Soil > Palsa > Peat permafrost | place: Sweden... | reverse complement strand
CTGGCTGAATATATGCGCGCGCAATTTACAGAAGCGCTGAGGGAAAGATTCTCCGCGGTGAGCCGGCCGAATGCGCGTACCTTGCTTGTGAAGCTGACGCTGACGGGTGCAAAACCTACCAAGCAGTTTATGGGTACGGTGACGAAGTTCGATCTTGCCGGTGGGCCGTATAACGCAGTGCAGTCCATCCGCGGTAAAGAGGGAATGCTGTCAGGTTCCGTCAGCTATGCCGTCGAAATCTATGATGCGTCCACCAATCAGCTTCTCAGCGCCTATGTGGCAAAGCAATATCCCAATGCCATGAATGTAAAAGCCACCTTTGGGGCAATGAGTGCATCAAAGACCGGAATAAAGAAAGGTGCAGAAGACCTGGTCGCACGATTGAATTGACGTAATTGGCTCTGTTCGTTCGATGCGCTGAGAAGTGCATCGATAGCCAGCATCGCAAATTTGAAAACTGGGGCAACGGCTTACCTCTCCCCTGCTCGCAGCGGAGAGGTAAGCAGCGAGCTTTTAGTTCCTCCCCATGCACGTAGTGGGGCGTCTCCGCGATCTGTTAACTCATGGCTCCACTCCAAACGAAGCCAAAGCTGCCGGATAGTTGTCTTATTTAGACGTCCAAATTATTTTATGGTGACGAGAAATAGACGGTATCAATGGAAAGTTCGAAACTTCGACTTCCTCAACAGCGTGCTAGAGGCTACAGTGCCCCGAAACAATCACAGGTAGGCAACTCAATGAGCTTGGAAGATCGCATAACATTCCAGATCTCATTTCCTTTCTGGTCTGCATACCTGGCCACCCTGCAGATAATCCTTCGTGCACCTTTGCACCTTGCAGTCTCTGCGGTGTTTCCGGCGTGGGCGATCTATCTAATCTACCTCTGGCTTTGGACAACGTCTCACTATCCGGTCGATGTTGGCGATGTCGCTATTGCAATAGGATGTTTTTTCTTCACGCCGCTTGTCACTGCACTCAGCTTGTTTTTAGCCCGCAGGCGAAATCCGCTTGCCAAAGGACCATTCACCTATACCTTCGATTCCGACGGTATCCATGTGAGCGGCGATACTTTTGAGATGAAGTTGAAATGGCCTGCGATTCGGAAAGTGCGAGAGTCGGGCAGCTTCATTTTCTTCTTTACCGCGCCGGCGCGGGCACAGTGCATACCCCTCGCTCAAGTACGGGCAACCGGGCAACTCGATGACCTTCGTGCGTTGGTTGCCAGGTATGTTGAAAATGTACCTGCTAGGGCTGGATGACCGCTTCAATCCACAATCGTTGATGGTCATTGCATCAAAGACGGCCAAACGGCAATTTCATAACGTCTGCTTTCTTCCAAATCGGACATTACCGATCGTAAGTGTTTCCAAGTTGAGACGATCGGGTCAAGAAATCAAACGCTTTCCGCGCAGTGCGTACGGGCCGCAAGATGACGGTGAATCATCCATGGCTTCGCGAGACTAGAAACTTAGCCCTGGCGGTCTATTGCAATCATATTTTTCGTCAACTTTATCCACGTCACTAGGCGAGATATGTCGTGCGCTCAACTCCTGTGGAGTGAGACTGCGCCACACATCGACATCAATACAGTGACTATCTTTAATGCCAAAAGCGCGTTGTGTCTTGCGCATTACCGCACCTATACCTTGGCTCATTGGATCGATCAGATGGATGCCAGGTGCAGAGGGCGTATCTGATCCGGGCAGCCCGTGAACCGCATAAGAGTGCTGGGCATTGCGTAGCCGCTGCTGAAAGCCTCCGTCGCTGGTGGAGCCTTCATTGCTCGTGTCCAGGTTTGGTGTGGTTGGTGAGTTGGTTAGATGCATTTCAGATGACTGTGCGTCAAGGTGCGCGGCTTGTTGAACTGCTAGCGGCTTGGATGGCCTCCCCGATTGTGCTGTATGAATGTGCACTGCCGCAGCGATCAGATGGAGTACCGGTGATACAAGATGCGGTGAAGACGGCCGCGGCGACTGGAAGAAACGCAGCTTGAGTACCAACGGGTTGTTTCTTTCGACCGGAGTCGTATCCCGATAGAAGATTGCTGGCCGCAGCAACAGTATCAACAAACCAAGATGGCAACTGATCACCACGACCAGCACTGCGATCCGGTAACTCGACTCGTGCAAGCTGCTGGACTTCCCCCATCCTACTTTCACGGTCGACCTTCCCTTGGTACAGGCTTTGGATGGACCGTCCCATCGCTCGCAAAGTTCCTGCGCACGCATTGCAAGCACCATTGCCAGGCCGCCGATTTCTCCACCGTAGATCGGCTCAAGATCTGAGAGGCGATCAATCAGATGGTGGTGGCCTGCGGGAGTACGGTGCTGCCTCGCTTAAAACGTGTAGCGCACTCGTCCGTACCAGTACGCGCCATTGCTGCCGATCGGCGAGATCAGGTCGTACGGAAAGTTGCCGCCATAGTTGATGTCGCTGTCGGGGCGGGTGGGGTACTGGTGGTGATGTTGTCGCCGCCCAGCGCAAAGCTGACCTGCTCCATCGCCCGATACTCGACTTCGGCATCCAGTTGGAAGCGCGGTACATAGGTTTGCGTCGAGACGTAACCGTCGCCAAAATCGAAGACGCGTGTGGTGACGCCCTGGCGGGTGAGCAGGACCCAACGTTTGTTGTCCCACTCTGGTTCCTTATGGGTGCAACAATCCATCACGCGGGTCGTTATGGCTGCCGCAGGATGGGATGAGTCTGAAGGCGGAGACTGTGGATGGAGCGTGGGCTAGGATTTAGCCCGGACAACATCGCCGCATGGTGATGCCATGCGGCGCGTGTGGGTTCGCAAGCATGTTGTCCGTCATGTTCGACAAGCTTGGTTCCCCGGGGTACAACTGGCAGTGGGCCCGGTCCGCATCGCGGCCGGTGGTTATTTGTTGCATTGCGTAAGATATCTTGTCAATACTTTGGGGATATCGAAATATCTTTGTCCATTTATCCGTATAGATGTCCAAATGGACATGAGGAAATAGCCATGGGTTATTTGCGTTTTTCGTCGTTCGTGTTAGTGGCCGCATTGCTGTCGGGTTGCATCGCCTCGGTTGCTCCGACGTCGGCTACCTTGCAGGGCGACGCGGCCCACCCAGCCCAGGCTCAGGGCTGGGTGGATACGAAGTTGTATTTCGGGCTCGGCGTTGCCGGTGATACGGTCAACGGTGTCAGCGAACAGCGCTGGCGTGACTTTCTCGATGCTGAGGTGACCCCGCGTTTCCCGGACGGGTTGAGCGTCGTCGATGTCTACGGCCAATGGCAGGGCAAGGGGCAGGCGGTTCCGGAGCGGCTGCGCTCAAAAATGCTGGTCGTCGACTACCCGGACACCGCTGCCAATCGCGCGAAGGTGGAGGCGATCCGCACAGCGTGGAAGCAGCGCACTGGCGACCAGTCGGTGCTGCGCGTAACGCAGCCAGCTGAGGTGTCGTTCTGACATGGGCACGAACTGCCCGCAACGCTGGCTATCGCCTGGTGATCTCAATGGCTTTCTTGGATTGGTGGTCGACAACTTGTCGATCATGGCCTTCCTTGCCACTGCTTTGATCGGCATCTTCGGCTTTCCTGCCGATATCGTGTTCCTGCGTATGTTTCCCGGCACCACGTTCGGCGTGCTGTTGGGTAACCTCGCCTACACCGCGATGGCGCGTCGGCTGGCTAAACGGACCGGCCGCGACGATGTCACTGCCATGCCGCTGGGCCTGGATGCACCCACCAGCATCGGCATGGCGTTGCTGGTGCTTGGCCCGGCCTTTTTGCATTTCAAACAGAGCGGTCTGGACGAACATGCCGCAGCGATTGCCACTTGGCAGTTGGGCATGGCGTCGCTGGTCATCATGGGCGTGCTCAAGTTTGTGCTGTCGTTCTTTGGCGGTATGGTGCAGCGGCATGTGCCGCGCGCGGGTCTGCTCGGTTCCATTGCGGGTATCGCGTTGGTGCTGATGGGCTTTCTTCCGCTGGTCGAGATACTCAAGGTGCCGGTGGTGGGTTTTGCCGGCTTGGGCGTAGTGTTGTACGCACTGGTAGCGCGGGCGCGCATGCCGTTGGGGCTGCCCGGCGTGCTGGTGGCATTTGTTGTCGCTGCATTGTTGTATTACGGGCTCGGCCCACTGGGCTGGCTAGGCAGTGGCTATCACCCACCAGTCGCCTGGCAATGGCGTTTTGCGTTGCCCTTGCCGACGTTGCAATGGATCGACGGCTTGGCGGCAGCCACGCCTTATCTGCCGTTGATCCTACCGTTCGGCCTGCTGATGGTGGTAGGCGGCATCAACGTCACGGAAAGCGCACGTGCTGCGGGTGATGACTACCGCACGCGGGACATCCTTCTGGTGGAGGCATTGGCCACGCTCGTAGCGGGTTTCTGCGGTGGCGTGGCGCAGACCACGCCGTATATCGGTCAGCCGTCCTACAAGGCGATGGGAGCTCGCAGTGGCTATACCTTGCTGACCGGGTTGGTCATTGGTCTTGGCGGTGTGTTTGGCTACCTCTCCAATCTGGTCGAGCTGCTGCCTCTGTCCGTGCTGGCGCCGATTTTGGTGTTTGTGGCGATTGGCATCACCGTGCAGGCGTTCGAAGCGACCCCGGTCCGCTATACGGCCGCGGTGGTCTTCAGCTTTTTTCCTGCCATTGCGCGCATGGTGACGATCAAGCTCAGCGATCCCACCTATGTGCCAAGCGACCACTTCGGTGTGCTGTTCGCCGACCATAGCCACGGTATTTCCGAACTGGCGGTGATCACCATCCTCGGTAATGGTTTCATCATCACCTCGATGATCTGGGCAAGCTTCCTGGTGGCGCTGATCGATGGCCGGACCTTGCGCGCCGCGTGGATACTGCTACTTGGTAGTGCACTGAGCCTATTTGGCATCATTCATTCGGTGCAGCTCAGTGGCGGTGTCTATCTGCCCTGGTCGCTGGATGAGGTGTCACGTCAACTGGTTTGGCAGTTCACGGGGGCTTATCTGGTACTGGCCGTCGTGCTAATCCTGCTTTTTATGATTACGCCGCGCACACCACGCGACACCGTTTGAGGGCTCGCGCAGAAACTGCGAGTGATCGCAACGATGATGCGAGGTCACTCGAAGACCCTGGCGGATGTCTGAGGTAACCTCGAATCACAAAGCGGGAGTATGGTCATCGTCAACAGGTGCGAGATGAGACATTCCATGCGGTATGCAAGCCGAATGGCTGCACGCCGGTGATGCTGGGCAGGCAACGGCTGTTCACGGTATTTATCCTTGCGGCTACTGTGCTGGGTATTGTCGTCGGATGGTTATGCAACCGTTCCCTGCCATCGGAGAAGGCGCTTGAGGTTGCCGCGAACCTCTCCATCATCACCGACGCTTTTCTTCGACTCATCAAGATGGTCATCGCGCCACTGGTATTCGCGTCACTGGTGTCGGCGATCGCCAGGATGGGTAATGCCACCGAGATCGGGCGCGTCGGGATCAAGACGATGGCGTGGTTTCTCGGTGCGTCGTGCATTTCATTGATGGTTGGCCTGGTGATGGCGCACTGGCTTCAACCCGGTGCAGCACTGCATTTGCACGTGGACGCGCAAGTATCGCCAGTGGCCGTGAGCAGCAGCAACGCGGAAAGCTTTGGTTTGACGGATTTCATGACACACCTGATACCGCGTTCAATCGTCGAAGCGATGGCCAACAACGAGATCCTGCAAATTGTCGTCTTCTCGATCTTTATCGGAACGGCAGCGGCGGCGCTCAGGGAAAAGGCATCCAAGCTCGTCGAGCTGGTTGAGCAGTTGGCCGCCATCATGTTCAAGATGACGGACTATGTGATGAAGACCGCACCACTGGCGATCTTCGCTGCACTGGCCAGCTCGATATGCCTTCATGGCATCGGTATCGTCGACACGTATGCGCGGTTCGTGGCAGGTTTCTATCTGTCGCTTGGCATCCTGTGGGCTCTGCTGATTGCCGCGCTTGTGGTGACTGTCGGGCCACGCGGCCTTCGTCTGATTTCCAGTATCCGACATACCGTCTTGCTGGCATTCGCTACGTCGTCTTCGGAGGCCGCTTATCCACGCCTGCTGGAGCAACTGGTCGACTTTGGTATTCCACGGCGCATCGCAAGCTTTGTGCTGCCGCTTGGCTATTCGTTCAATCTGGACGGGGCGATGATGTACTGCACGTTTGCGATTCTGTTCATCGCGCAGGCCTATGGCATCGAATTGACGCTGGCCCAGCAGGTCGCGCTATTCGGCTTGCTCATCGTGACGACCAAAGGCGTCGCCGGTGTACCCCGCGCTGCCATTGCCGTTATCGCGGTGACGCTGCACTACTTCAAACTTCCCGAAAGCGGCATAGCGCTTGTGCTTGCCGTTGACCACATCCTCGATATGGGGCGATCGGCCACGAATATCGTTGGCAACTCCGTCGCTGCTGCCGTGGTCGCCACTTGGGAGGGTGCCGCCGAACCGCCACCGCAGAGCGATTCTGCGTGAGCTCTCGGTTTCCGTTCCGTAGCGATTTTCCATCCACCTCATGACGAATTCCCATGCCTGCCATCGCCTATCTTGAATGCTCCCGCTGCCATGCACGGCTATCGGCCGACACGCCGCAGACGCTTTGTACGCAGTGTCCGGACCAGCCGGCCGGTGCGCTCTATGTGAGGTACGACCTTACGCATCTGCATGGCAGTTCGCCCAACGATATTGTGGGTCAAGCGGCTTCGCTGCCGTGGAGTGGCATGTGGCGGTATCACGCCGTGCTTCCCGACGTGGAGCCGGTGACCCTGGGTGAAGGGTGGACACCCATGCTTCGCAGCAAGCGCCATCGCGGCGTCTACCTGAAAGAAGAGGGTGCCAATCCCACCGGCTCATTCAAGGCGCGCGGGTTGGCGCTGGCAGTGACGATGGCGCGGCATTACGGCTTGCGCAAGTTGGCGGTTCCTTCCGCAGGCAACGCGGCAGGAGCGCTGGCGGCTTATGCCGCTCTGGCGGGTATCGAGGCGCACATCTTCATGCCACGCGACGTGCCGCTCGCCAACTATGTGGAAGCCACGGCATACGGTGCGAAGGTGACACTCGTCGATGGCGTCATCTCTGATTGCGCGCGAATGGTTGGCGAACGTAAGCAGCAAGAGGGCTGGTTTGATATTTCCACGCTAAAGGAGCCTTTTCGCGTGGAAGGCAAGAAGACCATGGGTTATGAACTGGTCGAACAGCTCGGCTGGGAATACCCCGACGCTGTGTTCTACCCCACCGGCGGCGGTGTCGGTCTTATCGGCATGTGGAAGGCCTTCGACGAACTGGAGCAATTGGGCTGGGTGAAGCCAGGCAAGCGCCCACGCATGTTTGCCATCCAGTCTTCCGGATGCGCTCCCGTCGTGCGCGCATTCAACGAAGGTGCTGACGCAAGCCAGATGTGGCAAAACCCGGAAACGGCCGCGTCAGGTCTGCGCGTGCCCAAAGCCTATGGCGACTACATCATTCTGGACATTCTGCGCGCGTCTGGTGGCATGGCCGTTGCCGTTTCCGACGAGGATATATTTTCCTCCCTGAAAGACTGGGCCGCCAATGAGGGTATCTTTCTTTCACCCGAGGGAGCGGCCGCCACGGCGGCCTATTCGCAGCTGCTCAAATCCGGCGTTCTCGATGACTCTCATCGCGTCGTACTGTTCAACACGGGAGCCGGCTTGAAATATACCGAAGTCATTGCGGCTGCTCTCGGCCTCAAGGCGCCTGGCCTGATCTGAAACGTCCGCTATCGACCGAAGGCTGTATGAAAATGCAGCTATGCGTTTTTGGTCGATCAAGATTTGCTCGGATTGATGCGTGCACGATGAGACGCCTAGGGAAGTGGACTAATGGAAGGCGCCCCATAACATAGACAACCCCGAAGCGATCATCACCCCGTCGAGGATGAGATGAAAGTGGCTCGGACTCATACGCAAGACGATGGCCTTTCCTGCAATGGCTCCGACCATCAACGATGAGCCAACAATAAGACCTTTGAGGACCACGCTTTCAGGCAACGCACCTAGCTCACGAAATGCAAAGACCTTGCTGCTATACAGCGCCAAGGAGCTGGCCGCCTCAGTGGCAAGGAATGGCCCTTTCAGTAACCCATATGCCGTGAATGCCGGAACGCTGAGCGGCCCCGTCGAGAGTACCAGGCCGGTTAGAAACCCGATGAAAGCGCCCACAACAGCCAGTTGCCACAATCGTATACGGACGTCCATCCTGGCGAGCTGATAGCGTGCAGGGACCATGACCAGAAAGAAAACACCCAGTGCGCCTTCGATAACATGTGTTGGCAATGCCAACAAAGTACGCGCACCCAGCGCCGCTGCCGGCGCTCCTGGCAGTGCATAGGCAAGGAACGCCCGCCAATTCATGTCACGCCACCAGAGCGCGACACGCGACACGTTGGACATTACGGCCGCGACGGCCATGATCGGGACAGCTTCCTTGGGGCCATAAGCGAACACGAGCACCGGCAGAAGCATGATCGATGATCCAGTCCCGATAACGCCACTCAGGCAGCCCGCGACCAGCGCCACAACCAGCACAAAAAAATATGCCAGCAAAGGCACTCTCCTCTCGAGGTATAGACATACTAGTTCAGCGGCTAAGGCACATGCTTTTCCAATGCTGAAATGTGCGCCTTCCTGGTACTTGAGCCATCGTCTTTCACATGCCGCTTCCGATAGCTGATTCAAGAGACGTCAGCTTCGAAATTGACGAGAATTCGGTCATCCGTTGCGAGTCAAACGGGATGGTTGCCAACCAGTATTCGCGCCTATTCTCGTAGGCACAGTCAGTACAGATCTCTGCGATGAAGTCTACGAACATCCGTGCTTTGGCCGGTAGCCGCCGCCCAGAGGCAGATACGGTGTGGATCGGACGGAGAGGAGGCTGGAAGGACGCTAACGACTGTTGCGAAGATCGGCTAGGCTGGATGCTGCTGTCAGGGAACGCCAAAGGGGGATGGGGATGGCCAAGACGCCAGCGTGGGTGATGTTCAAGAGAATCATCGGTTGCATACCGTTGTTGCTGGCATCGAACGCTTTCGCGATGAGTGCCACCCCGGCGAACTTGCCAGCTTCCGGCAGTGATCAGCCGAAAACCATGGCGACCGATACGCCAAGTGCAACCAGGGGTGGCACCACGTTTACCGTCCCGGCAGGTTGGACTATGGCTGCGCGTGGTTCCTTTATCGTCCTGAGTGCTCCCGAAGGGGATTTCCAGATCGCCGTGACGGATATCCAGGCGTTGGATGCAGACACTGCCGTAGCGTCTGCATGGCAGGAGTTCGAGCCGGGCTTCAAGCGACCTTTGCAACTTTCGGAGCCTCTCCGGCCTGGTGATGGTTGGGAGAAAATCCAGCATTTCGAATATAAAGTGTCGCCGAACGAAAAGCGCATCGTCAGGGCCAGGGCTTTCGCGAGACGCGCAAACAACCGCTGGTTGGTCGTGATCTATCAAGGGGGCTTGGCTACGCGGGAAAAGCGGATGAGTTCGATCGTCCTTGTCTTCGGAAGCCTGCACCCACATGGGTACAAGCGCGAGAGTTTTGCTGGCAAGACGGCACGACCGATCGACGCGCACGTGATTCATGTCATGAAGGATTTCGTCGCTGGTGGAATGAAGCAGCTGGGCATTCCTGGCGCAGCGTTCAGTCTTATCGATCACGGCAAGATCGTTTACGTTGGCGGCCTGGGTGTGCGTGAATTGGGCAAGCCTGATCCTGTAGATGCCGACACCAGGTTCATCGCCGCTTCGGATACCAAGGCGCTGACCACCCTGTTGTTGGCCGAACTGGTTGATGAGAAAAAATTGCGTTGGGACGAGTCCGTCACTGAAGCCTATCCGTCTTTCAAGTTTGGTGATGCCAGAGTCACGCGCGAAGTTCAGATCAAGCACCTGGCTTGCCAGTGCACGGGGATGCCGGCGCAGGACTATGATTCGGAATTCCGCAACCGGAGCATGACGCCCGCCGCATTGATCCAGTTCCTGGGCACCATGCAGCCGACCGCACCCTTCGGCAAGGTTTTTATATATAGCAACGTGTTGCCAGCCGCAGCGGGCTTCATCGCCGGCAGCGTCGCCGAACCCGGCAAGGAACCCGGAGCTGCCTACGATGACGCGATGCAAAGCAAGGTACTCGATCCGCTTGGCATGACGCGCAGCACCTTCGATTTCACTAAGGCGATGCAGGGCAATTACGCGCGACCCCATGACGAAGATGTTGACGGCAAGCTCGTCGTCAGCCCGATGACCTATACCCAAAGCTACGGCGCACGACGACCCGCAGGAGGACTCTGGACCACTGCGCATGACCTCAGTCAGTACGTAATGATGGAGTTAGCTGATGGCGTCTTGCCAAACGGTCATCAGCTGGTATCGAAGGAAAATCTTCTGCAGCGTCGCGCGCCAAATGTGCTGGTCAGCGAAGATATTCAATATGCCATGGGTCTGCTAATCGACAAACACTGGGGCGTCACTGTGGTGAACCACAGCGGTGGCCGACCAGGTTATGAGAGCTACATGATGTGGTTGCCGGATTACGGCATCGGTGCGGTGATCTTGACGAATTCCGATACCGGCGGAGAGCTGATGGACCCGTTCGCGCGCAAGCTCATGGAACAGGTGTTCGATGGAGAGCCTGAGGCCGATCGACAACTGCAGGCCGCGGTTATGCGGAACGAGAGCGACGTTCGTGCCTTCCGCCAGTCATTGCAGATTCCGGCCGATCGCTTGGCTGGCAACCGCCTGGCGGCGCGGTATCACAACGACGCGCTCGGCAATCTCGTGGTGACGCGGTCAGGAAAGAACATCGATTTCCACTTTGACGAATGGCATAGCATGGTTGCCTCACGCGCTAATGGCGATGGAAGTACGACCTTCATCACCTTGGGAGAGGATATGTCGGACACCGAATTCCTCGCCGCAGAACAGCACGGAAAGCGCACTCTGACCTTGCGCGATGGCCAGCGTGAGTACGTGTTCGTGGAGCAGCGTAGCCTCTGAAATGCCGCTGGAGCTTGCCAGCGGAAGCAGCTCCGCCACCAAAGCAGCCACTGACCTTAGAGATGGGGAAAGGAGACTGCGCCATCAAAGTGCCGACAAAGCGACGTTCAATGCCATGACCATGGCCGTTTTGCCCCTCTCAGGTCCCGCTTGCCACATAGGCAACGTCCGTTGCCGCAGGCACGGCTACACTCGATCACCATGAACGTGTTATCTCACCCATTGTCGGCAGGCGTCCACACCGACTACGGCGCGACGTTTCCTCCGAAGACCTTGGTCACGTTTTGGGCGTTGTGGGCAGCATTCTGGCTGCTCATGATCGGTGTTTCCATCGAGGATCAGCTCCGTGATCCGCTCACCCGGTGGTGGGAGCCAGTCCTGTCGGAAGGGAGTTCGGCACTGGTTTCAACAGGATGGATGTGGCTTGCCGTCCGGGTTCGCGAGCGCTATGCGCCGTATCTGGACAAGCCCTTGATCTGGTTCGCTAGCTACCTGCATTGGTTGCCGTTGGTCTTCATCACGTGGATCACGGTGGTTTACTCGATACGGCATGGCGTCTATGCCGCCGTGGGCCGTATCTACGAGCACCCAACCTGGGGCTTCGTCGTTGTGTACGAGAGCTTCAAACTGACGATTTTTACGGGACTGTGGCTCGGGATCCTGTTTGGTATCGATTCGTATGGGCAGTGGCAACTCCAGCGGCACCGTTTGCTGCAAACGCAGAAGGCGCTGGCCCAGGCGCAGCTTGCACAGCTTCAGGGTCAGCTGCGGCCGCATTTTTTGTTCAATGCACTCAATACCGTTTCTGCCCTGATGCATACAGACGTAGCACGAGCCGACCGTTTGGTGGCGACGCTTGGCGATCTGCTGCGTATCAGTCTTCGGTCAAGTGAGAATGAGATGACGCCGCTCGCCGAAGAACTTCGCACGCTTGAGCTATACGCGGGCATCATGCACGAGCGGTTTCGGGATCGCGTGACGCTGAGCTGGCAGACCGATCAGACGCTCCTCGACATCCCCGTTCCGGCACTATTGCTGCAGCCCTTGCTTGAGAATGTGTTCAAACACGGTGTCGAGCCTACGGTGACGCGCGTACGCATCACTATCAGCGTCCGACGCGAAAGCGGCTCGCTGGAAATCGTCGTGAGCAATTCCGGCTCCATGCTGGCACCGGAGCATCATGACGGGATGGGGTTCCGCAACTGTCGGGAGCGGCTGAGCATCATCTACGGCGATGCGGCGTCCCTGCGGGTCCGTAACGAGGACGACGGCGTTGCCGCGCGAGTCTCCATACCGCTGACGGGCATCATTCAATGATCCGCGTCGTCATCGCCGATGATGAGGCCCCGGCTCGCGAAAAGCTCGAACGTTGGCTGGTGGAGCAACCGGACGTGGACGTGGTTGGGGTGGTTGAGGATGGATTGTCTGCGGCGCAGTGTATCGAACAGCTCCGCCCGGACGTTGCCTTTCTTGACATACAAATGCCTATGTTGTCGGGACTCCAGGTCGTGGGGCAGCTCGAGCTATCGAGCGCGCCACTGATCGTCTTCGTGACCGCATTCGACGAGCATGCGGTGAAGGCGTTTGATCTCAATGCGGTCGATTATCTCCTCAAGCCTTACGACCAGGATCGTTTCGCGCGCACCTTGCAGCGCGTCCGCGAACGGCTGCACGGCCATGAGTCCGGCGCTACAGCGGTGGCGATTGGACGAGCACGGGCTCCTTCTTGCGAGCGCTTGCTCGTGCCGGATCGCGAACGGCTACAGCTGATCGACGCTGCATCCATCGAATGGCTAGAAGCCGACGACAACTACGTCCACGTGCACACACCTGCGCGCAGCTACCTGTTACGCAGGACACTGCAGGATCTGCTTTCCCAATTGGGTGAACAGCGCTTCGTGCGGATTCACAAGTCGACAGCGGTGAACATCAACTCAATCGAATCACTCACCCCCCTCTTCAAGGGCGACTACGAAATCCATCTGAACAACGGCCGCATTCTCCGGCTCAGCCGGCGGTATCGCGAAGCGTTATTCGTCCGCATGGGGCAGTAGTTCCCCCTTGCCACGCCGAGCTCTCCATTCACCCCAAATGTGCTGCCAGCTGGTTGCGGGTGGATCAAGCTTCTGCTTATCGCTGCGAGGCGAGAACTTGATGGCTGTTGCGAGCGTCCTGTGATGCGCGCCTTGCTGTTCCTGTCTGCGGTGATGGGAAGTGTGAGTTGTCCGTACGCTTATTTGTAGAAGCGGAAGTGAATGAAGGGGAAAAGGAATGTTCGGCTACTACGTTGACCTTGCCTTGCGTAGCCTCCGGCGTAACAAGGTACTCACCGCGCTGATGGTGCTGGCTATTGCGCTGGGTATCGGTGCCAGCATGACCACGCTGACTGTATTGCACGTGCTGTCCGGTGATCCGTTGCCGGGGCGCAGCAGCGCGTTGTACGCGCCACAAGTTGACCCGCGCGATATGGGTAACTATCAACCGCATGGCGAACCGCCGGATCGAGTTACCTGGATCGATGGCATGAACCTGTTGCAGGCGAAGAGGGCGGATCGCCAGGCGCTGATGACAGGCGGTTCGGTGGCTATCCAGCCAGCGCAGTCCGCACTCAATCCATTTTACGAGAGCGCACGCTACACCACCGCCGATTTCTTTCCCATGTTCGGTGTGCCATTCCAGTACGGCCATGCCTGGGGCGTGCCGGAGGATGCGGCTAGCGCAGCCGTGGTAGTGATCAGCAGCAAGCTCAATGACAAGCTGTTCGGTGGTCGCGACAGCAGCGGACGCATGCTGCGCGTGGAGGGTCATGCCCTGCGCATCATCGGCGTGCTGGGTGACTGGCGGCCGAACCCGCATTTCTACGATCTCAACCTGAAGAGTTACGGTGCGGACGAAGGAATCTACCTGCCGTTGTCCACCTCGCAGGATCTGCATCTGGCGCATCTCGGCGGCGCCGATTGTTGGGGCAATGGTGGCGACGGCGCCACTCCCTCACATACGGCACCTTGCGTGTGGCTGCAATTCTGGGTGCAGTTGAATACGCCGGCCCAGGCCGACGCGTACCGGCAGTTTCTGATCCATTACTCGCAGGAGCAGCAGTCGCTGGGCCGCTTTCTGCGCTCGCCCAATGTACGCCTGCGCAATCTGATGCAGTGGCTGGACTACGAGCAGGTCGTGCCCGGCGACGTGCAATTGCAGAACTGGCTGGCGCTGGGTTTCCTGCTCGTGTGTCTGGTCAATACGGTAGGCCTGATGCTGGCCAAGTTCCTGCGTCGCTCCGTCGAACTGGGCGTGCGCCGTGCGCTGGGCGCATCGCGGCGTGCACTGTTCATGCAACTGCTGGTGGAGTCCGCCGTGATCGGGCTTGCGGGTGGCCTTGGCGGCCTGCTTCTGGCGTATCTCGGGCTGTGGCTGGTGCGACAGCAGCCGGCGAATTACGCGCCGCTGGCGCATCTCGATGGCGCGATGCTGATGATGACGCTCGTGCTGGCGGTGGTTGCCAGTCTGCTGGCCGGCGCGCTGCCGGCCTGGCGCGCATGCCAGATCACTCCCGCCCGTCAACTGAGGAGCCATTGATATGGATATCCGCCCGATTCTGTCTACCCTGCACCGGCACAAGATCACTTCGTTGCTGCTGATCCTGCAGATTGCGCTGACGTGCGCCATCGTGTGCAACGCGGTGTTTTTGATCCATCAACGCCTGCAACGTATGGACATTCCAAGCGGTGTCGCCGACCACGAACTGCTGCAGATCAAGTTTGCGTACATCGGCGATCGACCGGATGCCTATGCGCAGGCGCAAACCGATCTGGCGACACTGCGGCAGATCGCTGGGGTGCAGGCGGTAGCTCTGGTAAACCAGCTGCCGCTGAGTGGTTATTCCATGTCCAACAGCGGCATCAAGCTGCACCCTCAACAGCAGCAGACATCGCTTGAGGTGGCAAGCTACTACGGCCAGAACCTACTGGCGACGCTGGGTCTACGGCTGATTTCGGGGCGCGATTTTCAGCCCGATGAGCTGGTCGACCTTAAAACCGCGCTGCCCGCGTTGCACAGCGACGATATGAAAAATCTGCCGCACACCGTGATCATCGATCAGGCAGTCGCCACACGCCTGTGGCCAGGCCAGAACGCGCTGGGCAAGATGATCTACTTCGGCAACGATATACCGATGCAGGTGGTCGGTGTGAGCTCGCCGCTGGCACGGCCGGACTCGCTGCAGATGGGTGCCCAGAACAGCATCGTGTTTCCGATACGGCTGACCGCGACGGAGGGTGGAAGCTATGTGATTCGCACCACCTCGGGGGATCGCGAGCAGGTGTTGAAATCCGCGCTGGCTGCGCTCAACCGCCTCGATCCCAACCGCATCGTGCTGGAGCAGCGCACCTATGATGAACTACGCCATGACTACTTTCAGGACGACCGCGCCATGGCCGGCATGCTGGTGGGCGTTATCGCGGCGCTGCTGATCGTCACCGCGCTGGGCATTGCCGGACTGGCTAGCTTCTGGGTCGGGCAGCGCCGCCGCACCATCGGCGTGCGCCGCGCACTCGGTGCCACCCGCGGCAACATCCTGCATTACTTCCAGACGGAGAACTTCCTGCTGGCCACGATCGGCATCGCGTTTGGCATGGTGCTGGCCTACGGCATCAACCTGTTGCTGATGCTGCATTACGAATTGCCGCGGCTGCCTGCGATCTATTTCCCGGTCGGCGCGATCGCGCTGTGGTTGATCGGCCAGCTCGCCGTGTTGGGGCCGGCGCTGCGCGCCGCCGCCGTGCCGCCGGTCGTGGCGACGAGGAGCGTTTGATCTCCTGTTGGCAAGATCTTTCAACGTCCGCTATCTGGTGGGCAGATAGCGATGACGACTGACCGATCCTGGCCGATTTGGGACGGTCGCGCCGATCTTCGTGGTGGCCTCTTGCCAGATCTGCGCCGATCGTAAGGCATCGCTAGAGCGTGTCGTTCAATAGTCCGCGAGGTGGGCGGTTTGGTAGCATTTCGGGTGGCGGGACGCGAAGTCCCGACCGGTGCTGGAGGGTGCGCCGATGACGAATGCCAAACGCGTGCGGCTGGAGGAAATCATAGCTTCCTCCTTTTATGCTGGAATCGTCGACAGGAAGGCGCGTGTCTCGGCGACGATGCGGTCCTGGAACTTCGGGTCGCGCACGAGAGCGGAGCCGAGCATCGGATGGCCACTCTCGTCGTAATAGACGCCGGTCTGACCCGACGCATCGATCAGGACTTTCATGATCACGTGCGCTGCTCGCTTCGGGGTGCTCAAAAATTTCATGAAAGGCATGAGCAGTGGCACGAGCAACGGAATGATGTATTTCAACAGAAAGCGCAC
>Ga0302234_10001447_pt1 | contig 16341 bp, 10 predicted proteins | sample II_Palsa_N3_2_FD_193576 | JGI IMG/M metagenome (GOLD analysis project Ga0302234, IMG submission 193576) | Peat permafrost microbial communities from Stordalen Mire near Abisko, Sweden - II_Palsa_N3_2 | ecosystem: Environmental > Terrestrial > Soil > Palsa > Peat permafrost | place: Sweden... | reverse complement strand
TGTTGCCGTGGCTGAAAACACTGGATGCGTCGGTTGCCGCAGTGAATCAGGGTGGCAAGCGCAAGGGCGCGGCCTGCGTATATCTGGAATCGTGGCATGCAGATATCGAGGATTTTCTCGAACTGCGCGACAACACCGGCGACGACGCACGACGCGCGCACAACCTCAACATCGCCAACTGGATTCCGGACGAATTCATGCGCCGGGTCGAGACCGACGGCGACTGGTCGCTGTTCGATCCCAAGGTCACGCCGCATCTCGTCGATAGCTGGGGTTCGGTGTTCGAAGAGTCTTATGCCAAAGCCGAAGCCGACGGTCTTGCGGTGAAAACGGTGAAGGCACGTGAGCTCTACGCCCGCATGATGCGCACGCTGGCGCAGACCGGCAACGGCTGGATGACTTTCAAGGATCGCTGCAACGCCACCAGCAATCAGACGGCCAAAGCCGACAACGTGATCCATCTGTCCAACCTGTGCACCGAGATTCTGGAAGTCAGCTCGTCCACCGAGACGGCGGTGTGCAATCTCGGTTCGGTGAACCTGGCACGGCACGTGGTACGCGCTGCGGATGGCAGCCACGCGTTCGATTTCGAACAGCTGGCCTCGACCGTGCGTACCGCCGTGCGTCAGCTCGATCGCGTGATCGATCTCAATTTCTATCCGATCGACACCGCGCGTACCGCCAACATCAAATGGCGGCCGGTTGGTCTCGGCGTGATGGGCCTGCAGGATGTGTTCTTCAAGCTGCGTTTGCCGTTCGACTCGAGCGAAGCCTTGGCGCTTTCCACGCGCATCGCCGAGGAGATCTACTTCCACGCGCTGTCGATGTCGAACGAAGTGGCTGCACAGGTTGGCGCGCATCCCGGCTTTGAAGAAAGCCGAGCGGCCAACGGCGAGCTGCAGTTCGATTACTGGCCGCAAGCGCAGGCGCACGACAGCGAACGCTGGGATGCACTGCGCGAGCGCATCAAGCAGCACGGCCTGCGCAATTCGCTGCTGATCGCCATTGCGCCCACCGCAACCATCGCGTCGATCGCTGGTTGCTACGAATGCATCGAACCGCAGGTCAGCAACCTGTTCAAACGCGAGACGCTGTCGGGTGATTTTCTGCAGGTGAATCGCTATCTCGCCGACGAGCTGAAGACGCTCGGCTTGTGGACGCCTGACGTGCGCGATGCGATCAAGCTGGCCGAAGGCTCGATCCAGGGCATTGCCGCGATTCCGGAACGCCTGCGCGCGATCTACCGCACCGTGTGGGAACTGCCGCAGAAAGCCCTGATCGAACTGGCCGCCGCGCGCGGCGCATTCATCGACCAGAGCCAGTCGCTGAACCTGTTCATGGAAAACCCGAACATCGGCCAACTCAGCTCGATGTACATGTATGCGTGGAAGGCCGGCATCAAAACCACTTACTACCTGCGCTCACGACCGGCGACCAAGATCACCAAGACCACGGTCACGGCCAGCAGGGCGGCAGCGCCAGATCAAACAGCCATCGATCAAGACCAGGCGAATGCGGCCGTATTCTGCTCGCTCGAGAATCCCGAGTACTGCGAAGCCTGTCAGTAAGTAGTGCAGCAACGATCCGGCGTAAATGCGCCGGATCGCTACAACATAGCGTGACCCATCAGCACCAAGGAATAGCCGTCCATGTCAGCTCAGCCCACCCGCCACGCGCAGATTCTCGATCCCGGTTTCGAACTGACGCTGCGACCGATGCGCTATCCGGCGTTCTACGAGATGTATCGCAATGCGATCAAGAACACCTGGACGGTCGAGGAAGTAGATTTCTCGATGGACACCTCCGATCTGCGCACGAAAATGTCGCCAGCCGATCGCCATCTGATCCAGCGGCTGGTGGCTTTTTTCGCCACCGGCGACACCATCGTCTCGAACAACCTGGTGCTGAATCTCTACCAGCACATCAATGCGCCCGAAGCGCGCATGTACCTGTCGCGCCAGCTGTACGAAGAATCACTGCATGTGCAGTTCTACCTCACCCTGCTCGACACCTATATCCCCGATCCGGCCGAACGCAACGCCGCGTTCGCGGCGATCGAAACGATTCCCTCGATCCGCCAGAAAGGCGAGTTCTGCTTCAAGTGGATCGATTCGATCCAGCACCTGCAACGGCTGGAAACGCGCGAACACCGCCGGCAGTTTCTGCTCAACCTCATCTGCTTTGCTGCCTGCATCGAAGGCCTGTTCTTCTACGCCGCCTTTGCCTACGTCTACTACCTGCGCTCACGCGGTCTGCTGCACGGTCTGGCGGCGGGCACCAACTGGGTGTTCCGCGACGAGAGCGGCCACATGGCATTCGCCTTCGACGTGGTGCGCACGGTGCGCGACGAGGAACCGGAGTTGTTCGACGACGCGATGCGTGCACAAGTCGAGGAGATGATGGAGGACGCCATCGCCTGCGAAACACAGTTCGCCGAGGACGTGCTGTCCGGCGGTGTGGTCGGCCTCTCGGCCAAAGAGATGCGCCAGTACCTCGAATACTGCGCCGACCAACGCTTCGCCCAGCTCGACATGCCGAAAAAATACGGCGCCAAGAACCCGTTCGACTTCATGGACCTGCAGGACGTGCAGGAAGTCACCAACTTCTTCGAACGCCGCGTCTCCGCCTATCAGGTCGGCGTGCAGGGCGAGGTATCGTTCGACATGGCGTTCTGATCCAGAGCGGCAGTGATCCCGATGGATCGAGGCAACACCATCCATCGGCCTATTGACTACACGTGTCGCCATGGCGTAGCTTGACTACACCTGTAGTCAATCGGTGCCGCAACCATGTCAAAGCCATCCATCGGCGATCAGGAGCTTTCGCTCCTGCATTACCTCGCCGAAAGCAAGAATTCCTCTGTTGGCGAAGTCGCCACAGGATATGGCGAGCCCCGCGGACTGGCGCGCTCTACGGTGCTGACCATGATGGAGCGGCTGCGCAGCAAGGGTTACCTGCGCCGCAAGCAGGTGCAGGGCATGTTCCGCTACAGCGCCTCGACCGGACCGGCCGAAGCGATGCGCACGGCCGTGGGCAGTTTCGTGGAGAAGACACTGAGCGGTTCGGTATCACCGTTCGTGGCCTGGATGTCCGAACGCGGCGAGGTCAGCGATGACGAGCTCGCCGAACTGAAGGCTCTGGTGAATCAGCTGCAATCCCGGCGCAAGGAGTCGTGACATGGGTACTTTCCATGCATTCGCCGATACCTTGTTCAGCCGTCTTGTCTGGACCTCCGCGCAAGCAGTCCTGCTGGTCGGTGCCGTGTGGCTGGTGGGGAAGCTCATTCCAAAACTGCCGTCCACGACACGCAGCATGCTGTGGTGGTTATTGGGCGTGCAGCTGATCCTCGGGCTTGCCATCGCGGCGCCAGTGAAGTTGCCCTTGCTGCCGGCGGCACCGCGCACGACGGTCGCTGATATTTCGTCCAGTCAGCCTGTTCCCGTGGTCGCACCCGAGGCGTCCTCAACGCCCTTCGCGACCTTCATGCAACATCAGGGGTCGGTGAATACCACTGTGTCGACGCCGGAAGTATCGACTCCTGCGAACTGGCGTCTCGCGTTGATTTGCCTGTGGCTTGCCGGCGTGCTGTTACAACTTTTGCTGATGGCTCGTGACTGGCGAAAAGCCCATGCCATGCTGCGCGACTCCATGCCATTGCGCGATCCCGTGCTGCACGCGCTGTGTGCTGAGCAGGCGCGTGCGTTGGGCTTGCGACATCCACCGGCCTTGCGCACGTCGCACGCGATCGTCTCGCCGCAGGTCACGGGCCTCTGGCGACCGATCGTGCTGCTGCCCGCCGATTACAACCTCACACCGGAGGAATCCGCTCTCGCGCTCGCCCATGAATTGATGCATCTGCATCGCGGTGATTTGTGGATGTGCTGGATACCGGCGATCGCGCAGCGGCTGTTTTTCTTCCATCCGCTGGTGATGTGGGCCGTCCGTGAGTACGCGCTCAGCCGCGAAGCAGCCTGCGATGCACAGGTAGTGCAGCAAACAGGTACGGAGCCACAGGCCTATGGCCAGCTATTGCTTCGCCTTGGTGTGGCGCACCCGATGTACTCCGGCCTGGCTGGGGCCTCCCCATCGTTCCAGAATCTGAAGAGGCGACTGATCATGTTGCAGCAAAACGAAAACCTGTCGCGCCACCGCGTGCGCGGCTGGCTACTGATCGCAGTGATCGCGCTGGCCGGCGTGATCCCGTATCGAGTCACGGCGAATACGGCAGACCATGCCGCTGGTGCATCGATCGCTGCCGATGATTCGGTGATGCTGCAAACGCCACCTGTACCGCCGACACCACCCGTTCCTCCAGCCCCAATAGCACCGCTGCCTCCTCTGCCACCGCCACCACCGCGAAATACGGATGGATTTACTGCACGTCACATCGACATCGATACGACAGCCAATGCAGCGTATGGCTTCGCGCTGATGGATGGAGATTCGATCACCATCAACGGTTCGGAGAGCGACATCGATACGTTGAAAAGGCTGCGCAAGGGTAACGAACCAATCCTTTGGTTTCGTCGTGGCGGCACGTCGTATGTGGTCCGCGACAGTGCCTACATCCAGCGCGCCAGAGCCGTCTACGCCCCGGTCAGCGAGCTTGGCAAGCAGCAAGGTGCGCTGGGCGGCGAACAGGGACGTCTGGGCGGTCAGCAGGGAGGTCTCGGTGCGCGGCAGGGCGCGCTGGGTTTACGACAAGCGCAGCTAGCCGGCAAGCAGGCGCAATTGGCAAGTGAGCAGGCGGCACTCGCTGGTCAGCCGGCCAGTGAGCAACGGGTAGCCGCACTCCAGGCGAAAGAAGATGCGCTGCAAGCCAGCGAGGACGAACTCGGCCGCCAGCAGGATCAACTCGGCAAGCAACAGGATGCCCTGGGCAAACAGCAGGATGCGCTCGGTGCGAAACAGGATGTATTAGGTAAGCAACAGGAACAGGCCGCCGCGAAAGCCAACCAGCAGATCGGCACATTGATTGATGAGGCGATCAGCAAGGGCATCGCGCAGAGCATCAGCTCGCGTTGACGTGACAGGGCCCGCCGGCTGGCGACGCCGGATCGGGCACTGTCCCAAGATGCACGAAGCGACGGCAGGACTCGATGCCTATCGATCATGCCGTCGTCATGTATGCGGGTTGCGGTTGCTATGACTACCGCTTGCTGACTATCCGACCCTGAAAAAATCGGGAGTATCCGTCATTGCCACGGGTCTGGCCGGGCGTGACATCGAGCCGGCTGGCTATTAACGACGCGTGTGTTTTTGCGAAACCGCGAAATCGCGGCGTGAACATGTCATCAAAATTACGTAATATATTGCGATAGTTCAATACTTGTCGCTCTCGCGGCAGGGATTTTCGATCATAAGGGAAAGTCTTCCAAGGCCAGCTTGCCCAGGGATCAAGCCTGGGCAGGCACCTGCGCGAGCGACATTTCCCATCGCCCACGTAACCGAAAGGATTTTCGATGACCTTCGCTATTCGCAGAAACATGCTGTCGATCGCCATTTCGGCCTTGCTGGCCACGGCGCCTGTCGCAGCGCAGAACATCACCACCTCGGGCGTCAGTGGACGCGTGCTGGACGCCAAGGGCCAGCCCGTCGCCGGTGCCACGGTCGACATCGTTCACCAGCCCTCGGGCACCACCAAGCAAGTGACCACCGACGCCGATGGCCGCTACACCGCACAGGGTTTGCGCGTGGGCGGTCCATTCGAAATCACCGCCAGCAAGGCTGGCATGGCAACGGCGGAACAGAACAATATCTATCTTCAGCTGGGCCAGCCTTCGTCGATCAATCTGGGCATGAGCTCGGGCGCGGAGACAGCCAGTAACCTGGCGGCCGTCACCGTCAACGCATCGGCGTTGGCGCAGACGTTCTCGTCCGACAACAAGGGCCTTTCGACGAATATCTCCCAACGCCAGTTGCAGGCCACACCGCAGGGCAATCGTTCGATCGACGATGTGGCGCGCCTGGATCCGCGCATTACCGTCACGGATCAGGGTACCGGCGCGATCTCCGCCGCAGGCCAGAACAATCGCTACAACAATATCGCCGTGGACGGCGTGACCCAAGGCGACCCGTTCGGCCTCAATGCCAACGGTCTGCCTTACCAGAAGTCGCCGATCTCGCCGGAAACGATCGCCGAGTACAACATCTCCACTGCCAACTTCGATGTGATCTCCGACACTGTCGGCGCGGATGTCAACGCGGTGACCAAGACTGGCACCAACCAGTTTCACGGCTCGGTCTATGACGCCTATCGCAATGGCAACAAACTGGTCGGCAAGGCCGGCTGGTTGCCCAGCAATAATTCCAACTACGGCTACAACGGCTACGACAAGGACTCGACCTACGGCTTCACCCTCGGTGGCCCGATCGTCAAGGACAAGCTGTTCTTCTTCGTCTCGGCCGAGCACGAAAAAACCACTGGCATCGGCGCGGACTCCGCCAACGGTCTGGACGAATCGCTGGGCAACGGTGCGTCGACCAGCAACAAGGTATCGCCAGGCGACCTGCAGAAAGTGATCGACGCAGCCAAGCAACTCGGCCTCACGCCAGGTAGTTTTGGCGGCAGCACCGGACTGGCATACGACGACAAGCGCTACCTCGGAAAGATCGACTGGAACATCAGCAACAATCACCGCGCCAGCTTCACCTATCAGAAGACCGACGAGCAGCTGCCAGCCGTCGGCGGCAACAGCGCCAACAGCGTAGGTCTGACCAGCTACACCTACACCAAGGCGATCAGCACTGAAAACTACGTCGCCCATGTGTTCGACGACTGGACCGACAACTTCTCCACCGAGGTCAAGGTCGGCTACCAGAAGTTTGTGCAGGACACGACCGCACCGTTCCAACAGCCCGCGGTCAACGTCAACCTGTCGGCAGATGGCAAGGGCCCATCGGTGAACTTGGGCGAGGAGCAGTTCCGCCACTACAACCACATCGATACCAAGAAGCTCACCGTTTTCCTGGCCGGCACCTATTACGCCGGCGATCACACTATCAAGGGTGGTATCGACGCTTCACGTACCAAGATCAACAACCTGTTCGGCCAGACCGAGTTCGGCCAGTACAACTTTTGGGGCATCGACAACTTCCTGGCCGGCAACTACAACAAGTACGTGCTCTATCATCCGGCGCCGGGCTATACGCTGGATGACATCGCCGGCAAGTGGACCTACAGCCAGTACAGCCCGTTCCTGCAGGACACCTGGCAAGTCACCCCGCAGCTGTCGCTGCAGTATGGCGTTCGTGTGGATATTCCCAACTCCAGCGGCCGACCGGAATACAACGCGTCGTTCGAAAAGGCCTTTGGCTATCCGAACAACTACACCGTCGGTTCGAGCAATCGTGTGGTCGAGCCGCGCCTGTCGTTCAACTATTCGTTTGAGAGCGATTACAAAACCCAGCTGCGCGGCGGCGTCGGCCTGTTCCAGACTGCGCCACCGACAGTCTGGATGACCAACCCGTTCCAGAACAACGGCGTGACCCTGCGTTCGTACACCACATTCAATCCTGCCCTCGCACCGTTCAGCCCGGATCCGTTCAACCAGAACATCCCCGCCGGTGGCGGTGCCGGCTCGATCGACACCGTCGCGAAGAACTTCAGTTTGCCGACAGTGTGGAAGATGAGCCTGGCGATGGATCGCGAGCTGCCGTGGTGGGGGCTGGTCGCATCGGCTGAATACGAACACATCAAGGTGCGTGACGGCATCCTGTATCAGGTCGTGAACTTCGGCGCACCCACCGGCGTGCTGCCGGACGGTCGTCAGCAGTTCTGGAAAAAACCGGGTGAGGCGCCAAACACGACAGACGCACTGGCCAACCAGAATCGCGCTTTCAGCACCGCATCCACCCTGCTCACCAATACCCACAAGGGCAAGTCCGACAGCCTCACGCTATCACTGAGCAAGCCGTTCTCGGATAGTGTTTTCGGCAACATCGGTATCACCTTCAATCACGCCACCGATGCTGACCCGGGTGCCGACACGATTGCCTATAGCGGCTATCAGCGTGTGGCCCGCCTGAACCCGAATGACAACGTAAGCGCCACCTCCAATTACAACGTCGCCAAGAGCCTGAAAGCCTCGCTGACCTGGCAGCACAATTTCTTCGGCGACTATCGCACTCAGGTGTCGATGTTTTATAGCGGCCGTACCGGCAATCCCTACACCTGGATCTTTGCCAATGACACCAACGGCGATGGCATCGCCGGGTGGGATCCGGTCTATATCCCGAATGCCAACGACCCCAAGGTGGCCTATACCGCCGGCACCAGCGCCAAGGCGATCCAGCAGTTCCAGGATTTTGTCGCCAACGACAAATACCTCAAGGATCACCGCGGCCAGGTGGCCAACCGCAACGGTGCACATTCGCCGTGGGTCAGCGAGCTGGATATGAGCTTCTCGCAGGAAGTGCCGGGCCTCTTCCCCGGCAACAAGGGAGAGATCCGTTTGGACGTCTATAACTTCCTCAACCTGATCGACAAGAACTGGGGCCTGGTGAAATACACCGGCCTTTACCCTACCCGCACTCTCGCCAGCTACGGCGGCGTCAATGCGGCTGGCCAGTACGTGTATACCCTGCCTGTCGACAAGAGCGGCAACTATCAGCCACAACAGCTCAGCTATTACGACGGCGGCTTCTACGATCCAAGTCGCGTGGTATCACGCTGGTCGGCGATGGTGACATTGCGTTACACGTTCTGATCGATCCATCCGCTTGATCGTTGAATAAAAACGGCGCCTGCAGGCGCCGTTTTTTATGGATGGTTCGGGCTATCGGGCAAACCTGATTTTTGACGAATACCTGGTGTCGGGATTCGCGGTGCTCATCACCAGCCTACCGTTGCACGATTGAAGCCGTTTCATAGATTGGTGATGAGCGAAGCGAATCCCAATATCACCCGATCACATCCATGGCCACGGCTTCAAGGCGTATTCCTTCGGCGGCGTGTCACCAGCCAGGTAACGCACGAAATAATCCCAACGCCGACGGGTCGCGTAGGGCGTGGCGGCGCCGTAACCGTGATGCACGTTCGGGATCAGCAACAAGTCGAAGTCCTTGTTCGCCTTGATCAGCGCATCGGTCACCAGCAGGCTTTCGTAAGGCGGCACATTGTCGTCCAGCGTGCCATGCACCAGCATCAGATGACCCTTGAGGTTGGCGGCGTGGTTCTCGTTGGCCTGGTCGTCGTAATTGCCCTTGCCGTCCTTGCCGACGATCAACTCGCCCTGGTACTTCTCAGCCCAGTCGTCCTCGTAGTTGCGGTTGTCGTGGTTGCCGCTTTCGGACCAGGCGACCTTGAAGAAATCCGGGTAGCGGAACATGGCGTCGGTGGATGCATTGCCGCCGCCGGAATGACCCCAGATGCCCACGCGATCCAGGTCGATCCAGGGATAGCGCTTGCCCAGATCCTTGAGGCCGGCGACCTGATCGGGCAGCGTGTTGTCGCCCATGTTGGCGAACCAGGTATCGTGGAAGGACTTGGAACGCCACGGCGTACCCATACCGTCGATCGCCACCACGATGAAGCCCAGCTCCGCCAGCGACTGGTTGTCGCCGTGACTGGCAAGGAAGCTGCGCCCACGTACCGAACCGGTTTGCGGACCCGGGTAGATGTAGTCGATCACCGGATACTTCTTCGACGGATCGAAGTGGGATGGCTTGAACATCATGCCGTACAGATCCGTCTTGCCATCACGCGCCTTGACGATGATCGGCACCGGCGGCACCCAGCCGGCGGCTTTCAGTCGCGAGATATCCGCCTTGGCGATGCTGGCGACGGTATGGCCGTCCTCCGCGCTGCGCAGTACTGTCACCGCCGGCTCGGTCGGCGTGGACCAGGCGTCCACGAACAGCTTGTTATCAGACGACAGGTCGACCTTGTGGTCGGCCGCTTCCGGCGTCAGCAGGATTGGCTGGCCGCCGTCGAGGCTGACTTTCCATAACTGTTCGTAATACGGATCGACGCCCTGCGTGCGGCCCACACCGCGGAACCAGAGGGTGCGCGTGGCCGGGTCGACCTTGAGCATTTCGGTGACATTGCCTTCGCCCGTGGTGATGGCGTGCTTGAGTTTGCCGGTGTCCAGGTCGTACAGGTACAGCTGGCCCCAGTCGCTGCGCTCTGAGAACCACACTGCTTCGTGCGTGGCTGGCAAGTACGCCCAGTTGGCCTTGCCCATGCCGCTTTCGTAGTAAGTCTTGGCGGTTTCCTCGAACACCGTGCGTACTTTGCCGGTGGCCACATCGGCGATGCGGAACCATTCGTGCTGGTGGTAGCGCGAGGTGGAAACGAAGGCCAGGGTCTTGCCGTCTGGCGCCCACTTCACGTCGTCCCAGCCACCGTCCGGGCCGCAGCTGACATCGTCGCAAAGAGTGGAACGATGTTGGTCCGGCGGCATTTGCAGGCGCACAACCTTCCTCCTGGACACGTCGATGATAACCCGCTCGATCATGGTGACGTTCTCGTCGCCGACCAGCGGGTACTTCCACGACAGCAGCTTCGGATGACCGACATTGGTGGTCACCAGATACATGTCGCCGGTTTTGCGCTGGTCCTGCTGGAACGTGGCGATCTGTTTCGAATCGGGTGACCACTCGAGGATCGCGTTGTCGGTGTGCTTCCAGCCAGCGTTGTCAGTGGCGTAGCCGAAGTTTTCCACACCGTCGGTGGTGAGCTGTGCTTCCTTGCCGCTGGCGGTGTCGCGCAGCCACAGGTTCCAGTGGCGGATAAACGCCTCGCTCTTCTTGTCCGGCGACAGCACGCCCGGTTCGCTACCCGTATTCCTGCCTGACGCCACGTCGCCCTTGCCGGCCACACATTCGCCGGCATTTTTCAAATCACAAAAATAGTGCGTGTCCTGGACAGCGATATCAAGGCGGCCATCCGGCGCAACGCCGTATCCGCTGACCGGAAGCTTGCTGGCGTCGACCGGCTTGCCGGTGACCTTGCTCAGTGCCGCGGCCAGCTTCACCTGATCGAACAGCGGCGCGACCTTACCGCTGACCGTGTCCATCTGCACGAAGTGATCGCCGGTGCTGTCGTGGTCGCGATACCAGAAGTGGCTATCGTCCAACCAGCTGACCTTCTGCACTGCGTGATCGACCAGCGGCGCCGTGTTGTAGCTCATGAAGCGCTCAGCCTGGGCGTAGTCTGCGGCGGTTAGCGTTCGGTTCTCTGCAGTGACCCCAGCCGATACAAACACCATCATTACTGCGCCAGCTCGGCACGACCTGCGGACTATCGACAGCATGCAACCTCCACGGAAAATTTTGCGGCATGACAGCGGTTGATCGGCCGCCCACGGTTTAATCGGCCGATGCTAGCGCGATACCGCAGCGACTTCCCCTGCCAAAGGTCCATGCCGCGGTCCAGTGATTGCTTTTACGACCCACTACAATCACCGCATGCGGCTCACGATGCGCCGTCCGCACCCCATCCAGACTTGAGATGTCATGACTACTGTTCCGAACGAAGCCCGTCTGATGGAAATGGTTTTCCCTGACCACACCAACCACCTTGGCACGCTGTTCGGCGGGCAGGCGCTGGCGTGGATGGACAAGGCCGCGTTTATCGTCGCCTCCCGCTATGCGCGGCGCACGGTGGTGACGGCGCGTTCGGAGGAAGTGAACTTTCGCGTGCCGGTGCGCAGCGGCCAGCTGGTCGAGCTGATTTCCAAGGTGGTCAAGGTCGGCCGCAGCTCGATGACGGTGGAAGTGGAAATGACCGCCGAGGACCCGCTCAGCGGCGACCGCCGGGTTTGTACCACCGGCCGGTTCGTGATGATTGCGCTGGATTCCAACGGCTCGCCGACGGCCATCCCACCGCTGCCAACGGCCGGGTGAATAGCGCGCGCTTGACGCTGCCAGTATTCGCCGCCCACGCTGTCGCTCCTTCTTTTCTCTGCGAAGTGCCGCCATGTCCGAGCCACTGACCATCATCGGCAGCTATATCTCGCCCTACGTCCGCAAGGTGCTGGTGTTTCTGGAGCTGAAGGGCATCGACTACCGTATCGATCCGATCCCACCCTTTGTCGGCAATGACGCGTTCTCGCAGCTCAGCCCGCTGCGCCGTATCCCCGTGCTAAGCGACGGCGATCTGCTGCTCAACGATTCCAGCGTGATCTGTCAGTACCTGGAAGACCGCTATCCGCAGATACCGCTGTATCCGGCGGACATCACTGCCCGCGCACAGGCGCGCTGGCTGGAGGAGTATGCCGACGTGGCGTTGGGCGAAGCCATCACGACCAAGCTCTTTTTCCAGCTCGGCGTGAAGCCGCACATCTTCGGCGAGAAAACCGATGAGGTGCTGGTGCAACAGGCGCGCGAGATCGATATTCCCGCGGCGCTCGACTACCTTGAAAAGCAGCTGCCGGCGGAAGGTTTCGCGTTCGGCGAGTTGTCGATTGCCGACATCAGCATTGCCAGCTTTTTCCGCGTGGCCGGCTTCGTGCGCTACGTCATCGACGCCGAACGGTGGCCTCGTTGCGCCGGCCTGGTCGCACGCACGCTGGCCCTGCCAGTGTTTGCCAAGCTGGCGACGTTCGAGGACCGTGCACTACGCACGCCGGTGCCGGAGCAGCGCGCCGTGCTGGCAGATATGCATGCACCGCTCACTGCCACCACCTGCGGCGGCGCGCCACCGCGGCGCGGCGTGATCGCCATCGATTGAACGCCTTGTCTGCGTGGTGTTGAAGGGTGCACTGGATAGATCCCGTGCACCCTTCAATGCAGATCGGCCATCAGCTCGACCAACCAGTCCACGAACACACGCACGCGCGGCGACAGCTGTCGCTGCGCCGGATACATCACCGAAATCGGCATCGGCGGTGGCGGATACTGCGGCAGTACTTCCAACAAATGGCCGGCAGCAAGATCCGCTGCTATGTTGTGGCGTGGCATCTGAATCATGCCGAACCCGGCACGGCAACTGGCCGCATAAATGTCACCGGAGTTCACGGTGATCACGCCGGACACGTCAATAATTTGCAGCTCGCCATCGACCATGAAATCCAGCGATTGCGTGCGTCCGTTGGTCGGTGAGCGCCAGACCACGGCCCGATGCGCCGCCAGATCGTCAATGCTTTGTGGCAGACCATGCTCTGCGGCGTAACCCGCACTGACGCATGTCACTTGCGAGAGCACCGCAAGACGCCGAGCGATCAAGCCCGAATCCGCCGGCTCGCCGCCACGCACCACGCAGTCGACGCCTTCGTGCACCAGATCGACATAACGATCGCTGGCACCGATGTCGAGCTCGAGCTGCGGATAGCGCGCGCGAAAATCTGCCAGCGCCGGCACAATCACCGCACTGCCGAGCCGTCCGGGCAAATCAATCCGCAACGAGCCGCGCGGTTGCGTCGCAACGTGACTGAACACCGCCTCGGCTTCCTCCATATCCGCCAGCAGACGCACGCAGCGCGCGTAGTAGGCCTGACCATCCGGCGTGGGCTTCACGCAGCGCGTGGTGCGGATCAGCAGTTGCGTGCCCAGTCGCGCCTCCAGTTGGCGCAAGGCGTGACTCACTGTCGCGCGAGGAATTCCCAACGCGTCGCCAGCGCGGGAAAAACTGCGCAAATCCACAATGCGGGTGAACACGCGCATGGTGTCGAATCGATCCATCAGCGCCTCATTATTGATGTTTATTGGATAGACATACCAATTTAAGCATCTTTATCCAAGATACTCGACTAGAGACAATACATCTCTGCCGCCATTTCGGTCAGCTATCCGCTCTGGCGCGACCTACATCAACCCATCCCACCTCCCTCGCATAAAGGACATCCCATGCAAAACCGTACGCTTGGCAAAAATATCGGCGGCCAGCCAGGGCCCCAGGTTTCCGCCCTAGGCCTCGGCTGCATGGGCATGAGCGACTTTTACAGCGGTCGCGATGACATCGAGTCGATCGCCACCATCCAGCATGCGCTCGACCGCGGCCTGACCCTGCTCGACACCGCCGACGTGTATGGCCCGCATCTCAACGAGACGCTGGTCGGCAAAGCGATCAAGGGCCGTCGCGAAGACGCTTTCATCGCCACCAAGTTCGGCCTCCTGCGCGATCCGAACGACCCGAGCGTGCGCGGCATCAGCGGGCGGCCGGAGTACGTGCGCCAGTCCTGCGAAGACAGCCTCAAGCGGCTCGGCGTGGAAACCATCGATCTGTATTACCAGCACCGCGTGGACACCAGCGTGCCGATCGAGGACACCGTCGGCGCAATGGCCGAACTGGTCAGCGCCGGCAAAGTGCGTTACCTCGGCCTGTCCGAGGCCTCCGGCACGACCCTCGAACGGGCGCATGCAGTGCATCCGATTGCCGCGTTGCAAAGTGAGTTCTCGCTGTGGACGCGCGACCCGCAAACCAATGGCATGCTCGATGCGTGCCGCAAGCTGGGCGTCAGCCTGGTGGCCTACTCACCGCTAGGCCGTGGCTTTCTCACCGGCGCGTTCACCTCGCCGGACGACTTCGCCGCCGACGACTATCGGCGCAACAGCCCGCGCTTTCAGGGTGAAAACTTCGCACGCAACCTGCAGTTGGTCGATCAGGTACAGAAGATGGCCAAGGCGAAGGGCTGCACGCCAGCACAGCTCGCACTGGCCTGGGTACTGGCGCAGGGCGAGGATATCGTCGCCATTCCCGGCACCAAGCAGCGCCAGCGATTGGACGAGAACCTCGGCGCGCTGGACGTGCAGCTCGATGCGAATGAGCTCAAGGCTATCGATGCGATATTCCCGCTCGACGCCGCCGTCGGCAGTCGCTACGTCGAGTCGATGATGCATATGGTGAATGTATAAATCGCTAATCGATCACCTTGCCCGCGGCGCCATCAGGTGCCGCGGGCAAAGCCGTTAAACTGGGCGGCATGAGTACACCCGAACAGTCTCCGCTCGGCCAGAGCACCGTCTACGCCGACCGCTACGATCCCAGCCTGCTGTTTCCGATACCGCGCGCCGGCAAGCGCGCAGAGATCGGCGTCGGCGACACGCTGCCCTTCCACGGCGTCGATATCTGGAATGCCTACGAACTGTCGTGGCTCGACGCGCGCGGCAAGCCGGTAGTGGCGATGGCCGAGTTCCGCGTACCCGCCACCTCGCCCAGCATCATCGAGTCGAAGTCGTTCAAGCTGTACTTGAACGGTTTTGCGCAGGAGCGCATCAGCGACGTCGATGCACTGACCGCCACGCTGAAACGTGACCTATCTGAAGCTGCCGGGTCCGGCATCGAAGTACGGCTCAGCGACGTCAGCACCATGGCGCACACGCTCGCCGATCTGGACGGCCATCTGCTCGATGACCAGTCCATCAACATCGATCACTACGGGCCACCCGAGGCCGGCTTCTTGCAGATCGATGCTGACGCCACCACGATCGAGGAAGCCGTAGTCTCACACCTGCTACGCTCCAACTGCCCGGTCACCGGCCAGCCGGACTGGGGCAGCGTGCAGATTGCCTACCGCGGCGCACCGATCGATCACGCCGGATTGCTGCGCTATCTGGTCTCATTCCGCAATCACAACGAATTTCACGAACAGTGCGTGGAGCGCATCTACGTCGACGTGATGGCACGCTGCAGCCCCGAACAGCTCAGCGTTTACGCCCGCTACACCCGGCGCGGCGGCCTGGACATCAATCCGTTTCGCAGCAGCACGGCGCTGAACCCAGCCAATTCACGCAGTGCCCGCCAGTAGCGCCAAGGCCATCCGGTAATCGGCGCTTCATATCGGCACCGCTAATCTCTTCAATTGGATCAAAGCATCTGGACTGGCAACGCTGAGCCCGTCACCATGGCCCGCTAGCCACCACGTTATCAACCCTGGAGCCACACCATGTCACTTTCACCGCGTTCCGCCGTGCTGTTCAGCGCCACATTCGCCAGCATGCTCCTGCTCAGCGCCTGCGGCAAAAGCGAAGCGCCCGCGCCGGCACCCGCAGCGGCGAGTACGGCAGCACCCGCTCCAGCAGCTACGGCTCCTGCTGCCGCCAGCACCGCCGTAAAGCCAGCAACGACGCCGGCTACCAGCAGCACCGCTGCCAGTGCGCCGGCCAACGCCGCGACCGTTGCGGCTGCACCCGCCACCACTCCTGCGGCGGCCAGCACGCCGCTGAGCTTTTCCAAGCTGACGCTGGGCGATGCCGTCAATAGCGAGCGCCAGGTGACCAAGGCCAGTACCAGTTTTGCGGTAACGGACAAGACCATCTACGCCAGCGTCGCCACCGAAGGCAGCAGCAACGGTGCCAAGCTCAACGCCAAGTGGAGCTACCTGGAAGGCCAGGGCATCGTGGTGAGTAACATCACCCAGTCAATCGCCACTGATGGCCCGGCCATCACCACCTTCAAGG
>Ga0302234_10001444_pt1 | contig 16374 bp, 20 predicted proteins | sample II_Palsa_N3_2_FD_193576 | JGI IMG/M metagenome (GOLD analysis project Ga0302234, IMG submission 193576) | Peat permafrost microbial communities from Stordalen Mire near Abisko, Sweden - II_Palsa_N3_2 | ecosystem: Environmental > Terrestrial > Soil > Palsa > Peat permafrost | place: Sweden... | reverse complement strand
CGGCGAGGACTCCGAATGATGATCATGTAGCCGGCCTCCTCGCCGCGGTTATGCGACGAGGGTTAAAGTCAGTTTGCGAAACGCACTTTGACCCTGCGGAGACCGACATGAACTATTGTGGCATAGACCTGCATTCGAACAACTGCGTCGTGATCGTCAGCGACGAGAGCGACCGGATCGTGTACCAGAAACGCCTGCCAAACGAGCTCACGCAGATCGCGGCGGCGCTTGAGCCATACCGGCACGAACTGGCAGGTGTGGTAATCGAGAGTACGTACAACTGGTACTGGCTGGTGGATGGACTGATGGATTCAGGTTACCAGGTACACCTGGCCCATCCTGCTGCCATCAGGAAATACGACGGACTTAAGCACAGCGGCGATTTCGCCGATGCGGCCTATCTGGCGCAGTTGCTCAGGCTCGGGTTGCTGCCCGAGGGCTATGTCTATCCGCGCGAAGAGCGCGGTGCACGCGACCTGGCACGCAAGCGCATGCAACTGGTGCGCTATCGCACAGCGCAGATTCTTTCGATCGAGGGCATCATGATGCGGCAGACGGGCAGCAGAATAAGTGGCGAGGCAGTCAAACGGCTGACGGCCGACCAGGTCAACGAATTTGCATTTATGCCCGATGTCACGCTGGCCGTGGAGGCCAACCGCGCAGTCAGCCAGGCGCTGGCGCAGCAGATTGAAGTGCTGGAGAAGCGACTGATGGAACGCGTGAGTCTGCGTGCCGAGTACCGGCTGCTCAAGACGGTGCCGGGCATTGGCGACACGCTCGCGACGACGATCATGCTCGAGACCGGATCGATCGGTCGCTTTGCCCACGTCGGCAACTTCAGTTCCTACTGTCGCTGCGTCGACAGTCTGAGGGAGAGTAACGGCAAGAAGAAAGGTGAAGGCAATACCAGGAACGGCAACAAGTATCTCGCGTGGGCGTTTGTCGAGGCAGCGAACTTCGCAATGCGTTACTGCCCGCAGGCCAGAAGCTTTTACGATCGCAAGAAGAGCAGGACGAACCGCGTCCTGGCAATCAAGGCTCTGGCACACAAGCTTGCGCGGGCGTGCTACCACATGCTGCGAGACCAGAAGCCCTTCGATGTGCACCTGTGTTTCGGGTAACGGTTTGGCCAGGGGCGATGAGCCAGGAGAAGGGACTGGTGTGAAGCCACCCGAATGATTTGGACGCCGCCCTTGTGCCATCTGAACGGATGCAGAACGCTGAATCGCCCAGGCCGTGAGCCATCAAAGGACTGGTGTCGTCGTCATGACGATAGCCACAGGGAATGCAACCATCCCCTGGACACGGACTGGCACCAAAGTTTCTCTGGGGCGGCGACTGCCGCCAGGGCAGTCGCGGAGTATTGCGACTGCTTGATCCCGACGGGTGTCTGGTGCGATTCGGTTCGCAACCAACGAGTGAGAAAACGGACGCGGTTAGTGTTTGCACGAACGAAGGTGGCGCGCTGTACTCGCTGTGAAGTGACGCAACTGTTTGCGGCGTACTTCTTTTACCCTTGACTCCGGCCGGCTAATGGGTGTCCCTTCTGCTCGCACCCGCGCGTTGCTCCTGAAGACGCTTGCCGAAAATGCACTTAGATACCAGGAAGCGGGCAACACACAGACGCGGGACAAAGCAAGTTCGATAGCGTCCACCGGTAGGATGCCGGAACCCGATGAGGGCTTGCAGTTAATCCGCGTGGACGACAGCTCCGCAATCGGGCACGGCGTTGAGTCTGAGTCGATCCGTGATCAGTTTGCCTCTTTCTTCTAAGCCTCATTGAACCGCCCCGGGGCGGTTCACACAGGTATCTGCACAGTTGCGAGGATCGAAAAGACCCACCGCTAAATAATTTCCTCCCGTTGCGCCCATTGAACTTCTGCAGAGACAGTTCATTGAAACTCAACGACTACGTGACCTTTGGCGCGTTCGCCGACCACTTAACCCTTTAAAGGAAGGACATGTCGAGTATCTACTCCATGAAAATCGTCATCGACCAGGACTGCTTCCCTGAACTGTATGCCGAACTCAGCAAGGCCCGGCATCCCCGCGCACGGGCGCAACTGCTTCGACAGCTGGCCTACCAATCTGTCAAGCAGAAAGGCGGTGCTCACACGCTCCCAATGAAAGGTGACACCGGGCAAAGTCCAGTCGAAGCACGTGCCTCACAGCACTCCGCAACAACACTTTCAAGCGCAGACAAGTTGAACCCGACAGCGAAGCGCACGTATGAACTAGACCGCCCGAGATACTTCGTGAGGTACTTTGTGACGTTGCCCTTGGGAGTGCCAAACGCCGCGGCCAATCAGATGGGAGAAAAGCACAGTCGCCCCGTGTTTCCCAGCGAATATTTCGAATGATCTCCTTAGCGTTGACGGACCCAACGGTTTGAATATAACCCCAGCCTCTGACTCGTTCGGACGGATCGCCCATCGTGCCGAACACGCGGGGACCGACCCGGTCACCCTGTTCACGCGCTGACTGAGTGGCTAGCCTACAGCGTTAGATAATCGTCTTGACATTACTTTGGTCGATATAGGATGAAGTCATATCGACACGGCCTTCGCGGCTACAGGACCCATCATGGAACTGCTCAATCTGCTCAACCCGCTTTATGTGCTCAGCGGCCTCATTCGTGAAATCGCTTCGATCCTCAGTGCGTTCGACTTCTCGCAGCCGCACAACTGGATCATCGTCGCGGCAGGCTTCTGTCTGGGAAAGGCGGCATCCCCGCTACTGGAATGGGCGGCGGAAAAGCTTCTGGCGCTCCGCAAGCAATAAAACCCGCTGGCGTCGCGGTCATTCCGTTTCGAGCAAAAAAAAGCCCGAGATTTCCCCGGGCTTTTTCATTGGTTGGTGACATTGCTCAATGCATCGAACGAATGAACGCTTTGCGCACACAGATCGAATGCTGCGTTGAACGACCGGTCACGAGACACATAGTTCTTGTCGTCGCCGGAAGTTCGGTCGATCACGAATGGCCTGGTTGACGATCTTGTGCTGCTTGGGCCTACCCCACCCTGCGTTGGCGCGGAGGCAGTTTCACACTAAATGGCCATCTTTTTGAAGGGCTTTCCGCAAATACGGGGGCATACGTATGCCCCCTCCCGACGCCGATCGCTTGGCCAGTTGTCGAGTCAGACCCAGGTTGCTCCCGTAAGCGGATCGTACGCGGTGAAACTCAGATGGACCGTGACGAGTACCGGCGCCAGCACGAACATCAGGCAAAGCACGAGCGACGGCATCACGAACAGATAGCCAACCGCCCAAATCTGCTGAGACAGATCGAGTTCCCAACAACTTTCCCGTCTCGCTTATGACCGATGGGGGACCTGCAACTCGACCGCCGCTCCATTAAATCTCACGAAAGCAGCGGCTGGGATTCGATGCCTGAGTTGTCTCGTCGACGCGCCAGCGCCGGTCGACGGGTCCGTGCCGTCGATATCTCGCTGACCGAGCCGAGGCGACGATTCACATCAGACAGTGCTTTGCATACGTGCCCGCGGTCGGGCATCCCTATCAATGCCAGTTCAAGCCGATCGAGCAGTTCCGGCAAACTCCCTTCGCCTGCCCTCTTTCGCGCCAACTTCCGTTGCTGCATAAGGCCGCTCCTCTGATTCCGCCGCCGACGCCTGATAGCGTCGGCGTTACCATATGTCGTCCGGATCCAGCGACATCTGTCCTTTCGTGCCGGCGCGGCGGACTTCGCGGGATGCGCCTCGTGCCAGCAGCTGCGGTCCCAGCACATCCTGACGGAAACCACATCCGCACCGATCCTGACAACGCCTTCGACTGCAGGCCGAGGCGCGTCCCTGTTCTGCAGCTACAGCATCGCCTTCGCCGAGCCGCACATCACTCGGTCGCTCACGCGACATCGGCCAGCATGGATCGACGACAGACAATGGAGGCGCATTGACACGCATACTGGCGACGCAGGTCCTCATCCAGCGGGTCTTCAACTGCCAGCTGGTATTCGATAAACAGTTCTTCGCCTGCCCCGATCGCCCTGAGCGTATCGATAAAGACGCGTCCCGCGTCTTCGATCGCCTCGCAGTTAGGCGCGCATGCATGGTTCAGCCATCGCGCACTGTTGCCGCCGCGGCTGCCGTCGATCACACGTCCATCCGACAGCGCGAACAGGAACGTGTGTCCATCGACGCCGTCGCGTCGATGGCGGCGCACGGCTTCCCGCCAGCTTGTCAATTCACCCCTATATTCAAGCACGCGCTCACCGGCCTTGAGCTGGCGCATCGCGAACACACCCTTTCCATGAACCGACGACTGCCTGACGATCACCCGCCGCATACTGTTCCCCTGACTGATACACGCGCAAAGTATAGAGGCCGACAGTTTCCGTTTCCACTGCTTCGCGATCGGTGATCTCCGATCCGAAAAGAGATCCCGTGAACAATATTGGAGTTGGTAATGTCGTGTGCGCAACCGTCGCCCGAGACTTGGTGGTCGGACCGAGGCGACTTGCGTTTCCATTGGCTTCAACCTGGTCCGAAAGCCGACGCGCCGCAGCGGCCCAACCTTGAGAGCGCAAGCGATGGCCGGCGAGGCCGTCCACGATCAGAACAGTTGCGCGCCGAGTCGTGCAGGCCGGCCCACTTCACGGCGCTTAAAAACGTCCGGCCCGTGGTGTCGAGCGATCAGGTCATCGCCGGTTGCCCGCGCGCTTCGGCGACGACGAGCACGATGCGCGCACGGTAGCGCAGCTGGGCCGTGGTCGGCGGGCACAACGCTTCCCGGCGAATCCGCGACGCATCTTTTCCATACCAAAGTCTATATTGGCATCAAGCCAGTTGCGGGACCGCAGGACTTCTACGGCAGCGCTGCAACTGATGCTACCAGGCTCGATCAGGACTCATCCAGGCCGCTCCCTCAGAACAATCCATCTCCACGGCGCAACCAGGCATCTGACGTGGGCGCTCCCGTGACAGCCGCCCACCGGTACGACTTCGACCGGCGGCTGCCGCTAGCCGTCAGTGTCCGTTCACTGCCTCCTTGAAGGCCTTGCCGGCTACGAACTTCACGGTCTTCGCCGCGGCAATCCGGATTTCAGCGCCGGTTGCCGGATTGCGGCCGGTGCGCGCGGCACGGGCACCCGTCGAAAACGACCCGAAGCCGATCAGCTGAACCGTGTCCCCTTTCGTCACGGCAGTGGTAATGGCGCCGATGAACGCATCGATCGCCTCGCCCGTTGCGGCCTTACTTTCGCCGGTCGCTGCGGCGACCGCATCCACCAGTTCCTGCTTGTTCATGCGAACTCCCTGTCGTGGTTGTGAAGTCGTCACCGTACCTGATTGCTCCGCCCTCGCGCAATGAAGCGAAAGCAGAAGCGTTCTGGAAGTAAAAGTAGAAGCAGCCTGGCGCAACGGGGCGACGTCGCCGACTCAGATGGTCGTCCACCGCCGTGCCATTCATTTCGTACCCGATTCGCCGCCACGTCAGTAGAGGTTCGGCCTCTTTTCGCTCGATCCGTCATCGCTACGTTGTGGCTCTGTCAGCGGAACCGCTCGGTTCGCTTTTCTTTCCCGCCGCTCGCCGCGCCGCCCTTCCGCACGCTTCACGACTTCTTCCAGAGATTGCACGTGTTCTGGCGCAGTACGACCAAAGCGCCTGCTATAACAATGCGCGATAAATTCCCCGAGGGGTCGCTTCCACGGCTCCTGCTGCCCGGTAGCCAGCGATCCGAATTTTCGGGGATTCAATCCCAGTTCGCGGGCCATCTGGATATGGGTATGGCTCAACCTGAAGCGCTGCCTCGCTTCAAACCACGGCTGAAGCTTCGATGGTATCGGCATCAGTACTCCCCTGTGCGCCAACTGGCAGCGGTCAATCGTTCCACCGCCGCGTAGTAACGCGCCTGCGAAACCGCAGCATCGTCGTTCTGATTCGTCTTCAAAATATCAAACAGATGCTCTGCGACGACTGAGCCGATCGCGTGAACGGCGTCGTGTCGCGTAAGCCCTTCTTTCCTGAGACGATGCATCGCCCGGACCACGGGCTCAAGGTTCAAGGCGACCTGGTTTTCGACGATCGCGTGTAACGCAGCGTGTGCCGTGACGTTGGGAAGCCTGATCCGGGCGACGCGGTGATACGTTTCGACGAGAACAATTCGCTCCTGTTCGTCAAGTTCAAGCCATGATTCAGGTTCGGGCGCGCATTCGGGGTTGTACTCTTCCATGATGCAAGTCCTGTACTGACTTCTGTCTATCGTAAAACTGCCGTCTACATCTGCGTTGCGCTCCAGTTCAGTCATCGGCGGTAAGCAGGCGCTCGTCCCACACGACCGGGACCGGACCCGTTGACGACAACACGCCCGGCCGCGGGCCGTGCGGGAACCGTCAATCCCGTGCCCTGGATGCATCGCGACGTCACGCCACCCAATGATGCGCCAGCACCGTGGCAACGAACGAATGCCCTGGAACGGCCGCAAACTGGTCCCGCAGACGCCTGTTGAGCTGGTCACGTTCCATGCCGGTGGCAAGAGCCGCATCCGCCAGCGCACCGTAGGCATCCAGCACATCGCTCCCCGCGATTTCGTAACCGAAGCCTGCTGCCATCCAGTGCAGCGCTGCCGTACCACAGGCCACCGCGAATTCAGGCTTGCGCTGCGCGAAATCGCGTGCGGCCCGCGTCAGGGTTCGCGGGTCGGTGGGGCCGCGCATCGCGAGAGACGCTGCCAGATCGAGCAGGCCAGCGTCCTTCGCGGCGGCGAACCATTTCCCCTCGGCGCCGGGACTGCTCGCGACCAGATCGTGGAGGATGCTGTCTGGACTCCTGTCCGGATACTTTTTCGCGATGGCACGGAACGTCGCGAGATGCGTGGTGGCCCGGTTAGCCTCGATCACGTAGCGTCGATATGCCTCGTCGATCATGCCCGACGACAGGAGGATAGCTTCGCACTTGCGGGCGATTGCGGCAGCGGGCGCATTCAGCCCCCTGGACGCTTCCGCGTAACGCAGTGCTTCAGCCGGATGACCCATTGCGACCAGTGCATCCACCCCGTAGTGGCGATACCCCCACCAGTTCAGACGCGCGCCATTCACCAGAGCCAGCAGTTCCTCATGGCGCTGGGCGGCATTCAGCGCACTCAGACAGGCGGTGGTGCCCGCGAAATGCTCACCCACACCTTCAGCGCCCATCACGCGCGCTGTCACCGGCAACAGTCGGTCTGCCCATGCGGACGCGATGGCGGGCGAGGCGCACACGTCGCCCCAGCGATCGCCCAGCTGTTCGATATACGGCATCCGGTCGTCCTGGAGCGCGTCAAACAGACGCTCCAGCCAGCGCGTGCGTACCGGGGCCGGCACGTCCACCCCGGCGATGACCGGCACAAGTGCATCGATTGCGCGATTCACCGCGGTGCCAATCGCCCCGGAAGAACTGTCTACCTGCTCGAGCGCCGGAGAAAGCTTCTCGAGTAAAGACACTGCGCCGTCGGCCGCGACCATCGGCTCCCTACGGGCGACCTGCCGGATTTCCGTGACAGCTTCCTTAAGACGCTGGATGGGAAGCGCGGATTTCCAGCCAAACGCGCCGCGCCGGAACCGGGCCGCAAAGGCCCACTTGTGTGAGGTCGTACGGGTCATTATCTATGCGCGCGCCGGGTCAGCGCGTCTTCATGTAAGTGGCGTACAAACCACCATGCGCTCATTGTTCATCCTTCATCAGCAAGCGTTGCCGAGCCGTCGCAATCGACTGATGCAGCTTGGCTTTCAAGGTTTCCCGCGAAGGGAGGACGGTGAGATATTCGGCAACATGGATGCCGCTCTTGTCGAGTTCCAACAGTTCAATCTGCTCCTGCTTCTTGCCCGCGCACAGGATAATTCCCAGCGGAGGAGCCTCGCCTGGTTCCTGTTCGTGCTTTGCCAACCAGCGCAGGTAGAGCTCCATCTGGCTCTTGTATTCGTGCCGGAAAGTCCCGAGTTTGAGGTCTATCGCCACAAGCCGCTTAAGTTTCCGGTTGTAGAACAGCAGATCGATATAGAAATCGTCATGGTCAATCTGTAAGCGCTTCTGCCGGGCGACGAACGTGAAGCCAGCCCCCAGCTCGAGCAGGAACTGCTCGATTTCCCGCAATATGGCGTCCTCCAGATCCTTTTCCAGGTAGTGGTCATTCAGCCCCAGAAAGTCGAGAACGTACGGATCCTTTAGCAACAGGTCGGGCGACACCTTCTGTTCCTGACGCAATTGAGCCAGATCGTGACGCACCGTTTCCTCGGGCTTCTTCGATATTGCACTGCGCTCGAAGAGCATGGAGTTGATTCTCTCCTGCAACTGACGGGACGACCATCCCTCTAGCCGGCAAAGCTCAACGTAAAAATCACGTTTCAGCGGATCGTCGATGTAGATCAGCGTCTTGATGTGCGTCCAGGACAATTCTCTCCGCACTGCGGAGAGAATTGCCTCGTCCGGAAAAGTCTCCGCGGCGCGGAGACAATGTCTCAGTTGCTTTTCGCTCCAACCCCGACCATAGTCGGCCGTCAACCGGCGCGCCAGCGAGGAAATGACCTGCTGACCATACCCGGCACGCTCTCCTCCAAGAACCTCGGCCTGGATCCGGTGACCTACCTGCCAGTAAAGAAGCGTTAACTCGGCATTGATCGCTGCAGCCGCCCGACGCCTGGCCGCATCGATCAGTCGCCGGATATCGGCGAGCAAGGGCGCATCAAGGTCGTGAGGCGCGACAGTCGTCATATTGTGCAGATCCTTCTACAAGAAGCGCACATTATCCCCTCTGCAGTGCCTGGTGGTTGCCGCGGGTCACATGAAATGGGCCTCTCGAGCTACCGCACGAATCTGGAAAACGCGCTCAGCCAACACGCGTGACGCTCAAATTCCGACGTTCGGGCGGCCCGCGGCTGCCGTTCAGTCATTGCAGATCACCGAGTTCTCATATACGCCGCATACAGCCCGGCATGCAGATCGCGCAGCGCCTTGCGACGCTCCACGAGTTCATGCTGGTTACCCTGGCGCTCAAGGCTCAGGATCTGCAGCAGCAGCCGCGTCGCCCGCTCCGGCGCAGTCTGGCGCGACGGCTGCGCTTCGCGCAACAGCGGCGCCACAGCGGGTTTGTCGGTCAGCACCCACGCGGGGAACCACGCGAGGTCGGCCGTCTGGCCTGAGCCTTCGAAATTCGCGTCGAACTTCCTGAGCAATTTGTCAAGTGATGCATCGGCGAGCCGCTGCGACAGACCGGCAAAGCGGCCCGGCGAAAGCCACGCGAGTTCCGTGAGCAAGGGCCACACCGGTTCCAGACCGTCTGCGCGGTACCGAGCCTCTGCCATCCACGCGAGCGGCGCGGGAATGCGCCGCCACGACACAATACGCTCGACGGCGTTCCTCGCCGCGTCCCAGTCGCCTGCACGTAGCCAGACCGGCGCCGCATGATGGTCACCGACGTCAGTACGGAACGGCACCCCTGCGGCTCGCTGGGCAACGACCCGCCACCACGGCACCATCCACGCACGCCCCGCGACGTCGCCCAGTAACCGCCGCGCCACCGGTTCAACCTCATCGTTCAGGCGAGCACATGCTGCGGCGAGCGTTGCATGCCCCGTGAACGGTGTGGCGACACCGTCCTCGAGCACCTCGATCAGGGTCGCCAGTCCGGGCAGGCTACTGTCGTCGGGAAAATCACCGGCCAGTCTCTGCCAGGCCTCGCGGGCGTCGCCCGGACGGCGCCTGTGCAGCGCGTCCAGCACCTCGTTGCGGAGCATGACGTCGCGGCTGTCGGCGAAGATGTCGAGCTGCATGGTGATGAGCGTCAGAAGAGTTGATCGTTCAGTCCGGCCAGATTAGCCCATTTCACCACGCTGCGGAATGGACGACCATGGGCGTCGATCGATTCGATCACCGCACGCTGTCCGCTGGCTTCGGCGACCACGCGCACGGTGCGGTCGCGATACCGCATCAGCGCGCCGATCGGTGGACAGACGGCCTTCTTTCTTTTCCGGGCGGTCGGATTCATGCGTTTATCCCGGTTTCTTCGGCGATGCCGCCTTGCGAGCCGCACGGGGCTGCTTGCGGGCGGGGACCGTGACCGGCCCTCCCTTGCGACTTGCGCTGCGTGGCGCGACCGCCCCCGTCATCTGCTGTCGCAGTAACCCGAGCTCACGCGCGTAGCCTGCGTTGGCGTCGCGCATTGCCGCGAGACTGCCCTCAAGCACACCAGCCTGATGCCGCGCATCGGCGAGTTGCGCCTGCACGACCTGCAGCTCGATGCGGTGGCGCGCCTCACTTTGCTCCGTGCGGCGCGTCGCGGCGTCGAGCTCCTTCTGGAGTCGCGCGCTGGCGACCCGCTCACGCTCGATCTCCAGCAACGCCCGTTTCTCTGCTGCGCCCAGACGCTCTTCCGCCAGTGCGGCGCTGGCCCGCAGCTTCCCGAGCTCCCCCGCGAAATCCGCTCGCGCCTGCGCAAGCGCCCGGTCGCGCGCGGCATTTTCGTGCTGCAGCCGGGCGATCTCCGCTTCGAGCGCGTGACGCGTGGCCTCGCCCGCGGCTTGCGCCTGCTCCAGTTCCTGGATCCGGACCTGGGCGGCCAGCAGCGCGCTGGTGCGCTGCTCGAGCGCGGTTTCGGTCCGGCCCAGTTCGCCTTCCATCGATGTGACGGCGTTCTGTGCGGCGACCTTCTCTGCCTCGGCTTCGATCCGTAGCGCCTCCAGTGCCCCCTGCGCCGACGCGGTCGACCGCGTCCACAGAGTGGCAACCAGTTCGCCGGCGGCCGCCTGGAGATCCGCCGGCAGGTTCGGGTGTTCGATCCGCATACGGCTTTTCTCGCGCAGTTCGGTCCAGAACTCACTGAGCACCTGAGTGGGCGTGCTCATGCTGCCCCGCTTCACCAGCTGGTAGAGCCGGTTCGCGGTCGGCGTGATCCCGAAACGGAAGAACAGCAGCGCACAGACTTCGCGGTACAGCTCGCGGGTCTTCGGGAATTCGGCCTTCAGACGGTCGATCTCGGCTGTGAGGCGGACTTCGTCGGGCAGGACGTCGGACATGGGAGCGGCTTCGGTGAAATTCAATGAATAATATAACGTAAACCGATCTATATCCAATTCCCCACGACCATTATTTCAACATTATGGCTATAATGTTGAAAATATTGGGCCGACAGCCATCTCCCGTTAAGCCTCACCTTTCCGATGCCCGAACCTACCGTTATGACTGGCTGGATCCTGCCCGTGCCGCTCGACACACTGGCGATCCCGGCCGCGCTGGACGGGCGCGACGGAGCAAACCGGGCTGCCGGCCGCGAGGCCCAGATCGCGGCAACCAATGACCTAGACGCGCTCCGCGCGTGGCTCGCCCGCTTCACCGATACGAAAACCACCTTCGAGAACTACCGCAAGGAAGCCGAACGGCTGCTGCTCTGGTCGACCATCCGGTTGGGCAAGCCGCTCTCCTCGCTCACTCACGAGGACCTGCTGGTCTTCCAGCACTTCCTCGCTGATCCACAACCCCCAGCCCTCTGGGTCTCAGGGGGCGGCCGGAAACATCCGCGAACGGACGCCCGCTGGCGTCCGTTCTATGGCCCACTCTCCCCCGCCAGCCAGCGCCAGGCGATGGTGATCCTGAACGTGATGTTCGCTTGGCTGGTCCAGGCCGGCTATCTCGCCGGTAATCCACTATCCCTGTCACGCCAGCGGGCCCACAAGGCGCCACCGCGGATTACCCGGTACCTTGAGCCGGAGCTGTGGCAGGAGGTCAAGACCGGCATTGAATCGATGCCGCGCGAAACGGCGCGCGAGCGCTTTCACTACAACCGTGTGCGCTGGCTCTTTACGCTGCTGTATCTGGGCGGATTGCGCATCACTGAAGTCAGCGCCAACGCGATGGGACAGTTCTTCAGCCGGCGCGACGCGGCCGGGCGCGACCGCTGGTGGCTCGATGTGACCGGCAAGGGTGACCGTGAGCGCCTGATACCGGCTACGACCGAGATGATCACGGAGCTCACGCGTTATCGCCTCGCACATGATCTGTCCGCCCTGCCCCGGTCAGGCGAAGATACGCCCTTGGTGCTGCCCGTCGGGGAGGCGCGCAAGCCGTTGACGCGCGCTGCGCTCCACAAAATTGTGAAGGAGGTTTTCGCGGGCGCGGCGAATACCTTACGGGCAGGCGCTGCTTCGAATGAAGAGCGGGCGAGTCGCCTCGAGCAGGCATCAGCACATTGGCTTCGCCATAGCGCCGGTTCCCACATGGCCGATCAGGAGGTGGATTTGCGATTGGTACGCGACAACCTTGGCCACGCGTCGCTTACGACAACGAGCCAGTACCTGCACGTAGACGATGACCGGCGTCGTCGCGAAACCGAGGAAAAGCACCAAATCAAATGGTGAATGGATCAGTGACGAAGACGTGAGCGGCAACGCGTACTCCCACGGGCCTCGCCACCGCGAAGAACATTACACAGCACCAAGCGGTCCAAAAAGGAGATCGCGGTTGCAGTGTGCGCACCGCTTTAGCCGAGATTTGCGACTGCTCATCGCCGGGAAGACGCCAAGGACCCTTGTCGACCCTGATCGGACGCTGGGTCCCGCCGGCATCGATGACTGCTTCCGAGGTACTACGGTCATACCTTCCTTCGGGTCGTTCGTCCTTCCGTAGAAGTCGAAGCCTCGGATATACCGACGCTTTCCTTTCATGCACTATTCCTCGGTATGCCAGCCGCTAAGCTGACGGTGCGACCAGATATCGGTTCAGTCGATCGAACTTGCCCACACCACCTGCTGCCCCATTGAATAGTCATACGGATTTGTCGCTTCGAAACCGTAGATCACAACTCGCGGCCATCTTCGGATCTTGGCGCGCGCCAGCGTCGCCTCTGACCACGCCTACTCCCCAACACGAACGACCGAACGGAATACAGCCAGCGACCAGAATGGAAGGACAGTGAACAAGCCCACGAGAGTGGTCACTGCCCGGATGTCGTGCAGTTGCCACACGGCGCCGGCGGGATCGGTCACCGCCCCGGAGTGCGTGTCCAGCAGCAAGCCGAGAACCGGCGCGACAATCATCGAGGTATAGGCAAGCAACGGTTTGATCCAGTAACCGGGTATCTCCAGGCGCGGGGCGTCAAGACGCCGCGCGTAGAGCGCGAACACCTGGTAGAACACATAGACGGTCAGATACCAGCCGAGAAAATTGACGAACGGCACGCCGAAGTAGTCACCGCCGTGATGCCAGATCCAGTTTCCGTTGATCGTCGACATCATCGGATCGATGGTCAAATCCCAGCTCACCATGATGAAGCTCGCGATAACAGGCGTCGCAATCGACAGCACGCCACGCAGCTTTCCGGACACATCGCCCAGAATCGCCCGCGCAAGCGTCCACGACAGGTACCCGACGCCAAAGTACGCCGGCCCGATCAGCAGCGGAACGAGAAATAGCTTCGGACCCATCGCGTCGGTGTAGTGATACGCCCCAAACGGAAAGCCCGTGATGATGCTCAGATTCTCGAACCCGTTACTGACGCCGAGGCAGACGACGATAAAGAACAGAATGCCGCGCCATCCATAAGTGGACGCGCCGTGCAGCAAGCCAAACAGCAGCAGCGACAGCGCAAGCATCGCGCCGCCAACCGCCTGGGGCAGATGCAGCAGCACGGCCGCAAGGTGAGACAGTACGCTGAAGGCCGCCAGAACCCAGAGCGCGGGCGAGATCCATGACGCCTCGGCTACACGGTGCATGGTTTGCGAGGTACTCATGCGAATTGCCCCGAATAGCCGAATTCCTTGCGGTAACGGGGAATGAACAGGTCGCGCCCCTTGATCAGCGCCGTGGGACATTTACCGACCAGCACACCGTTGCGCGTGACCGGCAGCACACTCGCACCGCCGCGCGGGCCGAGCGGCACGAGAATGCCTCGGGATGACCACGGAACATAGGTAGGCTGCGACTCGACTGACTGCCCGGCAAGCATGGCCGTCACGACTTTGACGAGCCATGGCACCTGGCGGGTGATGGCAACAATCGTCATCGGATCGCCGGTAGCCGCAGCATCTCCGAGCGCGAACACACGTTGCGCACGCGCCGGCCGCAACCACGCGTCGACCTTGACGCGGCCCTGTGGATTGAAGCGGGCGCTCGGCATCTGCTCGAACACAGCGGTGACAGGACGCGCTCCGAGTGCGGGAAAAATCAGTTGCTCACCCAACGTGTCAGGCATGCACGACAGCGCGCCGAGATAGGGGCATTCGGTCGATTCAAGCGTCTCGACGCGTGTGCCGAGATAAAGGGTAACGCCCTTGGTCCGCAATTGCGCTTCCAGCGAGCGGGCCAGCTTCTCCGGATAACCGGACATCAGCGTGGGCGCGCCCGATATCAGCGTGACACGCTTGCGCGGATGTGCCGCCGCGATCTCGCCGGCCAGCTCGACGCCCACCGCTCCGCCACCGACGATCGCGACGCGCTCCGTTTCGAGCAGGCCCGCATGGGCGTCCTTCACGCTGTCCGCGAATGCCTGTGCGAAATGCCAGGCGGGCTTGAACGGTCGTGCATAGCTAGAACCGGTCGCGACAATCACCACATCGCCCTCGATCGTCTCGCCGTTTGCCAGCGTGACGCCGCCGTCGAACGCGTTTGCAACGAGACCTTGCCTGACCCGGCCGCGCCGCAACAGCCGATCGTAGGGAATCACGATCTGCCCGAGCAGCGATGGATCGACCACGCTGCGTATTGCCGCGACGTTATGGACGAAATGATCGCGCGCCTCGACGACGCACACCTCTGCGACCTTGTCTAACGCTCTCGCGAGATTCGCGCCGGCATAGCCGCCCCCGACGATGATTACCCTTTTCATCATGCCCTCATTAGTTGACTTTCCGGTCGGAAAGTGAAGTCGATGATATACTTTCCACTCGGAAAGTCAACAACCCTGTTTAACGGGCACAGAAGGTTCTCAGCATGAAAACTTCCAAACCGGCCAACGCGTCCGACGGCCGCTCCCGCATCCTGGTCGCCGCGCTGCACGTTTTTGCCACGTCGGGCTTCGAGGGTTCGAGCCTGCGGCAGATAGGCAAGCATGCCGGCGAAATGCATCAGCTGGTCGTGTATCACTTCAAGACTAAAGATGCACTGTGGCGTGAGGTCGTCAGGTCGATTTTTGACGAAAGCACGCAGGAGTTAAGCTCTGCGTACTGGGCGGAAAAAGCGGTAACAGAAGGACCGGGGGAGGTGCTGCGCGAAATGTTCCACGCGTTCGCGACCTTCACTGCAAGGCATCCCGAATTCCATCGATTGATCGCGTTCGAAGGTCAGATAAACGGCGACCGCTTCGATTGGTTGATCGAGAATTACATCCGCCCGTCCTACGAGATATCCACGCGAGCGATTCGCGCAGGGCAGCAGGCCGGCGTTGTGCGCGCCGGCGATCCTGGGCAGCTTCACTACGCAGTAATCGGCATCATCAACACCAGCATCGTGTTCGCGAACGAGTACAGCCGGATGACTGGCCTGGATCCGCGCGCGCCCGGGGAAGTCGAAAAGGTCGTGAGTCTTGTGTGCGACCTCTTAGGGCTGCCTACTACGACGGGACCGTAAGAGCACGGCGAAGCGAACGCAGGTGTTGAACCGTCAAGGTAAGCCGTCCAACATCGTCCGCACGGAGGTCCCTTGACCGGGCGGAGCTGACGCTCGAACGTCGGAGTCAACGCGTGGATGAAGTTCTGCTTCTGGCCGAAATCAGTACGACAGCGACAGTTACTGGCTCTGATCAGCAGGCAACGCACCGTAATGACGACCGGCCAGTCCCCAGAAGGTAAGCGCAGCGAGAACACCGGCGAGCCAGAACACCGGACCGACTGTCCAAAGACTATGCAAGACCCCTCGCAATTGTTCGGCGAAAGACTGCGGCTCGACGGTGTACCACTGTATTGGAGACCAGGTAATGATTGTTGCAAGTACAAGTTGTGCCAGGAAACTGACAATGGCACCCGCAGCGGCATAGAAGAAAGGACTGCGGAACTTGAAAGCTCGCGCGATTCGCGATGCAACCGCGCAGGGGAGCGCCGCAATTACGAACCCGGTCATCGTTGCGAGAGGGAAGACGAGGAACAAGAACACGATGACCGTGACGCTCGATGGATGAGAATCCAAGAAATACAGAAAAGCGACCGTCAGGAGTGCAGCTGCCACGGTAACGCTCAGAGCGTAGCTGTTCAGCACGCGCGCCTCGGAAGGCATCACGGGGTCGTTGGTTTTCTGCATTGGTAGACAATTTTGATCGTGCAGCGCCTTCGCAGACTCTGGCAGTAGTTCGGATTCTATAACGGCCAATCATTGCCGTACTTGAGCGCGTGGGTCGTCGACGATTTCAGTGCTGTTGTCGAAGGGCCGTTCCTGGCCGGCTGCTGTCTCACGCGATGA
>Ga0302234_10001424_pt1 | contig 16522 bp, 19 predicted proteins | sample II_Palsa_N3_2_FD_193576 | JGI IMG/M metagenome (GOLD analysis project Ga0302234, IMG submission 193576) | Peat permafrost microbial communities from Stordalen Mire near Abisko, Sweden - II_Palsa_N3_2 | ecosystem: Environmental > Terrestrial > Soil > Palsa > Peat permafrost | place: Sweden... | reverse complement strand
GCTCGCCCGCAGCCCACCTAAGCGGTTGCAGGACTCACGATAACTGTTGAGCTGGAAAGACAATTGGCGAACAAGCTGGGGTCGTTGTCCCGGTAGCGCAAGTGACTCAGGTGGGACTTGCCACTCTTTCGGTCATCCGATAAGAGAAAAATGGGGATTTTATGCTCTAATGTCCGTTATTCTGTGGCGCGCAGATAATTGCGATTTTTGGTAAAATTCTGTGTATAGTGAGCCTCCTTTCTCAGCGGGTGGGGTACGCCATGGAGGGGGCGATCTGAGTGAGCGGACCCAAGTCCGGCGATTACTACGTGGTTTCAGAAGCGGAGTTGCGACGGCGGCGGATCGCCGCGGCTAAGGACCGGTACTCTCGAGTTCTGGCTACAGTCCAGACATTTCAGGGTGATCTTTCCGCTGCTCATGCCGCTTACGGCAGCCTGGAAATCTCAGTGCTGCAGATGACCGCCTCGCATGCACGTGAAGCACAGGACTGGGACCGGGCGAGCGACACCCTGACCAGCGGGCTCGCCACCGCCCGGCGCCAGCTTGAGGAGGCCGTCCGGGCCGCCAGGCTGCGAATGATGTCTGCCGAGGGATCGCGTGTGTCGGCTGTCCTCTCGGCACAGACCCGAGCCCGCCGTTCAGCATCGCAAGCCGCGGAGAAATCGATCATCGACGACGGGAAGCTGGCCAGCGTTCTCAGCCGCCTGCCCGCCACGGCGCCCGCCGACGTCATGAACCGCTGCGAAAAGCTGGCGCGCGGCTACCGCGAGGCCGCAGGCCCGTCTGAGCAGGCTCAGGTGCTCGACGGCATCCGTCACCTGGTGCAGGCCGAACGAGACCGGCAGGCTTACATGTCCTGCAACGGCGCCGTCATAGAAGATCTCTACCGGGAACTCGACGGTCTGAGCGATGACACGGTTAATGTGCTCCGCGGCGTTCTCAAGGGGCTCGACCGCTCGGCGGCACTACCCGAGGGACTGCGCGACCGGGTCGTCGCCGTGAAGGCCGCGGCCGAAGCCAGACGCGACCAGGAGTTCGTTTTGGCCACGGCGGCACGGGCGCTCGCTGATCTTGGCTATGTCGTAGGCGAAGATTTCCGCACCGCGGTGCCGTCGGCAGGGACGCTGCTGGAGCTTCCGCACAGCCGTCGGCACGGCCTGCAGATCCGCGAGCGCAACCAGCAGCTCATGCTCAACGTCGTCCGCTTCGACCCGGATGGCCAACGGGATGCGCGCGCGGACGAAGAAGCCGAGGAATCTTTCTGCCGGGACTTCGCCAAGCTGAAGGGCCGGATGCACGAAGAGGGTGTCGATCTGAACATGCTCCGGGCCGATGCCCCGGCGTAGACACCGATGCAGGTCTTCCCGGATACGTCGCGGGTACGGCGCCCAGCCACCCGCGCTACCGCTCTTAGGGAACGGCAGCGTTCATAGTGACCAGACAGCAGCTGCCGAACTGGGCTCGCGAGGTAATGACCCTGCTGCCGGCCTGTGCCCAATTCCTGCTGTCCGGGAATATCTATGACCAGTACTTCGTCACCATCCCCCCCGCCAGCGGGGCGGAACCTACGGGACCCGTTCTCTGGTCACTATCACGGCTGCTGGCCGAGGCCTTTCGGGAGCATGGGATTCCGACGACCCTTACTTACGGCATCACCCACGGGGGCACGACCGTCCCTGGGGACGCCGAGACGGTCGCGCGGGCCGAGAGGATTCTCGGCGGGGTCCTCAAGGATGTCGCTCCGGCCCGGTCACTGCGGGAGCTGGGCGAGCTGATCAGCCGAATCTCCGAGGCGGATGAGCCGATCGCGCTGATAATTCTGTCGGCTTCCAGGCTGGTCCGGGACGTCACCCAGCTCTCGGCTGAAGAGTTCGAGTTTTACCGCCACGTGGACACGACAGCCCGCCACAGTCAGCCCGTCGATCAGCCGCACAGCGACCGGTCGCTCTTTAACCCGGTGGTTTGGGTGCTGGACAGCGAGCGGGACGTACCACGGTGGTTCGCACTCCACAATGAGGCGCTCCGCTCGATCATGCTCCCCCTGCCCGACGCGGGCGAACGTCGCGCTCTGGCGGACCGCCTGGTTCCGCAGCTGGGCGATCGCGCGGATGCTGGGTTGGCCGCGGCCAAGATACTGGCGGAGCAGACGGCGGGCATGCCCCTCGTCGCGGTCAACCGCACGGTGGCCATCGCCCGTGACCAGGGCCTCGGGCCAGAACGCATTGAGGACGCGGCCCGCTCCTACCGGGTCGGTGTCACCGACAATCCCTGGCGTGCCAGCTACCTCACCGCCAGGTTGCGAACCGAAGTCGCGGGCATGGCTGACGACCCCGTGCCGGGGAGCCGGTCGGTCCTCCGCTCCCGGGTCGTAGGCCAGGAAGTGGCTGTGCGCAAGGCCCTCGACATATTGATCCGATCGGCGACGGGTCTCACCGCGGCCCAGGCCCAGGCCTCCGCGACCAGGCCGCGGGGAATTCTGTTCTTCGCCGGTCCCACCGGGGTCGGGAAGACAGAGCTGGCCAAGGCGCTGACCAGGCTGCTCTTTGACGACGAACGGTTCTATGTGCGATTCGACATGAGCGAGTTCTCCGCCGAGCACGCGGCGGACCGGCTCATCGGAGCTCCCCCTGGCTACGTGGGCCACGACGCCGGCGGTGAGCTGACGAACGCGGTACGGCTGCGGCCTTTCAGCCTGATCCTGTTCGACGAGATCGAGAAAGCTCATCCGAGGATCCTGGACAAGTTCCTGCAACTGCTCGACGATGGACGGCTCACGGACGGCCAGGGCGAAACCGTCTACTTCACGGAGTCGGTGATCGTCTTCACGTCGAACCTGGGCGTCTACTCGGAAACAGAGGAACCCGACGGCGCAGGCGGCAGGATCCGGGTGCGGCGGCCGACCGTAGACCGGGCGAGCGTCTCCTACGCGGAGATGGCGGCCGGAATCGAAGCGGCCATCCGGCAGTACTTCGTCCTGGATCTCGGTCGGCCAGAACTGCTCAACCGCATCGGTGACAACATCGTCGTCTTCGACTACATCGACGCGCACACGGGGGAACGCATCCTCGAGCTCATGGTGCGAAACGTCATCGACCGAGTACGGCAGGAACACCAGATCGACCTGCGCATCAGCGACAGGGCCATGCAGCGCCTCAAGGCCGTGTGCCTGTGCAGGGAGGCCCTGCAGCTGGGCGGCCGAGGAATCGGCAGCATCCTGGAGACCGCCCTGGTCAATCCCTTGGCGAACTGCCTGTTCCGGACCTCCTACCAGCCAGACGACAAACTCGAGCTCGAGCTCGAGCTGAGCCAGGACGAGGACGCATGGTCGGCGAGCCTGTCACGGGTATAGGAGTCTCCCGGTTGCACTTTCCGGTCACCACGCTGGGGCCGGGCCGGCGAGCGGCCATCTGGCTCCAGGGATGCTCAATTCACCGTGCGGGCTGCGTGTCCCGTGACACCTGGGCGGCCGCGACCTCCCTGACCGGGACGGACGCCGTCGCCGACTGGGCCGAGGAACAGGCCGATGCCGGGCTGACCGGGATCACCATGAGCGGAGGGGAACCGCTGGACCAGACGGAGCAGCTGGTCGCGCTGCTCACTGACCTGCGCGGCCGCCCGCGTCTGACCGACAAGGACATACTGCTCTATACCGGGTACGCCTACAGCACCGTGTCCGGGCGTCACGCCGCTGTGCTGCCGCTGGTGGACGCGATCATCAGCGGGCCGTACGTCGCTTCGAAACCGAGCGACCATCCATGGATAGGTTCGGCCAACCAGGTCCTCACCCTGCTCACCGGCCGGGCGCGAGACAGGTTCACGAAGCCGGCGGGTCCCCGGCAGCTTCAGATCAGTGCGGATGGCGGCAGGATCTGGATGACCGGAATACCTGGCCGGGGCGATCTTGAGCGTCTCCAGTCCCTCCTCGCTGAGCGAGGCGTGCTGCTCGGAGACGTGTCGTGGCGACTGTGAAGTGCCGCAGTTGTGGCAACGAGAACGATCTGGGCGACGGTTCCTGCGCGTACTGCGGCAGCCCGCTACCTCGCCGGAAGGCCAGTGCGGATGTGGCTCGCGAGGTGCCCACCGACCGGGAACCCCCGGCGAGCGACGATCCCTTCGCGACCACGACGAATGCCATCCTGCACCTCCCCACCGGCCGGGTGATCAGCCTGGCGCCGGGTGACCGGCTCATGGTGGGACGCGGCCAGGACAGCCCGCTGGCTGACATGTGCACAGACAACATCTCGCACGCACACGCCTACATCACGGTGCGCGGCGATGGTGTCTACGTCACCGACAACCGGTCGACGAACGGCACGTACCTCAATGGGAACCGGCTGGAGGCTGATCGCGAATACCGCCTGGCAGGCCAGACGGCCATCTCACTGGGCACCGACCCCCCGCTGCGCATCGACGTGGAGGTGAACCAGCCGTGATGTCCGCGACGGTGGTAACCCATCCGGGCCTGGCCCGTACTGAGAATCAGGACACCGCCCTGATCCCCGGCTTCTGCTCGACCGGCCTGACCGCCAGCCCATCGACGTTCCGCTCGGATGCGCCAACCGCGCTGTACGCGGTCATCGACGGTATGAGCGGACACGCCAATGGTCAGGATGCCAGCCGCTCCGTCGCCTTCTACCTGTCCGAGCAGAGCACGGCGGACGTCGCCTCGTTGCTCGACGGCGCGAACCGCATGCTCTACGACCGGATGAGGCGTAACCCCGAGCTGACCGGAATGGGAGCCACGATCGCCGGAATCACCGTGGCCGATGATCAAGTGACAGCGTTCAACGTCGGTGACGCGCGGGTCTACCACTACGCCGACGGCTACCTCATGCTGCTCACTAAGGATGACCGCTCCTCACCGGCGTCCCATGCGGTCACCCAGTCACTGGGTGGTGCCGACCGGCTGACGGCCATCACTCCGCACACATTCCCGCTGGAGCCGCTGCGGAGCCGTGAACGGCTGCTCGTGTGCAGCGACGGCCTGACCGAAGTGGTCACGTTCGACGACATCAGCGAGTTGCTGTCGGATCCCGATCCGGTGCGGTCCACATCCCGGCTTCTGCACAGAGCGCTCGACGGTGGCGCTCCGGACAACGTGACTCTGATCCTGATCGGCCAAGAGGGGGACCACTAGATGGACACAGGCCCGGGCGGAGGCACCCGCCGCGAGGCAACTCCCGTGATGGGCGACGGTACCCGCCGCGAGGGTGGGGGCCCTCCCGGTAACGGAACTCGTCGTGAGGGAGCTCCAGTGGCCTACGCTGGCACCCGCCGCGAGGGCGCGGCCGGCGCCGGCCGCGGGACGCGGCTTGAGGACGCCTCCGGGACCGCGCCGGGGGCCCGGCCATTCAGCGGAAAACGAAACGGGGGGACCGTGGACGAGGTCTTCGACGCCACAGAGATCTTCGGCGATGACGATGTCCAGCAGATCGTCGAGGCCAGCGGCAGCGGCTGGATTCCGAAGCTCGAGGACCTCGACGACCCTGACCGGGAGCTCCTGGCCGGGTTCCAGCAAACGGACGGTGAAGCGGAGAGGCTGAAGACGCCCGACGCGATTATCAGTGCCCTCGCCGCGGGTGTCAGAGCGTTCGAGAATCTTTCCGACCCGATGCCGTGCAGCTGGTCCCCGGGATGGAAGAAATTCGTTCTCTATATCACCGCGCTGAACTGCCAGTTTCTCTGGGACCGGCATCACCGGGCCAGTGAGACAGCTATCTTTGCCGACTGGGTCGTCTTCTCGATCGAGCACGCCGGATGGGGCCCGGACGGCAACTCCAGTCCGCTTGGGAAGCAGCATAGCTATTGCATGGCTGTGGCGGCGGAAGCCGGCGGCGGTATCCGGATGAATCCCGTGACGGGTCGTTTCGAGGCGCCGGACGGCAGGGCCGCCCGTAACTACGATCCTGCGGCCGGGACACAAACGCCGCGCGTCCCCGGCCAGGCTGCACCGCAGAGCAGCGGTTACCTTAACCTGTTTGCCGACGCCGGCACCAATCGAGCCGACCAGGATAAATACAGCCGTTACCTCGATGCCGCAGCTGCGCAGGGAGCCTTCAAGGCCGACGAGATCGTCGGGGTCGGCGAGGGGCCATCCTCTGGTATTTATGTCGTCGACCATCGCGCCGTCACCCGCGTCAGTGAATCCGGAATTTTCAAGAAACGCCTGGAAGCCACACGTGTGGGATCCGTAGAAGCAATCGCGAAACTTGATGTTCTCGCTATTCCCCCCACCGACGCATCGAATAAGTTCGAGGGCCGGTCTTGGACGAAGCTGAAAATCACCGGCCGGGATTCAAAGGGCCGGGCTGCACTGGAGATCGAATGGGGTTTCGGCAGCGATAGCCAGAATAAGCGGGAATGCGAGCATCTGCTCAAGCTTATCGGCAAGGCCATGGAAAGCTGAGGCACTTCCGCCCGCCCCTCTGTCGCCTGCGCGGCGTCCAGAGTGGCGTACATCAGGGACTGGGCGGCTGCCGTCGCTACGGCGGCCGAGACGGAGGCACCCGCAAACGGACTGAGGGGTACGCCGCTGCCATTGCGGCGATGACCTGCATTCACGGTTCCCCAAGCTGGATGCACCGTACGGGATTGACGACCGGGGCAAGCTCGACCTAAGCAACGACACCGCCCGGAATGCCGATTGTGACTTTCGATGATCTCAGGGCTGGAGCCTTCCAAGCGGAGCCAAGGGTAATTTTAGGACACGACAGGAGGAGCGAACGTGAGTGAGGCAAACGTCGCTTGGGCGCGAGGGACTATAGATGAATTGTCGCGAACGCTGGTTGGCTTGTCGCTGAGCCCAGAACCTGTCGATGTAGGCGCGCGCGGGCCAGCGATCGCAGTCAGGACTGACGGCGACTACTTTGTTGCCCTGTTTGCGCCGGTCTCAGAAGGCCCGAGCACCGTGGTACTGACGACCGGAGTATTTAGGGGTGTTAATTCATCTCGTAGTGTTGATGCGCTCGCCGCCGTCAACGAGTACAACCGCACGCGGGGCGGCGGCCGTTGCGTCGTGACGTTGTCGAGCTCAGGGGATCTCCTGTTTTCCTTGCACGACACTATTGTTCCGGCGATCCTTACAAGTGTTCCGCAGTACTTCCAGGCACTTCTGACGGCATTTAACCCTCTGTCCGCGCGCAAGGTACTCCGGGCGCACGGTATCAATGGCGAGCGGTGGCTCTGGCGATCTGACGCGGACCTCGAACTCCTTCTCGGTGCCGTTGATGATCAGGCGGATCTGCTGCTTGACCTAAACGAAATTATGAATCCGGAAAAATAGATCGCTACGGCGCCGTCTCGCCAACCACAACCCCCGGCCACGGAAGGCGCATTGTGCCGAATGCGTGCCGAAACATGTGCTGTCAGTAGCTGAGGTGCATGTCAAGGCATGCTCGGGGGCGGCCTGTAAACGCCTCCTCATGGGCCCGACCTTCGTACTGCAGACCCGACTGTTCGGCGCGGCTTACCTGGTAGCAGCCGTGAATGCCACAGGGTGCGCAGATCAGTCCTTCGTGCAGGCCCTACTGATGAGCAACCACGTTCCCGGATCCGTACCTAACGGGCTCTTCGAAGTTAGCCGGGACGCTGTCATTGCCCGGTGACGTCGGGTGACGGGCGGGTGTTGCGGAGAGTGGCGGACAGGAGTTCCTGCCGGTAACCGTGAGCTGTGGGTTACGGGCGTGTCGCCGTGATCAGGGAGCCCGCGGCTCCTGCGATCTTGGGTCTTGCGACAGACTTCAAGATCATCAGAAAGCCGCGGGCATCGTGTTCGAGGATACGGCGTCTGCGCTGTTCGGGGTGGAGGGCCTGCAGATCGCGGGGGTAGAGCCCGCTCCGGGCGGCGCTATCGAGGTGTGGGCGGTCACGGACTGCGAGGCCGCGGCGGCGTGCCCGGAGTGCGGCACGGTCTCTGACCGGGTGCACGAGACGGTGGTGACCCGGCCGCGGGACGTGCACCGGGCCGGCGACGCGGTGGACCTGCGCTGGGTCAAGTACCGGCGCAAATGCGGCAACCGGCAGTGCCCGCGCAAGACGTTCACCGAGTGGGTGCCGGCCGTGCCACCGCGGTGCCGGATCACGGCCCGGCTGCGCGAGCAGGCCGCGCACGAGGTCACCGGGCGGGGGATCACCCCGGCGGAGGCGGCCCGGCATGCCGGAATCTCCTGGCCGTCGGCGCATGATGCGTTCGCGGCGCGGGCCGATGCGCTGCTGGCGAGGGATCTGGCGCCGGTGCCGCACCTGGGCATTGATGAGCATCGCCGCGGCCGGGCCCGCTTCGCCGTCGATGAGCAGACTGGGGAGTACACCGTGCTGGCGGACAGGTGGCACACCTGCTTCTTCGACCTGGACGGCAAGCAGGGCCTGCTGGGCCAGGTGGAAGGCCGCACCGCCGACGACGCCGCGTACTGGCTGGCCGGCGCCACCCCGGCCTGGCGGGACGCGGTCCAGGTCGTGTGCATCGACCTGTGCAGCATCTACGCCTCAGCGGTCCGCCGCATGCTCCCGCGTGCCACGTTGACCGCGGACCTGTTCCACGTGGTGCAACTGGCCGTCAAGGCCGTCGGGGACGTGCGCCGCCGGGTGGTGCGGGGCCGGTACGGGCGCCGCGGCCGCTCCGGCGACCCGGAGTACGGCATCAAGGGCCTGCTGGTGCGGAACCTGGAGCACCTGTCAGCGGCCCAGTTCGCCAAGATCATCGGCACCTTGGACCGTGACCGGTACGGGCAGGAGATCGCCGCCGCCTGGATCGCCAAGGAAAAGCTGCGTGACGTGCTGAACCTGCGGGCCCGGGTGACCGGCTCCGTCCCGTGCGAGCGCCAGGTGCGCGACCGGCTGTTCGCCTTCTATGACTGGTGCGCCCAGCACGATGACATCCCCGAGCTCATCACGCTGGCCAGGACCATATCCCGGTGGCAGGACGAGATCACCGCCGCGGTCATCACCGGCATCACCAACGCCACCTCCGAGAGCCTGAACCGGCTCGCCAAGCTCGAGGCCCGCCTGGCCTACGGGTTCCGCAACCCCGCGAACCAGCGCCGCCGGGTCCGCATCGCCTGCACCCGCGGCTACCGGCGCCGGTCACGCACCGCAACTCCCAGGACGACACATTCAGTAACCGGACGGAAACCCGATCCCGGTTAACTTCGAAGGCCCACCTAACGGCGGATATTTCGCGTCAAGCTCGTGGGTGTTTGTAACAGAGAGCGACGACGTGTTGAACCGGCAGGCAACGCCTCTGGCATGGGGCTGTGGTGCCAGGCTTACCAGGGCACACTGGCGGGGTGACATCGAAATACGACCGGTACTGGGCGGCCTGCCTGGGCCAGATCCAGGCAGCGCTCGGCCGCGCCGCCGAGGGATTGCCGGCCGTGGTGGCTACCCCGGGCCTGCACGACCTCGGCGCCCGGCAGTCCTGGTACGGGCTGGCCGAGGTCTGCGGCAGCGAGCTGATACGCAGCTCGACGGCGCACGCCACCTCACTGGGCAGGACCGTCGCCGCCAGCGAGATCTGCGCGCCATGGCCACAGGACACCTTCCGGCTCACCGTCAGCACCGCCGGGGACACCGTCACCATCACGACCGCCGACCCGGCCAGCCAGGCCGCGAGCACGACCCCGCCCCGGCATCCGCACCGCACACCTGTTACCGCTGCCGGGGAACTCCCGCCAGCACCGGCCGTCCGTACGGGCCCGGCCCCGGCCCAGGTCATAGCGGGCCAGGCAGGACCTGAGGAGTTCTACCGGCTGCTGACCGGGCTGGCCGGCGGCGCACGGCGGCTGCGGGACTGCCGGCCCGGCGACTGCCCCCAAGGCGGGGTCTACTTCTTCTTCGAAGACGGCGAGGTCCGCAGCGACAGCAGCAGCCGCGTGGTGCGGGTCGGCACGCACGCGCTGACTGCTGCCAGCAGCGCCACCTTGTGGGACCGGCTCCGGCAGCACCGCGGCCACCTGGGCGGCCGCGATCCCGGCAGCGGCAACCACCGGGCCTCGGTATTCCGGCGGCACGTCGGGGCGGCGCTCATCCACCGCGACGGGCAGCCACCGGGACTGCTCACATCCTGGCTCGACCGCCATGGCCCGCACCCGGGCTGGGCCCGCCAGGAAACCGCTCTCGAAATGGCCGTCAGCCGCCACATCGGAGCCATGCCAGTACTGTGGCTGACCGTCCCGGACCCCGCCACCCGCGCCGACGTCGAGCAGAACAGCATCGCCCTCACCTCCCGCCTGGCCGGCGGCCAGGACCAGCCCAGCCCCGGCTGGCTCGGGCACCACGCCATCCCCGCCCAGATCCGTCAGTCAGGACTGTGGAACGTCGAGCACGTCACCCAATCCTGCCGACCCGGCTTCCTGGCCACCCTCTACCAGCTAATCCAGCTCCACCAGTAACCACAGCCCACCGACCGATTCGCGGCAGATGAGGGAATTGTTCGTGCAGGACTGCGTGCATAAATATTCAGGCCAGGCGGCTGCGGGCATTGGTCACGGCAAGTTGGCATTCGGCGCTTTGACGGTCGCCCGGCTAGGTCCAGGGACGGCGGCCAGCTGGCTCATGAGTGCGGCGAACTCACCGAAAGACAGGCTCTGCTCGGCATCGGACAGTGCCTTCTCCGGCGCCGGATGGACTTCTATCAGCAGGCCATGAGCTCCGGCGGCGCGCGCGGCCCATGCCATCGGCGCGACGTAGCGTCGTTGTCCGGTGCTATGGCTCGGGTCGACGATAACGGGCAGGTGCGATCGCTCCCGGACAACCGCGACAGCGGACAGGTCGAGAGTGTTACGAGTGGCGTTCTCGAAGGTCCGGATGCCGCGCTCGCACAGAATCACCTGTTGATTGCCCTGCGCGACGATGTATTCGGCAGCCGCGAGCCATTCCTCGATCGTGCTGGACAGGCCCCGCTTGAGGAGCACAGGCCGGTCCAGCTTCCCGACCTCGCGCAGCAGGTCGAAATTCTGCATATTCCGCGCGCCGACCTGAAGGATGTCGGCATCCTTCGCCATCCGCTGCGCCTGTTCCACGGCCATCACTTCGGTGACAACGGGAAGCCCGATCTCACGCCCGGCCGCTACCAGCAGTTCCAGCCCCTTCCAGCCGAGACCCTGGAAGGCGTAGGGCGACGTCCGGGGCTTGAACACGCCGCCACGCAGGACATGCGCACCATGATCGCGGACGAATTTCGCTGTGGCGGCGATCTGCTCGGCATTCTCCACCGAGCAGGGGCCCGCCATCACCGCGAATCCGCTGCCGCCGACAAGCAGGTCTCCGACCTGAACCATGGTGTCAGCTGCCCGGCTTGCGCGGTCGACAAGCCGGTACTGCCGGGAGCGGTGCCCCGCGGTTGCCCCGTCGGCTGCGACAGCCTCCAGCGTGTCCGCCGGTGCCTCCGCCGCCGGAGCGTCCGGCAGGCTGCCCGGATGGGCGGGATGGCGCAACGCCTTGGCCGGGTAACTGCCGAGGACCTTGACGTATTGCGCTGCCAGCCGGAGTTCGTCCAGCGCCGCAGCTGTCCGCGGCTCGGCTACGTTTCCTTCGAAGTCCAGGAAGAACAGGTACTCCCAGGGCCTGCCGGGACGAGGCCGCGACTCAAGCTTGGTCATCGAGTGGCCGCTGCCCGACAGGATCTCGAGGCAGCGCAGAAGCGCGCCCTCCTCGTGCCGGGTGATCAGGATCAGGCTCGTCTTGCAGGCGATCCGCACATCGACCGGAGTTGCCGCCGCCGATAGCACCACAAAGCGGGTGTAGTTGTCCTGGGAGTCGGCGATGCCGTGCCGGAGCACCACCAGGCCGTGGGCTTGGGCGGCCTCGGCGGAGCCGATCGCAGCTACGCTCGGATCGCCCATGGCAGCCACCGCGGCCACGGCCCCGGCGGTGTCGAGGTAACTCGCTGGGATGGCATGCGGCAGCGACTGCAGGAACTGCGCGCACTGCTCCAGGCCCTTGGGATGAGACAGGATCCGGCTCAGTGAGCTCAGCGGAACGTCTTGTACCGCGGCCAGGCAGTGGTCGACCTTCCAGGTTTCCTCACCGGAGATAAACAGGTCGTGCTCGCGCAGCAGGGTATAGACCTCGTTGATGCTGCCGGCAGAGGTGTTCTCGATGGGGAGGACGGCGAGATCTACCTCGCCTGCCAGCAGCGCGCCGACGGCCTGGCCGAATGTGCCGTAGCCCGCCAGGTCGCCTTCTGCCCCCCGGGCGGCGAGGTACTTGCGCGCAGCCGCGTCGCTGTATGCGTGCGCTGAGCCCTGAAAGGCCACGCGCAGACGACCGGTTGCCGCGCCAGCAAGGTGCCTTGCCTGCTGGGCGACCGAGTCGCCGATCAGCTCGCGGAAGATCCTGTGCACCAGGCTGGCAGATACGCCCAGATCTGCGGCCACGGCTTCCACGCCTGCGAGCACCTGCCGCTCACGGTCAGCATCCTGGATCGCCGACGTGCCGTGCTCTTTCAGGCGGCCTATCTCGGCGATGAGGCGGCCTCGCTGCGCGATGAGACCGACGATGCCGCTGTCCACCCCGTCCAGGCTTCGCCGGAGGTCACTGATGTCTGGCTGTTGATCGCTCACGCTGGCGGCTCCTCCCCCGGAGGGCTAACTTCCACGAAGGCTTCCTATCACGGCCTCCTCCTGTCCGCACGCAGCGCGATCCGCTCCCTGGGCCGAGCGTCACAGACCGGCTCCTGCTTGGTCAGGGCACGCGAATACCGGCGTGACCAACCAATGAGGGGCTGTCGGGGTCCGTGGGCGAGAGCCAGGATCCGGGCTGCGGCTCTCGGTAGAGCGGAGCCGGGATTCGAGTTGCGCCGAGATGGCGGTCCAGCCATGTGCGTGACGCCGCACCAAAGCCGGCGGCAGAAGTTCATGCTCGATGGTCATAATCGATGCCTCGGCGCCGTCAGGCTCGATCGTCACGGTGACAACGCTCTGGATGGTCGGGTCGGGCCATGTCGATCGGCGATCTGGAGCGTCGCTCCGCTCGTGTGCAAAGCGGTTTGTGCTGGCTGTGACGGCCGTAGCCGCGGGGGCGCTCGCGTGGTTCGGCGGATCCCCCTGACCTCGTAAGGGATGACCCCGATGCCCTCGGGGATGCACACTAGGGTGCGAACCGGGCTGATCCCCATCGACGGAGGCTGCTGCCGGGCGGCAGCCTTGAAGCATGAACACGAACACCGCAGATGCCGGGTCCGCCGCCGTGCACGGCCAGCCGGACGCCCGCCAGCTGCGCCGGTCCGGCGATGACAGGATGCTGGCCGGCGTGGCCGGCGGCATAGCCCGGTACCTGAACGCGGACGTCACGCTAGTCCGCGTCATCATCGCGGCGCTGGCTCTCTTCACCGGCGCTGGCGTGGCTCTCTATGTTGCCGCCTGGCTGCTGATTCCCGCAGACGGCCAAACCAGCCGGCCGCCGCGGCGTGGATCGCCGCCCGCCGGGACCGCATCCGCTAAACCCCGGCCCGCAAACCCCTGACGTAAACGGAGACCGATCACCATGCCCGCCATCATCGCCCTTGTCCTTATCGCCATCGTGGCCCTGACCGTCCTCAGCTTCGCCGTGCACGTCCTATTCTCCCCGTGGCTGCTGGTGGCCCTCGCCATCCTGGCCTGGATCAAGTTCCGGCCGCGCCGCGCCCACCGGTAGCCCCAGCGCCCGGCCACCCGCTGCCCGGCCGGCGCTGAGCAGGCCGACGGGGCAGTGTCGTCCTAGCCGAGCAGAGCCCTTGACGCCGATATCGATAATCGTGGCGTCAAAGCCACACGCGACCCGCCGATATGGGCGATTGAATTGCATCGCGAGCCGCTCTCGAAAGATGCCCATAACGGTCGTTATCGCGTACGAGGTAAGGAGGCTGCGACGGCAGTTCAGGCTGTATAGGCCTGACGAGCGCGCCCGCCGGAACTCTGAACGCGATGTCGTTGATCGGATGGCCTTCTCCTGGAATAAGAGTAGGCCGACATGTTTGAGTGCCTGGTCGAGTGTTGGGTCTTCCATCGGGTGTCCGTGCTCTAGGCTCTTAAAGCAACTTTTCTGTTGGCGTTGCCGTCGATATGGAATGTGGACCAGTTCCGGCATTTTGGACAGGCGGTTCCGATCACGAAGGGGCGCAGCAGGTACAGCATGCGCTGCCCGTCAATTATGTACAAGCTCTCGACCTCGATACCAGGCTGGTCGTAGGCGATGGTGCGGGTGGGCACGGAATAGAGACGGTCAACGTTTAGCTCGCGGAGTTGCTCTGCAACTGGCGGAACTCGCTTCGGCAATTCCGGCGAACCGGTTTTGTCGAGCGCGCGTGACACGAGGTTTTCCTGTGCCTCTGCCGCTTGGCGCCAACGATCGCCCCCTGCGCCGGTGACGTCGTAGTCAGAAGCAACCGTCCTCTTCCACTTCGCCTGGCTGCTGTGGATGAGCAGTACCCGGATCGCTCGCTCCTGCGGGTCCTGCGGGGCGTTTATCCAGGCCAGCCTCAATCCGGCCTCAAATGCGGCTCGTGCCGCTGCCATTGCCGTCGGCATGTGATCCAGGCTGGCGCGCTGTCGCCGCCTGACCGCTTTGCGTCAGTTCGGTGACGATGCTGCGCTTGCGGGATCATCGTGGTGCTCCTTCTGCGGCGAGTTGACATCCGGGCGTCCGGCTCCCGGTGACCGGCCGGGCGATGACGTTGTCCAGGCACCCGGGACTGTCGCGCCGGGCGACAATCAGGCTCACACTCGGTAATGGCGCGATAACAGCGCGGTCACGCTCTGCGCCGGGTGATCGGGCGCGAGCGCGGAGGCGGCTGCCAGGGCCGTGCCGCGCCGCCCGGGCGAGCAGAACTCGTCGCCGCACTCCTCCGGCCCCGGTGACCTCGGCTGGGGGACGATGCGGATGTAGGGCTTGACGGCCTTCCACTCGCCGAAGATCACCCTCGCCTGGTCGTCGGGCACCGAGTTGTGGATCATCACATCGTCGCCCTGCGTCCAGTTGGCCGGCGTCACGACGCGGTGCCTGGCGGTCAGCTGGAGCGAGTCGATGACCCGCAGCAGCTCCCGAAGTTGCGGCCGGTCACATTCGGATACGCGATGATGAGCTTAATCTTCTTATCCGGGCTTATCACGAACACGTTCCGGACGGTCAGGTTGTCAACCGCGCAGCGCGAGCTGGCGTCACCCGAAGTGGAGGCGGGCAGCATCCCGTAGAGCTTGGACACATTGAGATCGGTGTCGCCGATGATCGGGTAGCCGGGCCGTGCGCCGTGGGTCTCCCCGATGTCGTCAGCCCACGCCTGGTGGCGCTCGGTGGCGTCCACCGACAGGCCGATGACTTTCACGCCGCGGCGTTCGAACTCGGGCGCCAGCTTGGCCATCTGCCCGAGCTCGGTGGTGCACACCGGGGTGAAGTCCTTGGGGTGGGAGAACAGCACCGCCCAGGAATCTGCGATCCATTCGTGGAAGCTGATCCGGCCCTGGGTGGTGCCGGCCTCGAAATCCGGTGCGGTGTCATTGATGGACAGTCCCATGTGCCGTACTCCTCTTTCGTTTGTGATGGTTGTGTGCTTTACCGCTTGCTGCTCAGCAAGGTCACGGTGGCGCCTCCAGCCGCGGCTTCGCCGGCCGGTGGTAGTCCGCATGCGAACCCTGCGCGGTGAGCGGCGGGAAGGCGCGGCGGACCTCGCCCACGCTCATCAGGAGCGGGATCTCGTAGACGGCTGCCATGTCCTTCAGGAGCTTGAGGTCGATCGGGAACATGGGCGACAGGGCCAGCGGGCGCATGCAGAGGGCGCGGAAGCCCTTCTCGTGCTCGAGGACGCGGCCCCAGCCCTCTACGACTCCCCAGCACTGGATGCGCTTGCTCAGCAGTGTGGACGGGCGCTCGACGAGTTCGGGGGCATTCCAGGCGTACAGGCCGCAGCCCTCGCCCGCGAAGTGGCCGTGCCTGGTCCCAGACGGAATGGGCAGGCCCGCGCGGGAGCAGTGCGTGCAGGCAGCCTGGGCCGGGGCGCGAAGCGGCCAGGCCTGGTTGTAGTGGCTCACCAGGCGTCCGTCGCGGACGTGCCACTTGCGGTAGCCGCGCATGGGCGTGATACCGAACTCGGCCCTAGACACGTTCGGGGACCTTGACGGGCTCGGGCACCTTGACCGGCTCGGCGGCTGGTTCCTCGATCGGCTCGATCTCGATGGTGCGCTGGGGCGCTCCGATCTTGCTCATAGGTCCCTCCCTGGGCGGGTCGTCGGCGGGCTTGCTGACGGCAGGCGGGTCGTCCTCGGCAGCCGGGGGGTTGCGCGCTCCTTTCGCTTGCCACACCCCGGTCATTACTCCGATCCGGAGTAATACCGAAAGCTACTCCGGATCGGAGTAAAGTCAAGGGCATGAACGAATCCGCGTCGCCCGGCGCATCAGCTGCCCCGTCCCTGCCGACGACGGCGCATGCCATCCTCGGGCTGCTCGCCTTGCGCGAGTGGAGCGCCTACGAACTGACCCAGCAGCTGCGCCGCAGCCTGGACTGGTGCTGGCCCACCGCCGAAAGCGTCTGGTACGACGAGCCCAAACGGCT
>Ga0302234_10001420_pt1 | contig 16564 bp, 15 predicted proteins | sample II_Palsa_N3_2_FD_193576 | JGI IMG/M metagenome (GOLD analysis project Ga0302234, IMG submission 193576) | Peat permafrost microbial communities from Stordalen Mire near Abisko, Sweden - II_Palsa_N3_2 | ecosystem: Environmental > Terrestrial > Soil > Palsa > Peat permafrost | place: Sweden... | reverse complement strand
TACGTCATGCTCGGCAACGACGAACTGTTCCTGCAGATGCTCGCCGCACGCGACGATTTCGAGCGTCTGCGCGACTACATCGGCTGGACGATCCACGCGAGCAAGGCGCTCGGCGTGAAGGTCGTCAATCCTGGCGGCATCTCCGCGTTCAAGTTCAACCAGCGCTCGCTGAACGTCGATGAGCCGCACGTGCATTACGGCATCACCCCGCGCGAAGTCCTGCACACACTGTCGCGCGCGTTGACCGAACTGCGCGTACCGCACCCACTGCATGTCCACGCCAGCAATCTGGGCGTGCCCGGCAACATCGATTCGACCATCGCCACCATGGATGCCGCCGACGGTCTGCCGATCCATCTCACGCATATCCAGTTTCATAGCTATGGCACTGAGGGTCCGCAAAAATTTTCATCGGGCGCGCGACAGATCGCGGACGCGGTAAACGCGCGGCCGAACGTGTCGATCGATGTCGGTCAGATCATCTTCGGACAGACCGTTACGGCCTCGGGTGACACGATGATGCAGTTCCGCAACACACCGCTCGGGCGGCCGCACAAGTGGGTGGTCGGCGACATCGAATGCGACGCGGGCTGTGGCGTGGTGCCGTTCCGCTATCGTGAGCAGAGCTATGTGAATGCATTGCAGTGGATTATCGGCCTCGAGATCTTCCTGCTGGTCGACGACCCGTGGCGCGTCGCGATGACCACCGATCATCCAAACGGCGGCCCGTTTACGAGCTATCCGCATCTGATCCGTCTCCTGATGGATAAATCGTTTCGCGACGAGCAGCTCGCCAAGCTCAATGCCGACGCCCAGGTGGCGAGCGCGTTAGCGCAACTGAAGCGCGAGTTCTCGCTGTACGAAATCGCCATCATCACGCGCGCGGGGCCGGCACGCCTGCTCGGCCTGCGCGACCGCGGCCATCTCGCTGCCGGAGCTGCAGCAGACATCGCCGTCTACCGCGACGATCCGGATCGCGAGCGGATGTTCACGTCGCCGGCCTATGTGTTCAAGGACGGCGAACTCGTCGCGCGCGACGGCACGCTTGTCGCCACGCCGACGGGCGGCATCCATTTCGTCTCGCCTGAGTTCGACCGTGGCATCGAGAAGACGCTGCGCGCCTACAGCGGCGCTAACCTCGCGAGCAACTTCGCGCACGCCGCCATCAGCGACGACGAGGTTTGCAGCTGCTGTCGCGGCGGCAGGCTGCTGCCCGTCGAATGTCTCGCGAACGGCTGACCAAATGATCCACACACCATGAGCGAGCCGGCGACCCTGCAGATCAACGGCACCACGATCGACGCCACCTTCGCGGAAGCGTTTCCGATGAAGGCGACGCGGCTCGTCATCACCGCCCATACGCTGACGTGGGCCATGAACGCCGCCATCTCCCTGACCGGGTTCGCGACCTCGGTGATCGGCTGCGGCTGCGAGGCCGGTATCGAGCGAACGCTGGCAGCCGCGGAAACGCCCGATGGCCGCCCTGGGGTCACGGTGCTGCTATTCGCGGTGTCATCGAAGGAATTGGCCAAACAGATCGAACGGCGCGTCGGACAATGCGTGCTCACGTGTCCGACCACTGCCGTGTATGGCGGTATCGATCCTGAGACGAGCCGCGCACCGCTTTCCGATCGGGCGTCGCTCGGCAGCGGGCTGCGTTTTTTCGGCGACGGCTGGCAGATCTCGAAGATGCTCGGCGACACGCGTTATTGGCGCGTGCCGGTGATGGACGGCGAGTTCGTCTGCGCAGAGACGGCGCTTACCGTCAAGGCCGTGGGCGGCGGCAACCTGATCCTGCTGGCGCGCGATATCGACGCCGCACTCGCCGCCGCCGAAGCTGCGGTCGCAGCGATGCGCCGGCTGCCGAACGTAGTCATGCCGTTCCCGGGCGGCGTGGTCCGGTCGGGATCGAAGGTCGGCTCGAAATATCGGGGGGCGAGCGCCTCCACCAACGACGCGTTCTGTCCGACCCTCACGGGTCTCTCCGCGCGCAGCGAACTGAGCGCAGAAGTCGGATGTGTGCTCGAAATCGTGATCGACGGGCTCACCGACGCTGATGTCGGTGCGGCGATGAGCGCGGGTATCGGCGCGGCCGTCGGGCTCGGAAGGGCAGCGGGCCTGCTGCGGATTTCCGCCGGCAACTACGGCGGCAAGCTGGGGCCTTACCACTTCCATCTGCACAGCCTCGCGGCGGGCGCCTCAGCGGGCTTCGACGGGAGCCACGCATGAGTCTTCGCATCACGCTGCGCGTGACAACGCCACCCGGTTTCCGCGTCGACGCGTCTGCTTTGCTGCCGGCGCCGCTTGCGGCGATGAGCACGGCAGAAATCGAGCGCATTGTCCTGCCGGCGGGCAATGACAGGTGTAATGTGGGCGATGTGTTCGACGTGTCGCGCAGTGAAGCCAGCGCTGAATCTGATGCGCCGCACACCGGCGCCACCCTGGTGATCGAAAACGCGGCGCCATGGCTCGACCGCGTTGGCGCGCGCATGATGGACGGCCACCTTCTCGTGCACGGTTCTACCGGGGATTACAGCGGTTTCCAGATGGCCGGCGGCGTATTGCACATCGAGGGCGACGCGGGTCACTTTACCGCCTGCGAAATGCGCGGCGGCCGCCTGACGGTGACCGGGCATAGCGGCGACTTCGCCGCCGGCGCCCTCGCCGGCGACATGGAAGGCATGACCGGCGGCACGCTGACGATTCACGGCAATGCGGGCGCGCGGCTCGCCGATCGCATGCGCCGCGGACTCGTGCTGGTCGGCGGCAACGCGGGAGATTTTGCCGCATCACGGCTTGTGGCCGGCACCGTTGGCATCGCCGGTCAACCGGGCGCGCATTATGCATACGGTATGAGGCGCGGCACCCTTCTGCTCAGCCAACGGCCCACGCACTTGCCGCCGACGTTCACCGAAGGCGGTCGCGGATTCGATGTGTTCTGGGCGCTCCTCGTGCGCAGTCTCGCCGATGAGATCGCACCCTTTTCGCAGTGGCGCACAGCGAGTTTGCCGACCCGCTATGCGGGCGATCTCGCGGTCGACGGACGAGGCGAAATACTGGTCGTGAGCTAGCCGCCGCAAGCACGCCCCGCAATACACGCAGTCAGACAGTGTTCGACAGAAACACCGGATAACGAAGGAGACAGATATGACGATGGCGCATTCTCCCCCCGCACAGCCGGGCGCCGACGCATCCGCGCCGCGCTATGCCGGCTCGATGATCGCGCTGCATTGGCTGATTGCACTTGGCATCATCGGCCTGCTCGCGCTCGGACTCTATATGGTCGGACTGCCAAAGGGTTGGCCTCTCAAGGCGACGTTGCTCAACCTTCACAAGTCGGTCGGACTGACGGTTTTCCTGCTGGTGCTTCTCCGCATCATGGCGCGTGTGGCCCTCCACCGGCCGCCCCTGCCGCCGATGCGACCGTGGCAACGCGCCGCCGCGCGCACTACGCAGGGCCTTTTATATGTCGCAATGGTCGCGATGCCGCTGTGCGGGTATCTCGGTTCGTCGTTCAACCGCTTTGGGACACGCTTCTGGGGCCTCGCGTTGCCGCAGTGGGGCTGGGACGATGCAGGCTTGCGCGAACTCTTCTTCGGTCTTCATAAGGCGATCGGCTATACGCTGATCGTACTGATTGCGCTGCACGTCGCGGGCGCGCTCAAGCACCAGTGGATCGATCGCGACAATCTGCTCGCGAGGATGCTGCCATGATGCGGCGCGCACCATGAAGATCAAGGTACTCGGCTCATCGGCGGGCGGCGGCTTCCCGCAATGGAACTGCAATTGCCGCAATTGCGACGGCGTGCGGCGCGGCACGCTAAAGGCGACGCGCCGCACGCAATCGTCGATCGCGGTGAGCGCGAACGGCGAGGACTGGCTGCTCGTCAACGCGTCACCCGATCTGCTCGCGCAGATCGCCGCCAACCCCGATCTGCAGCCGGCCCGCCGCGCGCGCGATAGCGGGATTGCCGCGGTGCTGGTAATCGACGCACAGATCGACCACGTCACCGGCCTGCTGATGCTGCGCGAACGCGACACGCCACTGCCGCTCTACGCGACCGATGCGGTATGGCAGGACCTGTGCAGCGGTTTTCCAGTCGCACCGATTCTCTCGCACTATTGCGGCGTAGAGCATCGCCGCATCGCGCTCGACGGCGCGCCGCTAGCCGTAGCCGCGCTTAACGGTGTGCAGATCGACGCGTTGCCGCTGTCGAGCAAGGCGCCGCCCTACTCGCCGCATCGGCATGCACCCGAGCGCGGCGACAACATCGGACTGGTCTTCACGAACCGGCAAACCGGCAAGCGCGTGTTCTACGCGCCCGGACTCGGAGCGATCGAAGCGCATGTGCTCGCCGCGATGCGTGAGGCGGATCTGTTGCTCGTCGACGGCACGCTGTGGACCGGCGACGAAATGATCCGCCTCGGCCTCTCGAAGAAGACCGCTGCGGATATGGGCCATCTGGAGCAGTCCGGCCCGGGCGGCATGATCGAAGTGCTGGACTCACTCGAGGCACGCCATGTCCGCAAGGTGCTGATTCACATCAACAACACCAATCCGATTCTCGTCGAGGACGGGCCCGAGCGCCGCATCCTGACTGAACACGGAATCGAAGTGGCATACGACGGAATGACGTTCGAGATATGACGTGAGGCTGTGAAGTCAGGCTGCAGTCTGGAAACGCAGCTGTAAAGTACAAAACGGAGAGGGCATGAACGCAAAAGACATCTTGGGCACGGCGCCGCGGCAGGATGCAGAGACAAGTGGAGATGGCGGCCAGCCCGCCTGGACCCGCGAGGAATTCGAAGCACAGTTGCGCGCGAAAGGCACGGCGTATCACATCCATCATCCATTCAACGTGAAGATGAATAGCGGCGGCTGCTCGCGCGAGCAGATTCGCGGCTGGGTCGCCAATCGCTTCTACTACCAGATCAATATTCCGCTAAAAGATGCGGCCGTGCTGTCGAATTGTCCGGATCGCGAAACGCGCCGTCGCTGGGTGCTGCGCATTCTCGATCACGACGGCTATGGCGACGAGGAAGGCGGCATCGAGACATGGGCGCGTCTTGGCGACGCAGTTGGCCTCTCACGTGACGACCTGTGGTCGTTGAAGCAGGTGACGCCCGGGGTGCGCTTCGCGGTCGACGCCTATGTGAATTTCGCGCGCCGCGCGCCGTGGCAGGAATCGGTCTGCTCGTCGCTCACCGAAATGTTCGCACCCCAGGTGCATCGTGACCGGCTCGCGAGCTGGCCGGAACACTATCCATGGATCGAGCCTTCAGGTCTTGCGTATTTCCGCTCGCGCATTTCGCTTGCGCAGCGCGACGTGCAGCACGGGCTCGAAGTCACGCTCGATCATTTCACGCGGCGCGAGCAGCAGGAACGCGCGCTCGAAATCCTGCAATTCAAGCTCGACATCCTGTGGACCATGCTCGATTCGATCGAAAAGGCTTTCCCGCAATGAACGACCTGACACGCGCCGGCGGCGCCACGCCAACCGCCGATTGTCTGACGATCAGCAAGCTCTTTCGCCTGCAATGGGAGCCGGCTCAGAACGCTCACGTGCTGCTCTATCCCGAAGGCATGGTGAAGCTCAATCAGAGCGCGGGAGAGATTCTCAAGCGTTGCGACGGCACACGCGATATCAACACACTGATTGCCGACCTGGAGCAGGCGTTCAACACCACCGGGCTCGGTCCCGAAGTGCGCGCGTTCGTTGCCGACGCGCAGTCGCGCGGCTGGCTGGAGTAGCGCCATGACGGACCTTTCACAACCTGCCGCCGCTGCCCAGTCTCAAGCGGTCCCCGACGGGATCCCGCTGCCGCTCTGGCTGCTCGCGGAGTTGACTTATCGCTGCCCGCTGCACTGCGCGTTCTGCTACAACCCGATCGACTACACGGATCACAGCCGCGAGCTCAGCACGGAACAGTGGCTCAACGTGTTGCGCGAGGCGCGCGCGCTCGGCGCCGCGCAACTCGGGTTTTCAGGCGGCGAGCCGCTCGTGCGCGACGATCTCGAAGTGCTGGTCGCCGAGGCTCGCAAGCTCGGTTTTTATACGAATCTGATCACCTCAGGTGTCGGCCTCACCGATAAGCGTCTCGACGGCCTGCAGGCAGCCGGCCTCGACCATATCCAGCTGTCGTTCCAGGATTCGACCCAGCAGCTGAACGACTTCCTCAGCAGCACCCGCACCTTCGAACTGAAACAACGCGTGGCCGCATCGATCAAACAGCACGGCTTTCCGATGGTGCTCAATTGCGTGCTGCATCGCTACAACCTGCCGCACGTCGACAAGATCATCGACATGGCGCTGGCGATGGGCGCCGAGTACCTGGAGCTCGCCAACACGCAGTACTACGGCTGGGCGCATCAAAACGAAGCGCAGTTGATGCCGACGCGTGAACAGCTCGACGAAGCCGAAGCGGTTGTAGAGCGTTACCGCCGCACGCATGGTGAGCGCTGCAAGATCTTCTTTGTCGTGCCGGACTATTTCGAACGTCGCCCGAAGCGTTGCATGAACGGCTGGGGCGCCGTGTTTCTTGGTGTCGCCCCGGACGGCGCGGCGCTGCCCTGTCACGCCGCACGCAGTCTGCCTGGTCTCGTGCTGCCGAACGTGAAAGACACCCCGCTGCGCGAGATCTGGTACGAGAGCGACGCGTTCAACCGCTTTCGTGGCCTCGCCTGGATGAAGGAGCCCTGCCGCAGTTGCGACGAAAAGGAACACGACCTGGGCGGCTGTCGTTGCCAGGCCTATATGCTGACAGGCGACCCGGCCAATGCCGATCCGGTCTGCGACAAATCGCCATCGCATGACACCGTGGTGAAAGTCGTGAACGTGGCACGGCGCGCGGCCGCCGCCGACCTGCCGCACGAGCAGCCGATCCTGTTTCGCAACGACGCCAACTCGCGGCGGCTCGCGTCTGCTGCGGCGAGCGGCGGGACAAGTGGCGAGATAAGCGGCCACGGCAACGGCAACGGCCACACAGGAGGCTGACCATGGCTGCGGGAGACATCTCCGTCCTGCTCGTCGACGACCATGCGGTGGTACGGGAAGGCTACCGGCGCCTGCTCGAACTGAATGCCGACGTGCATGTGTGCGGCGAGGCGGCCGACGCCGCGCAGGCCTATCAGCGTTTTTGCATGCTGCGGCCCGACGTGGTGGTGATGGACGTTTCGTTGCCGGGCGCAAGCGGCATCGAAGCGATGCGGCGCATGCTCGCGCGTGAGCCCGATGCGCGCGTGCTGATCTTCAGCGTGCATGAGGATACGATCTTCGTGCGCCGCGCGCTCGACGCCGGCGCCCTCGGCTACGTCACCAAGGCCAGCGCGCCCGACGTACTGGTGGAAGCCGTGCGCACCATTGCCCGGCGCGCGGGCTATCTGAGCCCCGATATCTCGCAGGCGCTCGCGCTGCGCAACGCCTTCAGCGATGGCCCGCCCGGACGGCAGTTGTCGGCGCGCGAGTTCGAGGTGCTGCGTCTGCTGGTGCAGGGTTATACGCTGCCGAGCATCGCCGAGAAACTGGGACTCAGCCAGAAGACGGTGGCCAATCACCAGTCCGTGATCCGGCAGAAATTCGGCGCCGACAACGGCGTGCAGCTCGCACAGATGGCGAACCGCCTCGGGCTTCAGTTCACGGGTTCGGCCAGCCCTGCATGAGCGGGCACCCGCGCGCAAAACAGGAATCCGCCTTCCGGCTTGCTCGCCACGTGAAATTCGCCACCGAGCGCCTCGACGCGCTCGCGCATGCCGATCAGGCCGAGTCCGCCGCGAGGCTTCTCGAGATCGGTGCCGGGACCGTCGTCGGCCATCGTGACGACAATTTCATCGATGAGGCGGGCGTCCTGCCGGTCCTGCGGCTCCTGAGCCTCGCGCGGCGCACGCACCAGGAACACTTCCACGCGTGAGGTGCGGGCAAACTTCGAGACATTGGTCAGCCCTTCCTGCACGAGCCGGTAAAGCGTGATGGTCAACGCATCGCTCAGACCCGCGAAATCCCCTTCGATCGTCAGCGAGAACGACGCATCCGGCAGCCGCTCGCGCCAGCCGTCGACACAGTGCTCGAGCGCGCTCGGCAGGCCGAACTCGTCGAGGCCGATGGGCCGCAAACGCCGGACCATGCCGCCGATCTGCCGATAGACGTGGCTCGCACTCTGCATAAGACCGAGCGATACGCGATGCACCTCCGGCTCGCGCCCGCTGGACAGATCGCGGATGCGCGCGGCGTCGAGCGAGATCGCGTTCAGGTACTGGCCCAGTTCATCGTGCAGTTCACGCGCCAGATGGCGGCGCTCGAGTTCCTGCGCCTGCAAGGCCTGATTGGCGAGACGCCGGTTGTCGGCGAGCAGGCGTTCGGCCTGCTCTTCCAGCACGCAGCGGCGGCTCAGCTCGCGGCGTGTCTCGCGATAGCGGCGCCATGCGAACCAGGCAAGGCAGATGGAGAGCACGCACAGCGTGCCCGGCAATTCGTCGAGCTGGAAGCGCTCGAGACCCCGCGTCCAGCGATAGGCGCGCTCGCTGAAATCGAATGTCACGCTCAATACGGCGGCGAGCACAGTCAGCGCGAGCACCCACGCAAGGTCGCGCCGCACCGTCGAATGCGGCGAAGCGGGTCGCGCTGAAGAAGGGTTCGAGGGGTCGCTTGCCATCACTTTTGTATCCATCACGTTTGCATTCTACTCAGGCCGCTCGCACACGGCAGTTTGTTGCAGCGCGTTTGGGAACGCTTCCCCCCGATATCGGGAAAAGCTCCCGTGCTTCGCGCGGCGGCGTATGCGAAGCTTTACACACAGAAAGAAAGCGCTACGCATGCCGCAATGCGGCTGCGTTATCGAAGATAGCGTCAATCCGGCCGGAGACAAAACGATGAACGTGCCATCCCGCACCCGCCGCTCGCCCCGCTTATCGGATTTACCCCGTTTCAGGCGGCGTGCCGGCTTCACCCTCTGCTTTAGCGGCGCCCTCGCGAGCCTCTCCGTCACGGCATGGGCTCAGGCCGAAACAGCGGCGCCGCCAGTGGCGGCATCGTCCCCTGCGCCCGCCGGCGCGAACCCGGATGCCCCTGTCGTGCAGCTCGCGCCGATCGTCGTGGTCGGCACCACACCGCTGCTCGGCATCGGCACGCCCTTGTCGCAAGTGCCGGCCAACGTGCAGACGGTGCGCTCGAAGGACATCGAAAAGCAGCACCGCAGCACGCTGATCGATTACTTCGCGAAGAACCTGCCGAGCGTCGATATCTCCGATGCCCAGGGCAACCCCTATCAGATCAACATCAACTATCGCGGCTTTACCGCATCGCCGCTGCTCGGCACACCACAGGGCTTGTCCGTGTTCGTCGACGGCGTACGCGTGAACGAACCGTTCGGCGACGTCGTGAACTGGGACCTGTTTCCGCAGCAGGCGGTCGATACGATCCAGCTGATTCCGGGTTCCAATCCGACCTATGGGCTCAACACGCTCGGCGGCGCGATTTCGATCACGACGAAAAACGGCAAGACCAGCCCCGGCGGCGAGGCCGAGGTGACGGCCGGCTCGTGGGGTCGCAAGACTGCCCAGATCGAACAGGGCGGCACGATTGGGGACAATCTGGATTACTACGTGACTGCCGACGCCCAGAACGACGACGGCTGGGCCGAGCGGAATCCGAGCCGGCTGCGGCAGGCCTTCGGCAAGCTGCGCTACACCGACGCAGACACCACGCTGTCGTTCTCCGCAGGAGGCGCGGACAACGACTTGCAAGGCACGCAGACCATTCCGCGTTCGTTCCTCAGCAATCCGAAGCAACCTTACACCTACCCGGACCAGAATGAGAACAGCGTCGGCTATGCCACGCTTTCCGGCGATCACTTCTTCAACGACCATGTCGAGCTGAGCGGCAACGTCTACTACCGGCAGTTCCTCAACACCAACATCAGCAGCAACAACAACACGGATTTCGGCTCGCTGAATCCGGATGGAACCGTCGATACGCTCCAGGCCACCAACGCGAAATCGACCGTTTCCACCGACAGCTACGGCGCCAGCCTGCAACTGACGTTGCTGGGTCAGCTCGGCGGCATGCAAAACCAGTTCGTCGCGGGCGTGGCCGCCGACCTCGCCAACTCCCACTACACGGAATCGGAGCAGGATGCGTTTTTCACGCCTACGCGTGCGACGATCGGCGTGGGCGGCTTCTCCCAGCAGACCGATGCCCGAACCCATGACGGCAACTATGGTGTCTATTTCACCGACACCCTGACCATCACCAAGCAGTGGTCGTTGACGCTAGCGGGCCGCTACAACTGGGCGGAGGCCAACATCGGCGATGAAAGCGGCCTACAACCCCAGCTCGATGGCCACGATACGTTTTCGCGCTTCAATCCGGCCGTCGGCGTCAACTGGAATCCGACCAATAACTTCACGGCCTATGCGACCTATAACGAAGGGATGCGCACGCCGACTGCCATCGAGCTGACCTGTGCCGATCCGGCCGCCCCCTGCTCCCTGCCGAACGATTTCGTCGCCGACCCGGCGCTGCAGCCTGTGATCTCAAAGACCTTCGAGATCGGCGCACGCGGGCGCATCGGCAACGCTACCAACTGGAGCGCCGCGGCGTACAGCACGAATCTCGACAACGATATCGAGTTCATCAGCAGCGCGACGAGCACTCAGGGCTTTTTCCAGAACGTCGGCCAGACCCGCCGCCAGGGCGTCGAACTGGCCGGGCGCAGCCAGATCGGCCCGGTCGGGGTGACCGCCAGTTACAGCTACGTCGATGCCACCTACCGCTCGACATGGACCGAAAGCAGCCCGAGCAACTCGAGCGCCGACGCCAATGGCAACATTACCGTCAAGCCGGGCGACCATATCCCAGGCATCCCGGCGACCACCGTCAAACTGCGACTCGACTACACGCCGTTTTCGAAGTGGAACATCGGCACCAACCTGACCTGGCGCGGCGGCATCTACGCACAGGGCGACGAAAACAATCAGGATGTGAACGGCAAGATTTCCGGCTACTTCCTGATCGATCTGGACAGTTCATACCAGGTGACGAAACAGTTGCAGGTCTTCGCAACCCTATCGAATCTGCTCAACAAGCAGTACGAAAGCTTCGGCGTACTCGGCGAGAATTTCTTCAACGGCCCGAATCATACGTTCGACGGCGCGAACCCGATCAACGAACAATTCGTCGGACCGGGCGCGCCGCGTGGTTTCTACGTTGGCCTGCGCTACGCCTGGGACTAGTGCGATTCAATCGATCCGTCGCTAGGCGGATAGGTGACGATGCCCCAGGCCAGCGGCAATTCGCCGATCTGCTTGATCGGCTGATAGTTCTGCGCATCGAGCACGTAGACTGAATCGGAGCGCCCGCATGCCACCAGCAGCTTCGTGCCGTCCGGCGTGAAGCTGAAGTGCCAGCAACGCTGTCCGACCGGGACGTCGGCGATATGCTCGTAGCTGTGCCCGTCGAACACCTGGACCGTCTTGTCGCGCGCCGCGGCGACGAAGAGCCGCTTGCCGTTCGGTCCGAACGCAACCCCGTACGGCCCGAGCTTCGTATCGACGGTCTTGAGGACCTCGAACGTGTGCGAATCGACCACTACGAACTTGCTGAGCGACTCGAGCGTGACGATATAGACCTTGCCGTCCGGCGACAGGCGAATGCCGCGTGGACGGCCGCCTGCCGCGAGCTTCACGGTTCTGAGCGAGGCGCCCGTGCGAGCCTGATAGACCGAGATCGTATCGTCGCCTTCATTGGTGACGAGCATCGACTTGCCGTCGCGTGAAAATTCGATGCCTTCGGTTTCATGGCCGCTCGTCACCGAACGAATCACGTGCCACGTCTTCATATCGACAATCGCGATTTCCGCAGGCGGCTTGCTGGCGTCATCGTCAGCGGCACCCGGTTTGCCATTGTCCGCACTGGCTCCGTTCGCCGGGGGCGGACCGCCCTCTTCGCCGGGCTCGTAGGTGACATAGGCGTAGCCGTTGTGCACGCGCACATATTCGGGGTTTTTGCCGATCTTCACACGCTGCACGACTTCACCCGAAGCCGTGTCGATCACCGCCATGTCGCCGGTATTCTTGTTGGCTACCAGAAGCCGGCTGCCGTCCCTGTTCAGACTCAGGCCACGCGGGCCGTCTGCGCCGACCGGAAACGTCTTTGTCAGCGACATCTGGTCCAGATCGATCACGCCGACACCGGCCTTCTCGCTCGTCACGTAGGCCGTGGGAGCGGCAGCCCAGGCCGTGCTCGCGGCGAACGCAATCGCGGTGACGGCGGTGGCTAACGTCGTCACCGCGGTCGTAACTGAGGTGGTAACAGCGGGGATGACAGCGAAAGAGAGAAAACGCCTGGGTGTTGTGATACGAAACCGTGTCTCCAGCATTGTTGTACTCCGTAGTGAAAACGCTGCGCCGCGAAAACTCGCGTCCTTCAAGCAAAGTAGTCCATTGGAGGACCGTTTGACAACGGACATCGGACGGGAGATTTTCCCGAATTGATACGGTGGGGCCAGCGGCAGTACTAAAACGCGCTGCAGGGGTGGAAAATAATCGCGGAGGTGGCCAATGCGAGGCCTCGACCGTCATGCTGGAGCTTGCGATGGCGACGGCTGGAGATACCGTGATCGATGCGGCACGGCGCCTGCGAATCGTCGTGGTACTGGGCCTCGTGATTGCCGCTCATGCTGGCCTGCTCGTGTGGGCGTTAGCGACGCGGGACAGGACGGTCGAGCGAACCGTCGAAGCGCGGACCATCGTTGCGAGGCTGTTGAGAGATGAGCCGGAGGCTGTTGCATCTGTCGTGCCTGCGGTGCCTGCTCCGGCCGCCGTAGTTGCAGCACCGCAAACCTTGCATCGACCGGTACGTAGCAAACCGCTGCCTCAGCCTCGTCTCAAGCAGCCGCGCAGCACGGCAGTGCATGTGCCGAGTGTGCCGGGCGTACAGGCGCCATCTGGAGAAACTGCGCCAGCGCCTGGTGCCGCGGCTCCGCCCGTTGCTGCTGCGCCCCTGCTCGCGACTCCAGCAACGAATTCATCCGCGAGCGCCACCGAGCGCACGGTGCCTGCATTGGGCACGCCAAAGACCGTATCGCACGTCGACTGCGATATCCCTAGGCCGGACTATCCCGACGTATCGAAGCGCCGCAATGAAAGCGGCACCGCAATCATCCGGTTCGTCGTAGGTCTGAGCGGCCAGATCGAAACCGCTCAACTGCAAAAGAGCAGCGGCTATCCCCGGCTCGACGACGCAGCGCTCGCCGCCATCCATGCCGGAGTCTGTCAACCGTACAGGGAAAACGGCGAGGCGGTACGTGCTGCTTATTCGCAATCGTTCGTCTTCGCCTTGACCCAATAACAGATCACCGAGCTGGCACTGCAGCCGCACGGCGTGTGCTCGCCGTAGCAAACTAAAGGATGTCTTACCGGAGTCCAAAGAATCTCTGAATTCAAATCGGCATCCGTCTTCGCTATCGTGGCTACATGAACCAAGGAGAGGAACGGACCATGCACGCCTTGATCTTCGACGTCGACGGCACACTTGCCGATACCGAGACTGTCCATCTGCAGGCCTTCAATGCCGCATTCGCCGAAGTCGGTCTCGGCTGGTTCTGGGACGAGGCGCTCTATACGCGTCTTCTCAAGGTGGCGGGCGGTAAGGAGCGCTTACTGCACTACTGGCACGTCGCCGATCCGGAGGAAGCGGACGGCATGCGCGTGAGCGAGGTGATCGACGCCGTGCATGCAATCAAGACCCGTCATTACGCGGCGCGCGTGCGGGATGGCGGGTTGCCCTTGCGGCCGGGCATTGCGCGTCTTATTGCCGAGGCGCAGGCAGCCGCCCTTCCCTTGGCAATCGCAACCACCACCACGCCAGCAAACCTCGACGCCCTGCTGCGCGCGCCGTTCGGGCCGGCCTGGCGCACCCGCTTCGCCGCCATTTGCGATGCAGGCACGACCCGCGCGAAGAAGCCCGCGCCCGACGTCTACCTCGACGTGCTGCGGCAGCTCGGGTTGAAAGGCCCGGACTGCGTTGCCTTCGAGGACTCCGAGAATGGGCTGCGCGCGGCACGCGCGGCCGGTGTCCCGACCGTCGTAACGCCGACCGCGTACACGTCGCAGGATGACTTCGGCGGCGCGTTGGCCGTGCTGCCTCACCTGGGCGAGCCGCACGCGCCGGTTCCTTCGTCTGTGCCGAATGAACAAGCCGGCTGGGTCGATCTGGCCACCTTGCGTCAGTGGCATCGCCACGCGCTGACCGAGTTGGCATGAGTGTGCAACAGAAGTCTTTCGTGACAGGCATGCGCGCCAGCGCCGTGCTGGTCGATCTGGACGGCACGATGGTCGACACCGCGCCGGACATCGTCGAGGCGGTCAGCCAGATGCTTCGCGAATTCGGTACGGTACCGTTGCCGTTCGCGACCGTCAGCGGCTTTATCGGCAAGGGCGTGCCCAACCTGGTTCGACGCTCGCTGGAAGCGGCCGGGCTGGATCGGCGAGTCGACGCAGACCATGCGCTGGACGTGTTCCATCGCCACTATGTGCGGACCAATGGACGCCTCGGCCATGTTTTCCCTCACGTGGCCGCCGGTCTTGGCGAGCTGCAGCGGCTTGGATACCGGCTTGCCTGCGTCACCAACAAGCCGAAGGAACTGGCCGCGCGGCTCCTGCTCATGACCGGGCTCGCCTGCTACCTCGATGTGCTGGTTGCCGGGGACTCGGTCGCCAGAATGAAGCCCGATCCCGAACCGCTGTGGCACGCGTGCCGGTTGCTCGACGTGGCGCCTGAAAACAGCGTATTGGTCGGTGATTCTCCTGTTGACGTCATTGCCGCGCGGGCGGCCGGTCTACCGGTGTTCATTGTGACCTATGGCTATGCCGGACCGGACGGCCCGGCGGCCCTGGAATGCGATGGTCTGATCGATTCACTCGCGGCCATGCCCGCGATTCTTGCATGCCGGAGTGCGCTCCTGCGATAGCTTCGCGACAGGAAAAACCTTCGAAGCAGTGGGGCATCAAGGGGGCGAGGAATTTGCAGGAGTCAGGCGGAAGGTTTCCTGGTGCGGGACCGGACTCGAATACGGTCGCGTCATCCTTCACCATCAAGCATCCGAACTCTCGCGCCGAAAAACATACCACCAGAAATACCACCGGGCGCGACACGCTACCTTCCTGCGCTCCCGCGGACGACGGTCTTTGCCAGCGATCTTTTTTCAGCGCAATATTCCACTCAGTCGTCAATCACCAGGCCAGAGCCCCGTGGAGACGGCGGTTCCGCCAGTTCATTTGATGACGATACCGTCAGTGATACCGAAAAATCCTGCCAGCACTTAGCGTGCTTTCTGCGGATCACAATGGAAAGTCAATGCCCCCTCTGTTTAAACTACTATGAAGATGGGGTACCTCAAGGCGATTTGTGAAGATGATACCGTCGTCGATACCGTGAGGCTCCTTCCAACACGGTCCGATCAGAACCGACCGGAGCGGCGATTCCCCGATTGAGAAGATGGGCCAACACGTCCTCCCGAGAAGATGACGGGTACGTAGCAGCCAGTGAAAGCCGAAACTTCGCAACAAGGTCTCGATAAGAGACCGCTTGGCCGCGTCTTCCGGCTTGAGAGCCACTCACGACTCAAGCCGCCGTTTCATCCGGGCAAACTGCTTATTACGCCTGTCGCGCTTGCTGCGCTACGCGAAAACGGTGTTCCTGTCATTAGCATCATGCTGCGGCACATCGCGGGCGACTGGGGCACTGTTTCTGATAACGACAGACAACAGAACGACCTGTCGATCGCCGCAGGCCTGCGCCTGCTGTCGATCTATCGCTTGCCCGATGATAAGCGTCTCCTGTCGAGCTACGCGGTGCCAAGTGGCAGGAAGGTGTGGATCGTTACGGAGGCGGACCGTTCAACGACAACGATTCTGCTTCCCGATGAATATTGATGGGAACCCGGTTTCTCGCTCAGTCTCTCGATAAGCGCCCTCTCAAGCGCGTCCACGAGAAGAATCTTAAGTGTTCAGATAAGCCAATGAGGGTTTTGCGCTGAAATCATCCAACGACTTCAAAACCGCAACGGCGAGCGAGCGGCCCCAGACTCTGCTGCAACTCAGCAGTTACCAATGGCACGCTTCACAAGCGGCGCTAGTACTCAAAGACGGACGTAATGCTTCGCCGACCGGAGAGACTCCCATTCCTCCGAGATTGCCACACCACGGCGGGTGGGCGGACTACCACCGCGCTTACTACAGCATCACTTCAAGTAGACAACACTGTTGCACCAGGACCCTGGCAATGTGCGCAGGCAATCGTCTTGCATGACGTCGACACCTCTTCGTCGCTAGTGCAAGATGTTCTGGGGCACTTCGAATTTTCGCGACATCAAGAGAACCATGTTTCTTCCCCTTGCGGGAGTGCCCACGCTCGAGGTTCGTCTGACTAGTCATAAGCAAAGCCGATAGGGTTAGCGGAAATTCCAGCTTCCTGCCAACTTTCGATGAGCATAGCATTTTGGCGAGGGGATATGGACAACGACATTAACGCCACTCCCCTGTTGTGCGAGGAAAGCGTATCTGCGTCCT
>Ga0302234_10001418_pt1 | contig 16569 bp, 17 predicted proteins | sample II_Palsa_N3_2_FD_193576 | JGI IMG/M metagenome (GOLD analysis project Ga0302234, IMG submission 193576) | Peat permafrost microbial communities from Stordalen Mire near Abisko, Sweden - II_Palsa_N3_2 | ecosystem: Environmental > Terrestrial > Soil > Palsa > Peat permafrost | place: Sweden... | reverse complement strand
GAGGATATGGTGAAGGCGGTGGAGTGATACTCGCTGCAGCGTGAGACGAAACGCCGGTGTGCTCCTGGAGCCACCGGCGTTTTTGTTGATTCATTGTGTCCGACCGCGTATAGCCCGTTCGCACCCCCTCCCCCGCGTACAATATCCCCCTTCAATTCCCAAAAAAGCACCGCCCCATGGCCACTACTTTCCTTTTCGACTGGTTTGTCCCCTGCCCGCGCGGTCTCGAGGCCCCGCTTGCGGCCGAACTCGGCGAAATCGGGGCTAAGCATGTGGAGGGCTCGCAGTTCAGAACCGGCAAGGAGGTCCCCGGCGGCGTGCATTTGCGCGGCAGCTGGGCCGCCGGCATCGCCGCCAACCTGCATTCGCGCATTGCAAGCCGCGTGTTGCTGAAACTGGCCCAAGGCCCGTATCGCAGCGAACACGACATTTACGAACTCGCCTATCAGCAGCAATGGGAGAAATGGTTCTCGCCGAATGAAACCATTCGTGTCGACATCACCGCGATCAAATCCCCTTTGCGCAGCCTCGAATTCGCGACCCTGCGCGTGAAAGACGCCGTGTGCGACCGCTTGCGCGAATTGACGGGCAATCGTCCGAGCGTCGATACCGCGCAACCCGACGTGCGCGTCTTCGCGTTCCTCACGCTGAACGAATGCACGCTCTACCTCGATACCTCCGGCGATCCGCTCTTCAAACGCGGCTGGCGACTCGACAAGGGCGCGGCTCCCTTGCGTGAAAACCTCGCAGCAGGAATTCTGCGCCTGACCGGCTGGACGCCCGGCACGCCGCTTTACGATCCGATGTGCGGCAGCGGCACCTTCCTCGCCGAAGCCGCACAAGTCGCGCTGAACATCGCGCCGGGGGTGGACCGCAGTTTCGGCTTCGAAAAGCTGAAGCAATACGATGTGAACGCTTGGCAAAAGCTGAAAGGCGCAGCGGTCGATGCCAAACGTGCCGCGCAGTCATCACGTGCGGATATCCAGATTTACGGCAGCGACATTTCCGGCGACATGCTCGACAAGGCCTACGCGAATCTGGAACGCGCAGGTTTGCCGGAACTATCGTTGAAACAACTCGACGCGCGCCACATGACGCCGCCGTCGGACACCCCCGGCATCCTGGTCGCAAATCCTCCATACGGCGAGCGGATTGAAGTGCGCGGGCGCGGTCCGCGCGGTGAGCTTCGCGAACCGAAGAACCGTGGTCACGACGAAGACGAGGACGCATTCATTCGCGCGCAACCTGATCCCGCCGACCAGGAGTTTTTTATCTCGTTCGGCAACGCGATGAAGCAGCGCTTTCCGGGCTGGCGCGCTTATGTGCTGACGTCGGATCGAAAACTGCCGGGCATGCTGCGACTGCGTGAATCGACGAAAACGCCGCTTTTTAACGGCGCGCTCGAATGCCGGCTGTTCCGCTTCGACATGATCGCCGGCAGCGTGCGCAATCGGCCGGCGGCAGCGGAACCCGCCGGGGATCAAACGCCTGACTCCGAGGCTTGAAGCACAGGCAGGCTTGAAGCACAGGCAGGCTTGAAGCACAGGCGTGAAGCATCGCGGAGGCGGCGCTACAATCGCTGAATGAACTCATCGACTGAAGCCCAATCCCTATTAGCCATCGACGTCTATCGCAGCCGCCGTGACCGCGTCCTCGCGGCGCTGCGGGAAGCAGGCGGCGGCGTGGCAATCATTCCGACGGCGCGCGAAGTCATGCGCAACCGCGACGCCGATTACCCGTTCCGCCACGACAGCTATTTCTATTACCTGACAGGCTTCACGGAACCGGAAGCGACCTTGGTGCTCAACGCCAGCGCCGACGCAGCAGACCCCGCCGCCATCCTGTTCTGCCGCGAGAAAAACGTCGAGCGCGAAACCTGGGAAGGTTTCCGCTACGGCCCGGAAGGCGCACGCCTCGCGTTTGGTTTCGACGCGGCGTTCCCCATCGATCAGCTCGATACGGAAATGCCCCGCCTTCTCGCCGATAACCCCGCGTTGCACTATGCGCTCGGCAGCTCCGCCGAGTTCGACGCGCAGGTTCGCGGCTGGCTCGCGGCGGTTCGTGCGCAGAGCCGGATTGGTGTGAAAGCGCCCACGAAAGCGATCGATCTGTTGCCTATGCTCGATGAAATGCGCCTCATCAAGGACGCGCACGAACTCGAAATCATGCGGCGCGCAGGCACCATCTCTGCCGTTGCGCACCGGCGCGCGATGCAAACCTGCCGTCCCGGCATGCACGAATACGAGATCGAAGCCGAGCTGCTCTACACGTTCCGCCGGCGCGGCGCGCAAGCGCCCGCGTATGGCACGATCGTCGCCGCCGGCGCGAATGCCTGCACGCTGCACTACCCGGCGGGCAACACAATCGTGCGCGAGGGCGACCTGATCCTGATCGACGCCGCGTGCGAGCTCGACGGCTACGCGTCCGACATCACGCGCACGTTTCCGGCAAGCGGGAGGTTCACATCGGCGCAAAGGGAAATCTACGACATCGTGCTGGCCGCGCAATATGCCGCCGTCGACGCAACCCGCGAGGGCGTCAGTTTCGACGCGCCGCACGAAGCCGCCGTACGCGTATTGGCGCAAGGTTTGCTGGACACGGGGATCATCGACCGGAATAAATTCGCGACGCTCGACGATGTCATCGCCGAGCGGGCTTATCAGCGTTTCTACATGCATCGGACGAGCCACTGGCTCGGCATGGACGTGCACGATGCCGGCGATTATCGCGACGCCCGCGCGCAACTCGACGACCAGGGCGCACGCGCGTGGCGCACGTTGAAGGCGGGCATGACGCTGACCATCGAGCCGGGTTTGTACATTCGCGCGGCCGTTGACGTGCCCGAACGGTATGCGAATATTGGTATCCGGATCGAAGATGACGCCATCGTCACAGCCGACGGCTGCGAATTGACGACGCGCGAAGTGCCGGTAGATGCCGACGAAATCGAAGCCTTGATGCGCGACGCGCAAACGCCAGATGCAAATTGAAACCGCGGAAACTATCGGCCATGCACCGCCTGCCGATTATCACTTCGATATCGCCATTGTCGGTGCAGGTCCGGTTGGGCTCGCGCTCGCCGGCTGGCTGGCGAAACGAAGCGCAACGTCGCGCTTGTCGGTGGCATTGATTGATGCACGCGAGCCTGGTGCGGCGTCGGCCGATCCGCGATCCATTGCGGTGTCGCACGGCAGCCGGGCGATGCTTGAATCGTCGCTGGGTTTCCCCGCCGATGCCACGCCGATCAAACGCATTCACGTTTCACAACGGGGTCAGTTCGGCCGCACGCTGATCGACCACGATGAACATGGTTTGCCCGCGCTTGGCTACGTCGTGCGCTATGGCTCGCTTGTTACAACGCTCGCGCAAGCGGTCAGCAAAACCGGCGTGCACTGGTTCACGGAAACTACGGCATCAACACCCTTGCACGACCACGAGGGCGTCACGCTCTCGATCCAAACGGCCACCGGCGACCGCACGATCCGCGCACGCATCCTGGTGAATGCCGAAGGCGGGTTGTACAAGGAAGCGGACACTTCGGCCGCCCCGTCCGCTCTTTCCGACGACGTCAAGAACACGCGCGATTATGGCCAGACGGCTATTGTCGGGACGGTGAGCGTATCGACGCCACAACCTGGCGTTGCGTGGGAACGCTTCACACCCGAAGGGCCGATCGCGCTGCTGCCATGCGGCGGCGCCCGCCAGGCTGACTACGCGCTCGTCTGGTGCTGCGACCCCGAAGAAGCGGCGCGCCGCTCGCAACTCCCCGACGCTGAATTCCTCGCCGAACTCGGCTCGGCCTTCGGTGAGCGCATGGGCCGCTTCACGCGAATCACCGGGCGGGCGATGTTCCCGCTCGGACTGAATGCGCTGAATGCGCTGGTCGACCGGCGCACGGTCGCTATCGGCAACGCTGCGCAAACGCTGCATCCCGTTGCGGGTCAAGGGCTCAATCTGGGCTTACGCGATGCCCACGCGCTGTGCGATGCGTTATCGACGAACGGCCCAACAACGGTCGCGTTGAGTCTATTTGCGCAACGGCGCTCACTCGACCGGCGCATGACAATTGGCGCAACCGATACGCTCGCACGTTTTTTCACCGTCGATTTCGCGCCACTTGCTGCGATGCGTGGATTGGCGTTGAGCGCGCTGGAACTCGTCCCGCCGGTTAAGACCGTGCTGGCGCGACAGATGATGTTCGGGCAACGGCGCTGACTTGGCGGAATACTTGCAGCGGCTTCGAGTCAGTACGGCGAGCGGCGTGATTGCGGCGAATGAATCCTCATGAGTCGATCACGCTGGGAACACCTTGGGGCGCGGCATGCGCTAGCGATCCGTGCGATCCGTGCGATCCGTGCGATTTGCGCGGTCCTTCTGCATGCCCTGCGTGAGGTCTGCGGGTTCGATCGCGACGAGCGTCGCTCTCGCGCTCGGCTCGCCGCACCGATCACGACAAACATGCGTACGCCGCACTGCATTCATCTGCCTATAGTTGAGCGTTTCTTCTACGACGTTCCCGATATTCATCGAAGATTTAACAACTTGCGCGTCGATTCGACTTAATTGACTCATCGCGTTCGCGTTAAAATAGGCGTTTCCTTAAGCGCTTTTGCGTCCCTTTATTTGGGATCTCTGCGAGCTCATGCCCATTTCCACCCCGGCCATCGGCCCCCACATTTTGCGCAACAACCTGTTTGTCGCCCCCATGGCCGGGGTGACGGACCGCCCGTTCCGGCAGTTGTGCAAACGCATGGGCGCGGGATACGCGGTGTCCGAAATGGTTGCGTCGAATGCGCAATTGTGGAAAAGCGAGAAAACGCTCCGTCGTGCGAATCACACTGGCGAAGTGGAGCCTATTTCCGTACAAATCGCCGGCGCTGATCCGAAAATGCTCGCCGAAGCCGCGCGTCATAACGTAGCGAACGGCGCGCAGATCATCGACATCAACATGGGTTGCCCAGCCAAGAAAGTTTGCAATGTGGCGGCTGGCTCGGCATTGCTGCAAAACGAAGCGCTGGTCGCGCAGATCGTGCAGGCCGTGGTGAACGCAGTCGGCGTTGGTCCGGACGCCGTGCCCGTCACGCTGAAGATCCGCACGGGCTGGAATCGAGAGAACAAAAACGCGCTGAATATTGCGCGCATTGCGCAAGACGCGGGCATTTCCATGCTGACCGTGCATGGCCGCACCCGAGCTGATCTCTACAAAGGCGACGCGGAATACGAGACCATTGCCGCCGTCAAAGCTTCCGTGCGCATTCCGGTGGTGGCCAACGGTGACATCGCCACGCCCGAAAAAGCGCGTCACGTGCTGGCCATCACCGGTGCGGATGCGATCATGATCGGCCGCGCCGCGCAAGGGCGCCCGTGGCTCTTTCGCGAGATCGAACACTTTCTGGCAACGGGCGAACATTTGCCGGCGCCGCGTATCGACGAGATCCAGCAACTGATGAATGAGCATCTCGAAGATCACTATGATTTCTATGGCGAATTCACGGGCGTTCGTACAGCGCGCAAGCACATCGGCTGGTACACTCGCGGCCTTTCCGGCGCCAACACGTTCAGACATCGGATGAACACGCTGGATTCCACACGAGAACAATTGCTCGCCGTGAACGAGTTCTTCGACGCCCAAAAGGCGTTGTCCGACCGTCTCGTCTATGTCGAAGAACTCGATGCAGACGGCGACCGCGGCGGCAACGACGAAGCCGAAGAATCGTGCGACGGGCAGAACCACACAGACCGACTAGCCGCATGAGTAGACATCACATAGAACAATGCGTCCGCCAGAGCCTGGACAACTATTTCCAGGACCTGGACGGTTCCAAACCGCACGACGTCTACGAGATGGTGATCTCGTGCGTCGAAAAGCCGATGCTGGAAGTTGTGCTGAAGCAAGCTGAGGGCAACCAGTCGCTCGCTGCCGAGTTTCTCGGCATCAACCGCAACACGCTGCGCAAGAAGCTGCAACAGCACGGACTGATTTAAAGCAGTTGTTTTAATCCGGACCGTCGCGGCGTACGGCGGTCGACTCGAATTTCCTGATTCCCCTCGACTCCCCTACCGGCTTCCGCCGCTCCCATCATGATCAAGCAAGCGCTCCTTTCCGTTTCCGACAAGTCTGGCATCGTCGAATTTGCGAAATCGCTGTCGGAGCTGGGCGTTAGCCTGCTCTCGACCGGCGGCACCGCGAAACTCCTGGCTGAAGCAGGTCTGACTGTCACCGAAGTCGCGGACTACACCGGTTTTCCGGAGATGCTCGACGGCCGCGTGAAAACGCTGCACCCGAAGGTTCACGGCGGCATTCTGGCGCGCCGCGATTTGCCTGAACACATGGCGGCGCTCGAACAACACAACATTCCGACCATCGACCTGCTGGTGGTGAACCTGTATCCGTTCGTGCAGACCGTATCGAAGGAAGAATGCTCGCTGGAAGACGCGATCGAAAATATCGATATTGGCGGCCCGACCATGCTGCGTTCGGCGGCGAAGAATCATCGTGACGTAACGGTGATCGTCGATCCCTCGGATTACGCGATCGTCCTCGACGAAATGCGCTCGGCGAAAAACACCGTCAGCTACGCGACGAACTTCAAGCTCGCCACCAAAGTGTTTGCGCACACAGCCCAATACGATGGCGCGATCACGAATTACCTGACGAGCCTGACCGACGAGTTGCAGCACAAGAGCCGCAACACCTATCCGTCGACGTTCAACCTCGCGTTCACCAAGGTGCAGGACCTGCGTTACGGCGAGAACCCGCATCAAAGCGCTGCGTTCTACCGCGATCTCACAACGCCCGCCGGTGCGCTCGCGAACTACGCGCAATTGCAGGGCAAGGAACTGTCGTACAACAACATTGCGGACTCCGACGCTGCGTGGGAATGCGTAAAGACCTTCGACGTGCCAGCCTGCGTGATCATCAAGCATGCGAATCCGTGCGGCGTGGCGATCGGCGCAGACGCGCACGAAGCGTATTCGAAGGCGTTCCAGACCGATCCCACCTCCGCGTTCGGCGGCATCATCGCGTTCAATCGTGAAGTGGATGAGACAACGGCGCAGGCTGTTGCGAAACAATTCGTGGAAGTGCTGATGGCGCCTTCGTTCAGCGATGCGGCCAAGCAGATCTTCGCGGCGAAGCAGAACGTTCGCCTGCTGAAGCTCGATCTCGGCGACGGTCACAACGCGTTCGACCTGAAGCGCGTGGGCGGCGGGTTGCTCGTCCAATCGCTGGATTCGAAGAACGTCCAGCCACACGAACTGCGCGTGGTCACGAAGCGTCATCCGACGCCGAAGGAAATGGACGATCTGCTGTTCGCGTGGCGCGTCGCGAAGTATGTGAAGTCGAACGCCATTGTGTTCTGCGGCGGCGGCATGACGATCGGTGTAGGCGCGGGCCAGATGAGCCGCGTGGATTCGGCGCGCATTGCCAGCATCAAGGCGCAGAACGCGGGCTTGTCGCTGGCCGGATCGGCAGTGGCATCGGACGCGTTTTTCCCGTTCCGCGACGGCCTCGACGTTGTGGTGAACGCCGGTGCGACCTGCGTCATCCAGCCGGGCGGCTCCATGCGCGATGACGAAGTGATCGCTGCTGCAGACGAGCACAACATTGCGATGGTGTTGACCGGAACGCGTCACTTCCGTCACTAAGCACGTCACTGAGCACGCTTCACCTTTAGAAAGTCCGGTGGCCGGCAGGCGTACCGGGCTTTTTACTTTTTGCGCCGCGCTGTTAGTATCGCAAGCACTACGTTCCAACGGCACTCCATGAGAATTCTCGGTATTGACCCGGGCCTGCGCGTGACCGGGTTCGGCGTCATCGACAAGACCGGTCAAACGCTGACCTATGTAACTAGCGGCGTCATCAAGACCGCCGACGCAGATTTGCCGTCGCGTCTCCACACGATCTTCGAAGGTATCTCGACACTTGTCCGGCAACACGCGCCCGACCAGTCCGCGATCGAAAAAGTGTTCGTCAACGTTAATCCGCAATCCACGCTGCTGCTTGGCCAGGCGCGCGGCGCCGCTATTTGCGGATTGGTCGCGAGCGGCGTGCCGGTCGCCGAATATACGGCGTTGCAGTTGAAGCAGGCCGTGGTGGGCTATGGCCGCGCTACGAAAGAACAAATGCAGCAAATGGTCGTGCGCTTGCTCGCGCTCACGGGGGTGCCGGGCACCGACGCCGCCGATGCGCTCGGCATGGCCATCTGCCACGCGCACGCCGGCGGCGCGATGACGGCACTCGGCGAGATCGCACCATCGCTGGCTAAAAAGGGCCTGCGCGTACGGCGCGGCCGTCTTGTCGGCTAACTCCACTACAAGTTCCTCACCATGATTGGTCGCATAGCAGGCGTTTTGCTGGAAAAAAATCCGCCGTACTTGCTCGTTGATTGCGGCGGCGTAGGCTACGAAATCGCCGTACCCATGAGCACCTTCTACAACCTGCCGAATAACAGCGAAAAAGTCGTGTTGCTGACTCAGTTGATCGTTCGTGAAGACGCGCATTTGCTATACGGCTTCGGCACGCAACAGGAGCGCACGACCTTCCGGGAACTGCTCAAGATCAGCGGGATCGGGGCGCGTATGGCCCTGGCCGTGCTGTCCGGCATGAGCGTTCAGGAACTCGCCCAAGCTGTGACGATGCAAGATGCCGCGCGTTTGACACGCACGCCCGGTATCGGCAAGAAGACGGCCGAGCGCCTGTTGCTCGAACTGAAGGGCAAGCTTGGCGCGGACCTGGGCACGGTAGCGGGTACGGTGAGTGGTCCCGACCACGCGAGCGATATCCTGAATGCATTGCTGTCATTGGGTTACTCCGAAAAAGAAGCGCTTACGTCGGTCAAGAATGTTCCGGCCGGCACGGGCGTCTCGGAAGGCATCAAGCTGGCCCTGAAGGCGCTATCCAAGAGCTAGTCAGGCCGGTCTCCCACGCAACTGACCCGGCCAACAGTCGGCCGATCGGCCAGCTTTTGGCGTTCGAGTCACGCGGTACAATCGACGCATGATAGAAACCGACAAACTCGCTGCCGATCGCATCATTTCGGCTACTCCCGTCTCGCCGAACGAGGAAGTGTTCGAGCGCGCGCTGCGGCCGCGCGATCTCGAGGAATACGTCGGGCAGGAGAAGATCCGGGATCAGCTTCAGATTTTCATCGAGGCCGCGCGCCGGCGCTCCGAGGCGCTCGACCACGTTCTGTTGTTCGGGCCGCCGGGTCTCGGCAAGACCACGCTCGCGCATATCATCGCGCGGGAGATGGGCGTAAATCTGCGACAGACGTCCGGACCGGTACTGGAACGCGCCGGCGATCTGGCTGCGCTGCTGACCAACCTCGAGAAGAACGACGTGCTTTTTATCGACGAAATTCACCGGCTGTCGCCGGTCGTCGAAGAAATCCTGTATCCGGCGCTCGAGGATTATCAGATTGACATCATGATTGGAGAAGGTCCGGCGGCGCGTAGCGTGAAGCTGGATTTGCAGCCGTTCACGCTGGTTGGCGCGACCACGCGAGCGGGCATGCTGACCAATCCGTTACGTGATCGCTTCGGCATTGTGTCGCGGCTGGAGTTTTACACCGCGAGCGAACTGGCGCGAATCGTTACGCGCTCGGCGTCGCTACTCAAGGCTGATATCGTCCCGGAAGGGGCGTTGGAGATTGCGAAGCGGGCGCGCGGGACACCGCGAATCGCGAACCGGCTGCTTCGGCGCGTACGTGATTACGCCGAGGTAAGAGCGGACGGCAACATCACAGCCGACGTGGCCGATGCCGCGTTGAAGATGCTAGATGTCGATCCAGTCGGCTTCGATCTGATGGACCGGAAACTGCTGGAAGCCATCTTGCACAAATTCGATGGTGGTCCTGTCGGGGTCGACAATCTGGCCGCGGCTATTGGCGAAGAACGCGACACCATTGAAGACGTGCTTGAACCCTATTTGATCCAGCAGGGGTACTTGCAGCGCACGCCGCGCGGGCGCGTTGCCACGTTGCTCACGTATCGTCACTTCGGCCTCGCCGCCCCCGACGCCGGCCCGGTCCGCGAAGTGTGGGACGCCAACACCGACAGTTAAGCCAATAGCCGAATTAGCCGCAACAGACCTATAGCCGATAGCCGAACCGATGTCCGATCAAGCAAGGCCGCGCCCTGGCGACTTATCCGGTTTTGCCGGCCAGTCAGTTAAGCGTCTGCGGTCGAAGCTTGCGAACGGCGCCGCGCCGCGATGAAGTCTGATTAGCGCGGGACTTCCTTGAGGTCGTCGTCACTTCCGGGGGAAGAAAGATGCGCGACATCGCCCCAAGACACGACCTTCGTTTGACCGTTCTCAAACTCCACCACGTTAACGCTGGAATTCAGCAGCGGCCAGTCACGCGAAACGTCGAGCGGCATTCCACGTACGAACCGATAAATACAGTCCAGCACGCCCCCGTGAGCGACGACCGCGATACGTCCATTCGGATGCGCGGCCACGATCGGCTCCACAGCGCTCAACACACGTTGTGAGAATGCTCGTTGCGATTCACCGGCGGGCGGCGCGAACTCGGGATTATGGCTCTGCCAGTCCGCGTATTCGGAGGGATATTTCGCGCGGATCTCGTCACCGCTGTGACCTTGAAAGTCACCGTATAAACGCTCACGCAAACCTTCGTTCAGGTTCAGCGTCAAACCAAGCGCGTCGGCAAACGGTTTGGCTGTTTGCTGAGCCCGCATCAGATCGCTGCAATACACCGCATCGAGTCGGGCGCCGGCCTTCGACTCTTGCAAGAGACGCTGCGCAAGCTGCCCTGCTTGCACCACGCCACTCGCAGCCAGCGGAATATCAATGTGCCCCTGAATCCGCTTGATGCGATTCCAGTCGGTTTCGCCGTGCCTGATGAAGAGGACTTGCGTGGTCATAAGATGCGTGAAATTCCGGAAGATGCGCCCCAAAACGACGGGTGCAGTAACAAAACTCGGGGGACGTCCCGGGGACTTCTCAGGAACGTACTTGCAGCCAGAACGTGACCGGCCCGTCGTTGACCAACGACACCTGCATGTCCGCGCCGAATTCGCCCGTCTCAACAATGGGATGCGTGGCGCGCGCCTGCGCAACGAAGTAATCAAACAACCTTCGGCCTTCCTCTGGCGGCGCAGCCGGTGTGAAGCTTGGCCGCAGCCCGCTGGAGGTATCGGCGGCGAGGGTGAACTGCGACACCAGCAGCACGCCGCCCGCGCGCCCGGCGCCGTCTATATCCCGCACTGGCAGATTCATCTTGCCGGCGGCATCGCTAAAAACACGATACGCCAGCATCTTCGCCAACAGCTTGTCCGCTATGGCCTGGGTGTCGCCACGCTCCGCGCACACGAGCGCCAGCAAGCCGGCATCGATCGCCCCCGTCACACGGCCGCCCACACGCACGTCTGCCCGCAAGACTCGCTGAATGAGAGCGATCACGCGCTTACGCTACCAGCGTGACGCGCGCGAAGCGGCGCTTGCCGACCTGCACCACGAACTCACCCGCCTCGATCTTCAAGCTCTTGTCCGACACCGTCGCGCCGTCGATCTTCACGCCACCCTGCTCGATATTGCGCAGTGCCTCGCTGGTCGAAGGCACCAGTCCGGCTTGCTTCAACAGTTGCCCGATGGCGAGTGGTGCGCCGCTGAGCGTCACCGACGGAATCTCGTCCGGCACGCCGCCCTTCGCACGATGGTTGAAGTCTTCCAGCGCCCGTTCCGCGTCAGCCGGTGAATGGAACCGCGCGACGATCTCCTGCCCCAGCAGCACCTTGAAATCGCGCGGGTTACGACCACCCTCGGCTTCGCTCTTGAAACGCGCAATCTCTTCGATACTTCTAAACGACAGCAACTCGAAGTAGCGCCACATGAGCGTGTCGGAGATGCTCATCAACTTGCCGAACATGTCTGAGGGCTTCTCGCTAATGCCGATGTAGTTGTGCTTCGACTTCGACATCTTCTCGACACCATCCAGCCCTTCCAGCAGCGGCATGGTCAAGATGCATTGCTGCTCCTGGCCGTATTGCTTTTGCAATTCGCGGCCAACCAGCAGATTGAACTTCTGGTCCGTGCCGCCGAGCTCGAGATCGGCGTTCAGCGCAACCGAGTCGTAACCTTGCATGAGCGGGTACAGCAACTCGTGAATCGAGATGGGCATGCCGCCCTGGTAACGCTTAGTGAAATCCTCGCGCTCAAGAATCCGCGCGACGGTGTAACGCGACGCAAGCTTGATCATGCCGTCAGCGCCGAGCGGCATGGACCACTCGCTGTTGTAGCGCATCTCGGTCTTCTCACGATCCAGCACGAGCGCGGCCTGCTCGAAATAGGTCTTCGCGTTCGACTCGATCTGCTCGCGCGTCAACGGCGGGCGCGTGGCGTTACGCCCCGACGGGTCCCCGATCAGCGAAGTGAAGTCGCCAATCAGGAAGATCACCGTATGGCCAAGATCCTGCAACTGACGCATCTTGTTCAGGACAACCGTATGGCCAATATGAATATCAGGCGCGGTCGGGTCGAGGCCAAGCTTGATGCGCAGGGGCTTGCCGCTCGCGGCGCTGCGAGCGAGCTTCTGTGCGAACTCGGCTTCGATCAGCAACTCGTCACAACCCCGTTTCGCGATGGCAAGCGCGGCCTGCACTTCGTCGGTGAGGGGCAAGGTTTTCGCAGCCAAAGCCGGAGAGTCGTTCGGTTCAGTGGTCATACTTGCAACTTTTTCTGGTGATTTATTCGGGGCGCTAACAAGCGCCGATCGGGCAACAGCCGCTGTTTCCGGATTCGGACACGGTCGCGTTCGAACACGGAAAATCGTGCGGCATCCGCTTGTTCAGGCAACGGATTTTACGTGATGTCGTCTGCCTTCGCCCCGTTTTCCCCGCATGTGGGCCGTGTGTTGACCGTTCGGCCATGTTTCGAACGCCGCGGCTCTGGAATCGGAGCGCGAAACATGGCCGAATGGCCAGCGGCTTAACGAGCGGCATCGATGCGTGGATAATCGGTCCATCGCGGCCGCTTTGGCCGTAAGAATTGCATCGATGATTGCTCGAACAGCATCATCGGTGAACCCGCATCGAACAGGAGAGCAACGTGGCGCGACGGACCGAGGCAATGGAAGCAGGTGACATGGCGGACGGCGTGTACTTTGGGCTGATGTCGGGCACGAGCATGGATGGCGTGGACGGTATTGCCGTCCAGTTCACCGCCGGCAAGCCGCCCGTTGTGCTCGGCGAGGCTCACGTGGGGTTCTCGCAAGGCCTGCGCGACGCGCTTTTCGCCCTCCAGGCCGCCGGCGACAACGAACTGGAACGCGAAGCGCTTGCCGCGAATGCGCTGGCCACGCGCTACGCCGTGTGCTGTCACGAACTGGCGAGCATGAGCGGCTACTCGTCCGCGAAAGTGCGTGCGATCGGCGTACACGGGCAGACGGTGCGGCATCGGCCGGAAAAGGGCTACACGCGGCAAATCAACAATCCTGCGTTGCTCGCAGAAATGACCAACATCGACATCGTTGCCGACTTCCGTAGCCGCGACGTCGCTGCCGGCGGTCAGGGCGCCCCGCTCGTCCCGGCGTTTCACGCGACCATTTTCGGCAGCAAGGACGAGACGCGCGTGGTTTGCAACCTGGGCGGGATCAGCAACATCACCATCCTCTCGGCTAACGGCAGCGTCCACGGCTTCGATTGCGGACCCGCGAACGCATTGCTGGACGAATGGGCGCACCGGCATCTGAAACGCCCCTTCGACGAAGGCGGTCATTTCGCCGCACAGGGCCAGGTCCACCGGCCGCTGCTGAACACGCTACTCAACGAACCGTTCTTCGAACAGCAGCCGCCTAAAAGCACCGGTCGAGATCTGTTCAACCCTGCGTGGCTCGACGCCAAGCTCATCGGTTTTGAAAAGATATCGCCCGAAGATGTGCAGGCCACGCTTGTCGCACTGACCGCCATCACCGTTGCAAGAGAAATCGAGCGGCATGCTTCCGACTGCCGCGCAGTCTATGTGTGCGGCGGCGGCGCACGTAATCCGGTGCTGATGCAGGCGATCCAGCAGGCGCTTGGGGAGAGCGGCGTGTCCGGCGTTCCCGTGATGACCACTGAAGCGCTCGGCGTGCCACCGCAGCAGGTCGAGGCATTGGCGTTTGCCTGGCTTGCGATGCGCTGTGTGGCCCGTAAGCCGGGCAACGTATCGGCGGTAACAGGCGCCGCCGGGGAACGAGTTTTAGGGGCGATTTATCCGCGTTGAGGCCACCCTGCGGCTAACCACCCGTTATTCGTGAAGAGGCTATCGGCGCAAAGAGAAGCTGATGGCTCTCTCAAGCGTATCGACGAAAACCTGATCCGTGGGTCATAGCCTCAGTTTTTCATCTGAAGCACACGTCCAACCGAACGCACGCACAAAACAAAAACGGAGCCCGAAGGCTCCGTTCCACATCTGCATGATGCCGCGTAATCTAATCAGCTAATCAGAATCACGCCGAAAACGACGATCCGCAACCGCAGGTGCTGGTCGCGTTCGGATTCTTGATCACAAACTGCGCGCCGTTCAAATCATCTTTGTAATCGATCTCAGCGCCAACCAGGTACTGATAGCTCATCGAATCGATCAGGAGTTGGACGCCCGCTTTGTCCATCACGGTGTCGTCTTCGTTGATGGCTTCGTCGAACGTGAAGCCATACTGGAAACCCGAACAGCCGCCGCCCTGCACGAACACGCGCAGCTTCAGTTCCGGATTGCCTTCTTCGTCGATCAGTTGCTTGACCTTGTCGGCTGCTGCGTCGGTGAAAACAAACGGCAACGGCATTTCGGTCGTGGGGGTGTCGGTGACAGCGTTCATTCGAACTCTCCAAAAAAGCTTCTAGTGCCTATTGTAGGGCTGATCTCAATATCGTGCTGGAAGCCCATGTAATCAATAGGCTATCGCTTCACACTATCCCGAAATTGCCGCGGCTGCTTGGGACGTCGCTGAAAGACTGCCGCGATCCGTGGCGACTAGCCACAAAAAAAGCCGCCAGCGCATACACGCAGGCGGCTTTTCGAGCCATTTCGCCGTAACAACGACGAAACCGCCAAACAGCTTAACGCTTCGAGAATTGTTTCCTGCGACGTGCCTTGTGGAAACCAACCTTCTTACGTTCAACTTCACGAGCATCGCGGGTAACGAAGCCAGCTTGTGACAGCGTGGGCTTCAGCGTTGCGTCGTAGTCCATCAGCGCGCGGGTGATGCCGTGGCGAACCGCACCGGCCTGACCCGTTTCGCCGCCGCCGTTCACGTTGACTTTGATGTCGAACGTGGTGGCGTGGCTCGTCAGTTCGAGCGGCTGGCGCACGATCATCAGCGACGTTTCGCGCGAGAAATAATCAGCAATGGGCTTGCCATTGACGATGATCTGACCCGTGCCGGACTTGATGAACACGCGGGCAGTGGCGCTCTTGCGGCGACCCGTACCGTAATTCCAATTACCGATCATATGGGCTCCCTTTAGATCTCGAGCGCTTTAGGCTGTTGAGCCGTATGCGGATGCGTTGCGCCAGCGTAGACCTTGAGCTTCTTGATCATCGCGTAGCCGAGCGGACCTTTCGGCAACATGCCTTTAACGGCTTTCTCGAACGCGCGGCCCGGGAAGCGTTCTTGCATCTTGTTGAACGTCGTTTCGTAGATGCCGCCCGGATAGCCCGAGTGACGGTAGTACTTCTTGTCAGTACCCTTGTTGCCCGTGACGCGCAACTTGCTGGCGTTGATGATGACGATGAAATCGCCAGTGTCGACGTGCGGGGTGAACTCGGGTTTGTGCTTGCCGCGAAGTCGGGCGGCCACTTCACTGGCGACACGTCCGAGAACCTTATCCGTCGCGTCAATCACGTACCATTCACGCGTCACCTCATGGGCTTTTGCGGAAAACGTCTTCATGATCGATCCAAAAAATAAATCTGCCCTGCTTTGTCCCGCTTGTATGTTCGTGCGCATCGAGGCGCGTGCGGGCTCTCCCTGGTTCTCGTCCACGGGCATGGTGCGGATAGAGAACTTTGAATTATAAGGGAAATTTCGATGTGAAGTCAAAACTTGCCTGTCGGCCAGGCAAATTCACTCCGATTCAGCGCTGAACGCTCGCAGCGCAGAGTCATTTTGCGAGCGAACAATCGAGCTGCCATGACCGAAATTGATGCTAAAGCAGACGAAAAAAAGCCCGAGCCTTGGGCTCGGGCTGAATCCACCTAGGAGGAGGTGGAGGAGACAGAGCAAGTATATGAACTGCTTTTGTGCAAAGCAAGTAAATTTGCATTATGGGATAGAGTTTCATAATGTAAAATTACATCGAAACCCAAAATCAATAAATTTATTATTTACAATCATATACTTATATAAAAATAAAAAGTCCGGCTGACGCGATTTATGACAAAAACCCCCTATTCCCAGTAGGGAAATCGCGGATTTGTCTAATGTATTGCAGCGCAACAATATCTTGCGACTGACGCAAACGCGGGCACTGCTTCAATTCCTACAATCAGCTAAAACGCTACAATCGACACGTTAGACAAGTGTCTTATGGCACCGGAGTTTTCTTATGGAATGCAAAGTTAGCTGGATG
>Ga0302234_10001414_pt1 | contig 16596 bp, 14 predicted proteins | sample II_Palsa_N3_2_FD_193576 | JGI IMG/M metagenome (GOLD analysis project Ga0302234, IMG submission 193576) | Peat permafrost microbial communities from Stordalen Mire near Abisko, Sweden - II_Palsa_N3_2 | ecosystem: Environmental > Terrestrial > Soil > Palsa > Peat permafrost | place: Sweden... | reverse complement strand
GCACCCGCACAGCTAACGACGCTGCTATAAGGATCATCCAATCGAATGCGTATTCTTCGGCCTCTCATGCTTCAGTTCGTGACCGACGACCCTGGTGCGCTGTTCGCGCGATATAACCCCCCAGGTTCACCGGGCACGTAATCAGCCTGACAGAGGGGAAGCGCCTGACGATGTCGGCGGTGCCGTCGGTCGAGCCGTTATCGACCACGATAACCTCGGCGAGCAGTGGATGTACCGTTGCAACGGCCAACACCGTGCCGATCCGTGGGGCTTCATTAAACGCGCAAATGATGCATGAGACACGGTGGCGTTGGACGATGTGGAGAGGGCAGTCATGCGGGACGGCAGAAGAGCAATTGGAGAAGCGGCACCAGGATGCCGCTAAGGCGCGGGTACTGAGCGCGACTTGCGATCTGGCATCCTACCGCATGCAGCGGCAACGCGTTCCGCGAGCCTGAGGCATCCTGGTGAGGGCGCCTGCTGAAGCTTATTGCCTGCGTCGCCTGGCTAGCATTCTCTAATCATGCTTTGGTCCGGTGATTGTTGTGCCGGCGTACGCATTAAGCGCAGGCGTATTGCACCCAGCGCGGAGAGACAGCAGAGACAGCAATGGCTATTCACTACCCGGATGCACGCTCGTGCCGTCGGCTACCTCGGCTTCGAGATAACCCCGGCCCATCTCCTTGGCAAAGCGCGCCGGATTACCTTCCCAGACTATGCGGGCGTGCTCGAGCACGTAGACGCGATCGGCGTGCGGCAAAGCAAAGGTGACGTTCTGCTCGCCCAGCAGCACGGTTATCGGCGTTGTCTGTTGCAGTCTTTCCAATGCCTTCGAGAGTTGTTCCAGGATCACCGGTGCGAGCCCCAGGGTCGGCTCGTCCAGGACCAGGAGTTTGGGTTGCATCATGAGCGCGCGTGCAATGGCCAGCATCTGCTGTTCGCCGCCGGAAAGCGTGCGTGCTGTCTGACCCTGCCGTGACTTCAGGATCGGGAATAGCTCGAAAAGCCAGGTCAGCTGTGGCAATCGTGCGCCGGAGGGGAGGTGATAACCGCCGAGATCGAGGTTTTCACGCACGGTCATGTCTCCGAAGAGCTCGCGGGTCTCGGGGCATTGGACTATGCCGGCGCGAGCAACTGCCGCCCCTGTCATGCCGTTCAGGTCGCGTCCGCCGAAGCGGATCCTGCCTTGGTAGGGCAGCAGCCCGGAAATTGCGTTGAACAGAGTCGTCTTACCCGCACCATTAAGTCCTACTACTGAAACGAACTCGCCTTCGCGAACATGCATACTGACCGTGTCCAACGCACGGGCCTTGCCGTAGAACACGCTGAGGTCCTGAACCTCCAGGATCGACACCTTGCTGCGTGCCTCGTCAGGCGGACGCTCCCTGGTTTCGATCTTGCCGCCTATATAAACTCGCCGGACGGTTTCATCCTGCATCACCTCCTCGGCAGTGCCTTCTGCAACATGCTCGCCAAGATACATGGCCAGTACACGATCGACCAAGGCCGCCAGACTCTTGACGTTGTGATCGACCAGCAGCACCGCGCGGCCCTCGGCGCGAAAGCCCCGGATCAGTGCAGCGAAGGATTCCGACTCAGCCGCATTCAGCCCGGCAAAGGGCTCGTCGACCAGCACCACTTTGGGATCCCGCGCGATGGCCTTGGCCATTTCCATTCGGCGCAGATCGGCGAAAGGAAGGCTGGAGGGATGGCGGTGCATCACCGCGCCGAGCTCGACCCGTTCTGCGATTTCACGAGCGCGGCGCTCGACGTGTGGATCGGCGAACAGCTTGATCAGGGAGTCGGGCAGAAGCGCCAGCTTGATATGTTCGAGTACCGTTTGCCGATGCAGCGGCCGCGAGTGCTGGAACACGATACCGACACCGGCTCGCGCAATCCTGTGTGGCGCCCAGCCAGCCATTTCCACGCCGTCGAGCTTGACCGAACCTGCATTGGGCCGTTCGATGCCCATGATCAGCTTCATCACAGTCGATTTGCCCGAGCCGTTCGGACCGATGAGACCGAGGATTTCGCCGGCCTGGATGTCGAAGCCGATACCCTTCACGGCCAGCAAGCCGCCGAAGCGCTTGGTCAGGCCGCGTACCTGGAGGCGAGGGGTATCGGTACCGCTCATTCCCGCTCCCTGGCCGTGACACGCAGCAGATTGCCGAGAAGGCCGTCCGGAAAGAACAGGATGACGGCCAGCGCCACGGCCGCGACCACGAAGGTGTTGATCTGGCCAAGGGGGCGCAGGAATTCGCCGGCCACGATCAGAAACACCGAGCCGAGCACGGCGCCAAGTATGGTGCGCCGGCCGCCGAGCACGGCAGCGATGATGATCTGGACGCCCACGCCCAGGTCAACCACGGTGCTGACCGACGCGGTGCCCTGATAGAAAATCAGCATGGCCCCGGCGACACCCGAGAACACCGCGCTGATGCAAAACGCCGCGAGCTTGTGCTTCGTAACGTTGAAGCCAAGCGCTTGCGCGCCAACGGCGTCCTGGCCGCTCGCCTGCAAAATGAGTCCGATCGCCGAACGCGACAAGCCAAACAGAATGATCGCGCAAACAATCAGAAAGGCGAGTGCATACCAGTAGTTGTCTTCCGCGCGCACGGACAGGACGTCAGGTACCGTCATGCCGATCTCGCCACCGGTCACGCCCGCGAAAATCACGATGCAGTTCTGCAGCAACAGCACGGCGACCAGTGTGACGAGACCGAAGTAGGGACCGCGCAAGCGCAGCGCAGGCAGGGCGAGCAACAGGCCCCCGATCAACGCGACCAGCCCCCCGGCGATGATGCAGACCGGGATCGGCGGCCCCCACTTGGCATCAAGTATGGCGGCTGTATAAGCACCCAGGCCGATCAGGAACGTGGGGCCGAAGTTGACCTCGCCGGCGAAGCCGAACAGCAGGTCCCAGGCCATCGAGAAGACGCCGAAGTAGTAAGCAACCGTCAGGACGCCGAGCACGTAGCCGGACAGCCACCAGGGCAGGGTACTCGCCACTGCCGCCAGCAGCAGCGCGGCCCAAAGCACAGGGGAGCGAAGCAGGTTCGTCATGGTGGCTCCCCAAGCTAGCGCCGGCCCAGCAAGCCCTGAGGCCGTACATAGACCACGAGCACGAGCAACAGGAGCGCGGGCAGGGGACGCAGCGTGGGTGCGATCAGATACGCAGTAATGGTCTCCAGATAGCCCACGACGTACGCCGCCATCAGCGAGCCCGAGACACTGCCAAGACCGCCGAGGACCACGATCGAGAAGGCGCTTGCCGTGAGCTGGCCGGTGTTGTTGGAACTGACGCCGAGGAACGACGCCAGCAGCACCCCAGCGACCCCGGCAAGCACGCCGTAGATGGTCCACGCCAGCAAGTAGACGCGAGAGAGCTCGAAGCCGAGCAGCGTCAGCCCGCGTGGGTTGATCGATGCGGCGAGCAGTGCCTTGCCTGCGCGCGTACGGTTGACGAACAGCCAGAGCAAGCCGATTACGACCCAGCAGATCACCGCGATCATGATTTCGTTAAGCGGGGTGCGTACGCCGGCAATGCTGACTACACCAGCAATCAGCGGACGCATGGTCACCGGGTTGTCGGTGAAGAGATAGGCCATGCCCTGCTGGATCATGATGCCCCACAGCAGAGTGCCGGTGAGCACGAAGATCTCTTTCTCCTCGCGGGGAATCGCGGCTGAGCGCTGGATGGGCCGCACGACCATGAGATAGGTCACATAGGCGCAGGCCAAGCCCGACAGCACGCCCAGCAAAGTGCCGAGATAGGTGCCAATGCGGGCCTCGCCCGCGAGCATCCAGCCCATCAGCGCGGCAACCAGCATGACGCCCCCGTGCGCGAGATTGAGGACGCCCGATACGCCGAAAATCAGCGTGAAACCAATCGCCCCCAGCGCGTACAGGGAGCTGATGGCAAAACCGTCGATCAAGATTTGCAGCCAGACCATTCCCGCCCCTTGTGGCCCGGCAAGTGACCGGATCCCTTGAACGACGTAGTGAATGACGTACTTGAATGAGCAGCGGCCGTGATCCAGATTCATCTGGAGCGCGGCCGTTTTTCGTTTTCGGGGCTAGTTGGCCGCAGCTTGCTGCAGCTTGATGAAGGACGGGAATTTGACCGTCGCGTTGGCTACGCTCTTCGGCCAGATTGCTACTTGCTTGCCATCCTGCCACTGGAGATTGATACCGGTAATGTAGCCCGGGCCGTACTTGAGGGCGTGCGTGAACTGGTCGTTTTTGCCATAGAACTGCCAGCGGCCTATCGTCCCTACATAGTCGGTCTTCTCAAGCGCGTCGACCATCTTGTCCGGATCGGTTGCACCCTGGTTTCGCTTGATGGCGTCCGCGAGGATGTAGACCAGGTCGTAGCTCGTGAACCCGCAATAGGCCGGAGAAACGCCGAACTGCTTGGTGTAGGCATCGACGAACGGCACCGTCTTCGGCGTTATGGCAATGCCCGGAGCCGCGGCGCTCGCCGTAATGACACCTTCGGTGGCACCGTTGGTGTCCTTCCAGAAACTGCTGGTCGTGGCCTGCGAACTTTGGCCGCTCATGGGGATCGGTACTTGCTGGTCATGCCATTGCACGGTCGGTTGAACGCCTACATGGCTGATGCCCGTGGTGATTGTGTCGGGGTGCTTGCTTTCGATCTGATTGAAGATCGGCGTGAAGTCCGACGTGTCTGGATTGAAGCGAATGTGGTCGAGCACCTTGAGCCCGGCTTTCGGCAGACATTCGAGGAAACGCTCGTCGAGCGGTTTGGTCCAGGCGGCATCTTCGCTCATCACGACGGTCGTCTTCATGTGGAACTGGCCCACCAGGACGTCGTGCGAGAAGTCGCAGATCGACTGGGCGATAAACGCCGAAGTCATCCAGCCGTGAAACGTGTATTTGTAGTTGTTGTAGTCATCGTGGACGTGCTTGGAGATATCGTTGCTCGCCGCGCCGGGCGTGATGAAGGGCATCTTCAGGCGTGCCGACCAGGGTTCCATCGCGAGTGCTACCTCGCTGATGTAGCTGCCGATCACGGCAACGACCTTGTCCTGGGTAGCCGCACGCTGGAAGGCGCGGACCCCGTCGGATGCTGAGGAGTGGTCGTCGTAGGCGATGATCTGGATCATCCGGCCGTCTACGCCGCCATGAGCGTTGATCTGATCGGCTGCAAGCTGGGCCGCCTTGGTAATCGATGCGCCGGCTACCGCAGACTCCTCGCCAATAACCCCGATCTTGATGGGATCTCCCGCAGCGTGAGCCGAAACGGCGACGCCGAGCGACGCAAACGCAGTACCCACCCGAATGAGGCCGCACAGGCGCTGCCACGTTGAATTCTTGGACATCGTGGGTTCCCCGTTTCTTTTGTCGTGGAGGAGCACCTGTCAGAAGACATCGCGGTAAATAAGTAGGTGCGCAAATAACAATAGCATTCGCACAGAAGTCCGACATTGGTAGTAACGATGATGGGTTCGGGTACAGGCACGACGCCTGGGAATATGAGCAGGGAATTGAAGGGGGTGGACTGAGCAAACGAACTGACAGCCGGTGGTGGGCCAGGTGAGATGTCTGAAGCGGGTGGTTCGTGCGTGCGTCAGGTAGGCGCGTCAATTTCAGATCGCTACCTTCATCACGCTCGATGAAGGACGGATGTCAAACGTTGCTCGATTCCGTCGTTGACGTTTGACGATGGAATAATGATTCGTTATCCTATTTTTTAAGAAGTCAGTCAATACCCATTGGCCCACGTGCGTCAAGTGTGCATTCTCGCGGGAAGGGTCCTTCTCGGTAACACCCGTCCCCGGCTTGATCCGCGACCATTCAGGTAGCTGCGCGCAGCGCCGCCTCTTTCACATAGTCAATAAACAATGCGGGCCCGGGCTCCGGTTGGTCACCCCGTTTCAGCGCGAGTACGTCTGAGACAAGGCGATTGCTTTTCATCGGCCTGAAGACTACGCCCCTGTCAGGAGAGCTGCGCAATGCCTGAGGAACCAGTGCGATACCCATTGCGCGACCGACCATGGTCACGACGGTCTGCCAAAGCCTGACTTCGTGACGAATGCGCGGACTGAAGCCGGCTTCCACGCAAAGCGCAATGATCAGGTCGTGGTAATGAGGCGAGACCTGGCGCGGGAAAAGGATGAAGTCATCCTGCGATAGCTTACGCAGATCGATGATCTTGTTTGACGCCAGCCGGTGATGTTCCGGCAAGCAGCAGACAAACGGTTCAGTGACAATAGGGACCGAGACAACACCCGCCGGCAGATCGCACCAGTAGGCGCACCCGACGTCGATCTGCATTCGTTGGAGTGCAGGGACCTGTTCGTTCGTATTCATCTCGGTCAGGACAATCTCGAGTGCCGGATGATCGGCTTCGAAGCGCTTCACGGCTTCCGACAGGCCCCTGTACAGCATGGAATTGACGAAGCCGACGCGAAGCCGCCCGGCGAGCCCTTGCGCTGATCGCACCGTCAGCCGCTCAGCTTGCGCGGCCTGCTGCAACAGGTTGCGCGCTTCGCTAAGTAACACTTGCCCTGAGTTGGTCAGTGCCACGTTCTTGTTGGTTCGGGCGAGCAATTGCACACCGAGCTGTTCTTCGAATTTACGAATCTCGAAGGAGAGCGCAGGTTGCGAAACGTGAAGCCGTTTTGCCGCCCGGCCAAAGTGCAGCTCTTCCGCCGCCGCGACAAAAAACCGGAGTTGCCTGAGTTCCATGACCTTTTCCCATCGATAAGCTGCGTTTATCGTACCAAACAAAACCGGTATTAGACGATTATCGATGTGACGCCTAAGCTTGGGAAAACTGCAAAAACGTGGAGACAGCATATGGGCGTCATGGAGCGCGGGCCGGTCATTGGCCAGTCGAATATTCCCGACAGCCGGGGCACCAATTTCTACTGCAGCGATCCGGGCTTTGGGTCGCTGTTGCGTGTGTACCTCGGCCAATCTGCTTACGAGACCCTTGAGCCGAAACTGATCGATCTAGGTCGCCGCGCTGCGGACGAACTTGATGCGCTGGCCGCAACGGCCGACAAGAACCCGCCGGCGTTACGCCACCGGACACGGCGTGGCGAAGATCTCCAATCGATCGACAAACATCCCGCTTACGTCGAACTCGAGCGGATCGCTTATTCCGAGCTCGGACTTGCGTCCATGAGTCATCGCGGTGAGGCGATTGCGCCGCTCGTGAAATACGCGCTGACTTTTCTTTTTGTCCAAGCCGAATTCGGTCTGTGCTGCCCGGTGAGCATGACGGATTCCCTGACACGCACGCTGCGCAAGTTCGGCTCCGCCGCCCTGGTCGAACGATTCCTGCCGAACCTGGTTTCGCAGGACTTCGACACCTTGTTTCAGGGCGCGATGTTCATGACCGAGCAAGCAGCCGGTTCCGACGTAGCGGGCATTACGACGCAAGCGCTGAGGACGGGTGACGAATGGCGGCTCACTGGCGATAAATGGTTTTGTTCCAACCCCGATGCAGACCTGGCGATGGTGCTCGCTCATGTCGATGGCGCTGCAGCCGGCATGAAAGGACTGGGGCTGTTCCTGCTTCCCAAGACCCTCGCTGATGGCACGCGCAATCATTATTGGATCGTGCGGCTGAAGGACAAGCTGGGTAGCCGCTCCATGCCGAGCGGCGAAATTATTCTCGACGGCGCTCATGCTTATCTGATCGGCGAGGTAGGACGCGGCTTTCATCAGATGGCCGACATGATCAACATGTCGCGGCTCTCCAACGGCGTGCGGGCGGCGGGACTGATGAGGCGCGCCGTCAATGAAGCGCTGCATGTTGCGCGCAATCGAGAGGCCTTTGGCGCCAAGCTCGTCGACCTGCCCCTGATGCAGCGTCAACTGGTCAAGATGATGTTGCCCACGGAGCAGGCCCGGTCCATGTTCATGCAAATCGCGATCAATCTGCCTCGCGCCGATGCGGGCGATGAGCAAGCAAAGAAGATCGTGCGCATCCTGACTCCGCTGATCAAGTTCCGGGCGTGCCGCGACGCGCGTCGCGTGACCGGCGACGCCATGGACGTGCGCGGCGGCGTGGGTTATATCGAGGAATGGAGCGACCCGCGGCTGGTACGTGACGCGCATCTCGGATCGATCTGGGAAGGCACCAGCAATATCGTGGCGCTGGACATTGCGCGCGCGGTCAGGCGCGAAGGCGCGCTCGGACCGCTGCAAGACTATCTCGCACGGCTGCTCGATGAAGCGCGATTGCCGCCACGCAGCCATGCGCTCTTCGCGTCATTGTTGGAGCGTGCTTGTAGCGCCATGCTGCGAGTCGCCCTCGGTGCCGACGGTGCAGATACCCAACGCGATGAATTCGTGCGCGAGGCAGGGACGGCGCTTTATCACGCGTGCACGGCGATCTTCATGGCAAGCGAAGCCTCAAAGCAGGCACCTGACTACAGAAGGCTGGGACTCGCCCACCTGATCGCCCGATACAAGCTTCTCCCGCGAGACCCACTTGCCATTGGCGCAGAGGACGACATGCAGGAAACCCTGGCGTTGATGGTAGCCGAGGTGCCGCTGTCGCTGGATGATGCGCTTCGACTGCTGCCGGAGCAAAGTGAGCAAGCATCATGAGCGCGAAAACAGGCGCCCTCCAGGGGCTGAAAGTCATCGATCTGAGTCGCGTTCTCGGTGGCCCGTATTGCACGCAGGCCATTGCCGATCATGGCGCTACCGTCATCAAGCTCGAACCTCCCGCAGGCGATGAAACGCGAGGCTGGGGACCGCCTTTTGTCGGAGAAACCGCGTCGTACTTCGAAGGGGTGAATCGCAACAAGCGGGGCATCGTGGTCGACCTCACGCGCGAAGAGGGCCGCGAGATCGTCCTGCAACTGCTGGCCGATGCCGATGTCCTGATCGAGAACTTCAAACCAGGCACGCTCGAGCGCTGGAACATGGGCTATCAGCAGGTACTGAAGTCGCGTTTTCCCAAACTCATCCATTGCTCGATCTCAGGTTTCGGCCCGGACGGCCCGCTTGGTGGCTTACCCGGCTACGACGCGGTCATCCAGGCGATGACCGGCCTCATGAGCGTGAACGGCGAAGCGGGAGCAGGGCCGTTGCGGGTGGGTTTGCCGATTGTCGACATGGTGACCGGGCTCAACGCGTTCGCCGGCATCCTTCTCGCGCTCCACGAGCGAGCCTTGAGCGGACTCGGCCAGTCGATCGATATTGCACTTTACGACTGCGGGGTATCCCTGCTTCATCCGCATCTGCCGAACTACTTCGGCTCCGGCAAGACGCCTGTTCGCACCGGCAACGCGCATCCGAACATTGCGCCTTACGACAGCTACCGGACCGGAAGCGAACCGATTTTCCTGGCCGTGGGAAATGATCGCCAGTTCTTGAAATTGTGCACGCACCTCGGTGCCTCACAACTTGCCGCCGATGCACGCTTTATCGACAACCGGACGCGCTGCGCGCATCGAGCAGAACTGAAAGAAGCGCTCGAAGCACTGCTTGTCACGCACGAATGCAGGGCCCTGGCTGCAATGCTGATCAGGGAAGGCGTGCCGTGTGGCCCCGTGCAAGGCGTCGACGATGTCGCGCGCCATCCGCACACGCTGCATCGAGAGATGGTGGTGGAGATGGGCGCGTATCGCGGAACCGGTACGCCGATCAAGTTGTCCCGCACGCCCGCGACGTATCGATCACGTCCACCCGCGCTTGGAGCCGACACGGTCGCCGTGCTGGATTCACTCGGTATCGACCAGGAAACGCAGGCGAAGCTGATTGCAGCAGGTGTGGTCAAAGCCCGATAAACCGCGCGAAGCGGACCGCTCGAGTCCGTGCGCAGAGCCTACACAGGAGACAAGCAAATGAACCCAGACGTACAGCACCCGGGACAGCGCCAGCCCGCGCGGGCCGCAGGTGCGGCATTCGTTGGCACTACGATAGAATGGTATGATTTCTACATCTATGCGACCGCTTCAGCACTGATCTTCGGCAAACTGTTTTTTCCCTCGCATGATCCGTTTCTCAGTACCCTCGCTTCTTTTGCCACGTTCGCGGTCGGCTTCTTTGCGCGGCCGTTCGGCGGGCTGGTGTTCGGTCATTTGGGAGATCGCATCGGCCGGAAAAAAGCCTTGCTGACGACGCTGGTCATCATGGCGATCGGCACTGTCGGGATTGGTTTTCTGCCGACCTTCGAACGCATTGGCGTGTGGGCGCCCGTGTTGCTCATCGTGCTGCGGGTGGCGCAAGGTGTGGCGATTGGCGGTGAATGGGGCGGAGCAGTGCTGCTTGCGGGTGAGCATGCAACCGCGAAGCGCCGCACCTTCTTTGCGTCCTTTGCGCAGTTGGGGAGTCCCGCAGGGTTGATTCTGTCGCTGATCGCATTCCGGGTCGTTTCGTCGATGCCTGCCCAGGATTTTTGGAGTTGGGGATGGCGAGCCCCGTTTCTCGCGAGCGCGGTGTTATTGCTGGTCGGTCTGGTTATCCGCCTGGGTGTGGCCGAATCGCCCGCGTTCGAGCAGATGAAACTTGAACACAAGACCGTCAAGCTGCCGATAGCGGTCGTCGTGCGGGACGAATGGCGCACGGTCCTCCTCTGCCTGGGAGCGAACGTCATTGGCGTAGCGGGTGCGTGGTTCGTGAACACCTTCATGTTGAGCTACACCACGCAGACACTTCACTTCGACCGGGCAATGGTGCTGAGTTGTCTGTTCATTGTCGCAATCGTGCAGTTTTGCACCCAGCTCGCGTCTGGCTGGCTGGCCGATCGAATCGGTAACGTGCGCTTTCTTAAACGGGCTGCCTTGCTCGCGATGTTGTCACCGTACCCCATGTTTCTACTGGTCCAGACGGGCCGGCCTGTGGCCATTGTGATCGGCGTGGGGTTTGCCGTCATGTGCATGTCCAGTTCGTACGCGGTCATGGCGGGCTTCATGACCAGCGTTTTTCCAGTACGCGTGCGCTACTCGGCCATCTCTCTTTCTTATCAACTTTGCGCGGCGTTGGCGGGCGGATTGACACCGTTGATCGGAACGGTGCTCGTGCATCAGTACGCCGGGCAATGGTGGCCTCTGGCCGCGTTCTATAGCGTGCTCGCAGCCATCACGCTGATTTGCATCGCCCGATTGGAACGGCGGCGCAATGCAGGATCGCCCTCAATGGAACGAGCGTTTGTCGAGCCGCAGTCGTGAAACCAGATTCGTTCGACACGGAGCGCTGCCGGTGCTTGCGCGAACCTGCTCAGGGCATCTCCCGCAGCATGTCGACGAATGCTTTCAGCCCTGAGGGCACATGGCGGTGCCCGGGGTAATAGAGGAACAATCCGGGGATGGCAGGGCACCAGTCGTCCAGCACCGTCACGAGCTTCCCGGTATCGATAAACGGCTGCGCGGTGCGATCCGGCACATAGGCGATCCCCATCCCGTCTGCGGCCGCCTCGGTCATTAACCCCGGATGGTCGAGGGTCAACGGACCCGGCGCATCGACTGTCAGTTCCTGGCCGTGTTTCTCGAACTCCCATCGATAAAGCTTGCCGCTTGGCAGGCGAACGCGAATGCAAGCGTGCTCCTTGAGATCGTCCGGTACGAGCGGCGGTTTGCGCCCGGCGAGGTACGCGGGCGATGCAACGGCAAGAAAGCGCACCGGGCCGCCAAAGCGCACGGCGATCATGTCCTGCGGCAGTGCTTCGCCAAGTCTTACACCGGCATCGAAACCACCAGCGACAATGTCGACCAGCCGGCCCTCCGTTGCGAGGTCGACAGACATGTCCGGATATCGCGCAAGGAAGGCAGGGACAACCGATTGCATGAGCAGCCGCGCCGCCGGCTCGCTTGCGTTGATACGAAGCGATCCGCTGGGACGACTACGCACCGCATCGACTTCTTCCAGCGCAAGGTCGAGTTCTTTCAGCACCGGTTGCAAGCGGGAGACGAGACGTTCGCCGGCCTCGGTCGGAGAGACACTGCGTGTCGTGCGGTTCAGCAGACGCACGCCCATCTTCAGTTCGAGCGTTCGCATCATGTGACTGAGCGTGGAGGGCGAGACCCCCAGTTCGTCCGCCGCTTTGCGGAAGCTGCGATGCGTGACGATCGCGGCCAACGCCGTCAGGTCGCCAAGAGCGGGCCGGTCATTCATGGCTAATTTTCACTAAGTAATCCGAGATCGTGCGGATAGTATCAGGAATAGAGGGGGTCTAGTATGGTCTTCAGGACACGCTGCAATCTCGTGGCGCGGCTCTTTTTTGGAGACAACTCACATGGCTCAAACATGGCTTATTACCGGTAGCTCTTCCGGTTTCGGGCGCCTGTTGACTGAGAAGCTGCTGGCGCGTGGCGACAGCGTGGCGGCGACGTTGCGCAAGGTGCACGCCCTCGACGGCTTGAAGGAGCAGTTCGGCGAGCGCCTTTGGGTGGCGTCGCTGGATGTGACGGATACGCCAGCCATTCAGCAGGTAACCAGCCGGGCATTTGCCGAGATGGGGCGTATCGATGTCGTCGTCAGCAACGCGGGCTACGGACTGGTCGGTGCAGCGGAAGAACTGAGCGACGAGCAGATCCGGCAGCAGATCGACACGAACCTGATCGGCTCGATCCAGGTCATACGCGCCGTGTTGCCGTATTTGCGGCGCCAAGGCGGCGGCCGGATTCTTCAGGTGTCCTCAGAGGGCGGTCAAATTGTGTATCCGGACTTCAGCCTGTATCACGCGACGAAATGGGGAATTGAAGGATTCGTCGAGGCCGTTGCGTTGGAAGTCGCATCGTTTGGGATCGAGTTTACGATCGTGGAACCGGGCCCCGCAAAAACGAGTTTCAGCGGGGGCATTGTCAAATCGGTGCCCATGGCAGCCTATGACAACACGCCGGCCGGCGATGTCCGGCGCGCAATCGAAGCAGGTTCGTTCGTGTTGAAAGGCGATCCGGACAAGATGGTCCAGGCCATGATCGATAGCGTCGAGCGCACGCCTGCACCGATGCGGTTGACCTTGGGCAGCGACGCTTTCGACAGGGTTCGCGCCGGGCTGTCAAAACGGCTTGCCGAGCTCGATGCGCAGAAGGACGTTGCCCGGTCGACCGAGCTGGACGACGCGTAACTCAATGACGTCACTCAGTGACGTAACTCAGTGACGTACTCAGTGTTTCCCGTAGACGTCGTTGTCGTTCGCCAATATCTGCCGTTCGCGCCGGATCCTGCGTTTTTCGAACGCTTGCCGATGCGTCACGATCTGAGAACCGCCCAGTTGGTTGACCTTCACCGCAGTGACCTGGTTTGCGCCCGACTGCGTGACGGCACGTAGAAGCATTGCGCGCGCTTCGGAATCGGATACGTCGCTCGCTAGTGCGTCGCCTGCCGATCGCAAGACGCAGGGCACGTCGCCTGCCTTCTCGCAGGCCCGGGCAAGGCCCAGGGCTGAATCTCGCGCGCGCTCGCGCTGGACCAACTCGTTGGTGATTCGCTGGACATCAGCCCGTTGATCCTCACCTGGCGGAAGCATCGCCAGTTGCTGCCGAGCGGCGTTCAGCTCGCCTCGCACCATGGCCGAACGCACCGCATCGATGGTTCCCATTACATCGATCGCGGCGTTTTTTGCGGTGACGGGGGCGTTGATGCTGCCCGGCTGAGCGGCAACAACCAAGCCGTTCTCGGCGAGCGGCCCGGTCCCGGGCTTCGCTTCGTGGATGTCGTAGTTATTTTGACCGGACCCGTGGTACAGGTACGAAGCGCCCGCAATCAGCGCAGCCAGGGTGATGAGAGCGGCCCCGGCAAGCTTGATGCGCCGGCTCGACTGGCTTTGCGAGGCGAAGGTAGAAGTTTCCGCTTCCGACAGGCTCGGATAGGGCGAATCGACCGGGGTCCGCTTTTCTTGGAGCCGGTCGGGCAATACCTTTTTCGGCATTGCTTCAGGCGAGGGTGACTCTGCTGTGCTCGCGGCCGCGGGTTCAGTTTTGCAACGCGGACAAGCCGCATCAGGCGATGCCAGCAGGTTGCCGCATACGGGGCAATCACCGGCGGTTTCTTGGTTACGCACGTTTAAGTCAGTCATCAAAAGGCTAGGACAAGCATTATGCAGGTCATGGTGTTTTCTTACTGCGCGGTGCAGATCGATGCTGAAGCGTTCGCCCAGGTTGAGCCTGCCTCGCAGCGATAGGCTATACCTGGACGTAGCCGAAAACGGCCCGTCTAACCTAATTGCGGCTTGCTGCGCATTATGAACCGGGCGCAAGCCAATGCCTTGATTTCCGTGCGTTTTCAGCCACCGTGACCACCAGGCCCGAGTTGTACGCGTGATTGAATCGCCTCTATGACCTGCTGACGGACGAGCGCGCTGATCCCCTGCAAAAGCACAGCGCGGTACTGACGTTCTTTGGCCACGTAATCCTGGTTAGATAGGGCCAACGACCTAGCAGTTCATGCAGTCCCAAACCGGTGGACAACAGCAACAACGCGAAGCCAAACGTCGCCCCGGTCACATGCCGCATGCTTGCCGCAAGTCCGTACTGCGCGCCGGCGCTCAGCGCGACGTTATTGACCGGTCTGGGCGAAATGGACGCGGCCAGCGCAAAGGCTGCCATGGAAAGAAAGATGCTCATGTATTGCCCCTCGTCTATCAGCCGGCTCCCTCGTTGGGGAGGTCCTGGAGACCGAAGGTATAGGGCGACATGGGTACCTGTATTGAAGAAAATTACCCTTTGAGTTTTTTACAGCCGAGTCTTTGGAGGAAATATTCGCAGACCACCCGCCACCGCATGCCCCGCGATGCCTCATAAAATAGTTCGCGCGCCATGTCGATTCCCGAGCGCACTGCGCGTCGTGTGGATAGGGCGGTGATCGGGTGCTGCAGTGCGATCCGATCCGAAAGATGTTGTTTCGCGGCCCCATTTATTTTCAACGACATGGAGAGTGTTCATGACTTACATAGATGGATTTGTCGTCGCGGTGCTTACGACCAATCGCGAAACGTACAGGAAGTTTGCTGAATCGGCAGCGGTAGTCTTCAAGGAAAACGGCGCATTGAATGTAGTCGAGTGTTGGGGTGATGACGTGCCGGAAGGGAAGCTGACGTCGTTCCCAATGGCGGTCAAACGCAACGACGACGAGACGGTGGTGTTTTCATGGATTGTCTGGCCGTCGCGTCAGGTAAGGGATGAAGGGATGAAAGCGGTGATGGCCGATCCTCGGGCGCAGCTTGACATGAATGCGATTCCGTTCGACGGCAAGCGCATGATTTACGGCGGTTTCGAGGTGATCGTGGACGTGTGAGTCCGCGTGACCACCACCCGGGAGATGCGGTTGCGGGCGCTACGAAAAGATACCCGCGCCCGCTTTATTTCACAGGCGCCTCGCGTCGCGCGCCCATGCCCGGAAGCCGCTTGATCACACCCGTAGCCAGGGCCGTCCCGACAAGAATAGCGACACACGCCTTGATCATTCCGGGTGATACGTGTTCCGAGAGGAAGAGCGCGCCCCACAGGATGCCGAAGATCGGGATGACAAACGTGACGCTGATCGTGCGCGCGGGGCCGGTTGCCGCGATCAGCCGGAAGAACAGCATGTAAGCGACGCCGGTACACGCTACGCCCAGCGCGATTACCGCTCCCCAGGACTGCGACGAAATGGGCGTGGCCGGCCACCAGAACACGGCGAACGGCAGCAGCACGACGGTAGCGGCGGTCATCGTGCCGGTGGCGACGGCGAGTGAATCGACGCCGGTGAGATTGCGCTTGGTGTAGCTCGCCGCGATCCCATACAGCAGCGTGGCGCCGAGCGCTGCGACTGCGGCAAGCGCAGTGGTCACTGGCGGCACGGTCGTCCCAGCGCTGGTTGTCCCCACGTTTATCTGATTCCAGACCAGAGCGACCACGCCTGCGAAACCGATCACCAGTCCGGCGATGCGTAGCCCGCTCAGCCGATCCTTCAGCCACAGGAACGCAACGATCGCGCCCCACAGCGGCGTAGTCGCGTTGATCACCGACGTCACGCCCGCTGACAGCGTGAGTTCGGCATAAGCGAAGAGGCAGAATGGCGCAGCTGAGTTCAGGATGCCAACCACAAACAGCGGCCATGCATGGGTGCGCAGTAGCTGAAAAGAGCCGCTCGCGGACCTGCGCATGACCAGCACGATCAGCAGGAACAACGCGCCGATGCCGACCCGCAGTGCCATTAACGGCGCGACGCCAAAGTCGGCAACACCCATGCGGATAAAGAGGAACGACCCTCCCCATAAGGCGGCGAGGATGAGCAACTGGACGATATTTATAGGATTCATTTTTAGGGCGTCGAGCGCAATGGAGTCGCGACGCGGAGCCATCGTATAGGCGGTGTAGTGCTAGATGATTCAGTCCGGCGTGAAATGACCAAGCATTCGATCAAGCATTCCGACGGCAAACGTCTTGGTCCACTATACGGCTGCAATCGTAGGCCGTGGATAGGTGGCCGCCAAACGAACAATTCTCATGCGTATGTGAGAAAAATTACGATCGGATCGCACGGCAAGTTGAGTTGGCTAGCGGCGGATGGCTTTCTCAGGGTTATCTCTAGTATCTCGACAACTGGCGAAATTTGTATGATGACCACATCACCCAACAAATAGAGGCGGCATGTTCGACAAGATCCCTGCGCAAGCCTTGAGCGACA
>Ga0302234_10001411_pt1 | contig 16609 bp, 13 predicted proteins | sample II_Palsa_N3_2_FD_193576 | JGI IMG/M metagenome (GOLD analysis project Ga0302234, IMG submission 193576) | Peat permafrost microbial communities from Stordalen Mire near Abisko, Sweden - II_Palsa_N3_2 | ecosystem: Environmental > Terrestrial > Soil > Palsa > Peat permafrost | place: Sweden... | reverse complement strand
GTTACCGGTCGATCTCGTACGGATCGCCGCCGTATTCGGGCGCCTATGCACTCAAGCTCGCTGTCGCCAAGCTCGATGGCAAGGACTTTCCGAACCATGTGAAGCTGGCACTGCCGCTGGTCGAAACGTCGCAGTCCAAACTGTGCACGACCGGCTCGATCGACGAACTGAGAGCAGGTTGTACGGCCTTCCCGCCGGATAAGGTCCCGCCGGGCTGGTTCGCTGACATCTACTCGGACCAGACACAGGAACTAGGATTTGGCGCGGCCTTGACCGGCAAGCCCGACTGAGGAACGTCACGAATGGAGCGCCGCGGCCAACCGCGGTGCGGCTCCAAGGAGAAAGTTGATGGAGATGGAACACGTAGTCGATGTGTCGAACGTAACGAAACGCTTTGGCGCCACGGTTGCACTCGACGGTGCGTCTTTCCGTGTGCGGCGCGGTGCGGTGCACGCGCTGCTCGGCGAGAACGGCGCGGGCAAGTCGACCACGGTCAAGCTGTTGTCCGGACTGTTGAAACCGGACGCGGGGCGAATTTCGATCATGGGCAACGAAGTGCAGATGCATGGCCCGAAGGACGCGCACCGCGCTGGAGTGCAGACGGCGTTTCAGGAAATGACACTGGTGCCTGACCTGACAGTCGCACAGAACCTGTTGATGTCTTATGAGCCGACCGGTTGGTTCGGCCGGATCCGGCGGCGCGAAGCGCAGCGGCTCACCGCCGAGTGGCTCGAACGGCTGGAGTTGACCGAAGTGCAGCCTGGCGCCTATGTCGGCGATCTGGCGCTGCCTGTGCGGCAGAAGATCGAGATTGCCAAGGCGATCGTTCGTGAACCGGACGTGCTGCTGCTGGACGAGCCGACCTCCGCGCTGTCGGGACAGGATGTCGACTGGCTGGCGCGCCGGATCGACGAACTGAAGGCACGCGGCGTCACGTTTGTGTTTATCACGCACCGGATGCAGGAAGTCCGCGCGTTCTGTGACAGCCTGACCATCTACCGCAACGGCCGCGACGTTGGCGCATTTGAGGCAGCCGACATTTCGGATGACGAGGTGATCCGCCTCGTGATCGGCCGCTCGCTCGATGCAAAGTATCCGCCGAAGGAGATTGCGCCCGCAATGCTCAACGGCGGGACCGAAGCGGAGCGCCCTCCTGCAATGGAAGGCACCGGCATCCGCATCGACGGTGTCGTCAACGGTGTCGACCTGTCGGTCAAGGCGGGCGAGATTCACGGTATCGCGGCGTTGCAGGGAATGGGCCAGCGCGAGCTGTTCGAGGGCTTGTTCGGCGCCACCCTCATCGATGAAGGCGAGTTGCGCATCGACGGCAAGCCGGTCACGCTGACCTCGACCGCGGACTCGCTCAAGCGCGGCGTCGCGACGAGCTTCCTGCCCGAGGACCGCAAGACGGAGGGCTTGTTCCTGCGTCTGTCGGGTGGCAACAACGTGTCGTTGCCGACCATCGGACAGTTCACGCGCTTCGGCGTGATCGACGGAAAACGGGAGCGCGCCGCGATCGCCGGGGCGCTTGCGCGGATGGAGGTCAATCCCCGTGCACTGTACAAGCCGTGCCTGTCGTTCTCCGGCGGCAACCAGCAGAAGATCGCCATGGCCAAGTGGTTGCTGACCGAAAGCCGCGTCTGGCTGATGTTCGACCCGACGCGCGGTATCGACGTTGGCACCAAGCATCAGATCTTCGTGTTGATGCGCGAATTCGCCAGGGCCGGCGGGGCCGTGCTGTTCTACTCGACCGATGTACCGGAGCTCGTGAACGTGTGCGACCGGGTATCCGTGATTTATCGCGGCCGCAACGTGGGCGCTCTGTCCGGCGACGCGCTGACTGAAGAAAACGTGATGCGCAGGATGCTGGCGAGCTAGATCGAAGCGCACTCTGAACGTATAGCGGTAAGGAGACAGCAGTGAAAACCATCGCAAACCATGCAGTTGCAGCCCCTGAGCGGGACCTCGTGCGCCCCGGCGCGAGCCGGGGGCTTGCTGCGCAACTTGACCGGCACCGCGGACTGATCATCGCGATCTTCGCGCTGGTAGCGATTACGACGACCTGGGTAGCGCTGTCGGCGACGCCGGTGGGTCTCTACGACATCGGCTCGGTGATTTCCAGCGCGACCACCCTTGCGCTCGTAGCGATTGGCCAGACGATCGTGATCCTGACCGGCGGCTTCGACCTGTCCGCGTCGGCTGTGCTGTCGCTTGCCAACGTGCTCGCGGTCCATTTCGTACAAGGCAGTCCCATCGAGCAGCTCGGCGGCGTCGCACTGATCGTTGCTATCGGCGCGGGCGTGGGGCTCGTCAATGGTGCGTTGATCGCCTGGTTCCGCCTGCAGTCGATCGTCGTCACGCTTGCGACGATGTTCATGTTGCAGGGCTTGACGCTGCTGATCCAGGACAAGCCTGGCGGTAGCGTCGGCGACATGTTCGCCAACTTCGTGACAGGCGATCTGATTCCGAACAAGCTGCCGATATCGGCAGGTATCCTGATCGTCGCGCTGCTCGCGTGGTGGCTGATCCGGCAGACGCGTTTCGGCATGGCCATCTACGCGCTTGGCAGCGATCCCGACAGCGCTCATGCCAACGGCATGCCGGTGACCCGTTACAGGATCGCCACCTACGCCGTTGCCGGCGCATTCTATGCATTGGCTGGCCTCTACGTCGCAGGGCAGACGGGGTCCGCAGATCCGCTGGTGGGCCGGCCGCTGCTGCTGTCGATGTTCACGGCGGTTGTACTGGGCGGAACGCGCCTTGGCGGCGGGCGGGGCGGTTGCGTTGGCACGGTGTTTGCAGCCATGACGTTGATGATCACCGTGAACATCCTGCTGGTGCTCAATGTGTCCGCGTTCTACACCACCGTCGCCGAGGCGACCATCCTGATCCTTGCGGTGCTGGGCTCTTCGATCGGCAAGAACTCGGCTGCTCATCATAGTGTGCGCTATATCAGCGCCTGTTTGCGCGCATGGCGCACCGGCACACGGGCGAGCCGCGACGAGACGCGCCGGGTGCAATTCGACAACGTCGCGCCCCGGGCGATCTCGAACACCGAACTCAAGGGTAACCGGTTGGGAAACTGGCTCGAGCAGAACCGCGAATGGATGAAGTACATCGTGCCGGCGTACCTACTGTTCGTCGCGGTGCTGGTGGTGACCGGGTTCGTGTACGGGCCGCAGGTGCTGATCAGCGGCCACTTCATCAGCAGCATGCTGACGCTCACGTTGTTCCTCGCGATCCTCGGGCTAGGTCAGGGCGCGGTGATCATGACGGGTGGGCTCGATCTGTCGGTGCCGTGGCTGATCACCATGGCTGGGGTCTTGCTGACCGGGATGACTCATGGTGTCAACATCGACGTGGTGTGGGCCGTGCCCCTCGTGCTGGGCTCCGGTCTGCTGGTCGGGCTGTTCAACGGCGTCGGCGTGGTCGTGCTCGGACTGCCGCCGATTGTCGTCACGCTCGCCGCAAACGGTCTGCTGCAAGGGATTACGCTGATCTATTGCAACGGCTCGCCACAGGGTTGGGCGCCGCCGGTGCTCAGCAGTTTTACCAACGGCCAACTGGGTCCTCTGTCGCCCGCCGCATGGTGCGTGCCCCTGTTCCTCATCTTCGCGCTGCTGATGCTGCATCGCACGCCGTTTGGACGCCGCGTCCACGCGATCGGCAATTCACAGGTCGCCGCGAAACTCGCAGGAGTGCGCGTCGGCGCGACGCTAATCGCGGTGTATTGCCTTTCGGGCTTGTGCTCCTCCCTCGCCGGTCTGTTGCTGGCGGCCTTCAGCAACCAGGCGTTCCTTGGGATGGGAGACCCTTACCTGTTGCCTTCGATTGCGATCGTCGTGGTCGGCGGCGCATTGATCACAGGTGGACGCGGCCACTACCTGGGCGTCTTTGGGGGTGCACTGTTGCTGACCGCACTCGGTACGCTGCTGGCGGGCACGACGGTTCCCCCTGCGGTGCGCGACATTATCAACGGGCTGGTCGTCCTCGCAGCGGTGATTACGTTGCGCGACAAGCGGGCCTGATCTCATCTGGGGCGTCTGATGGCGTTGCTTGCGCATTGCCGTGCGCTCGCCAAAGCGGAGGATGACGTGTGATCAGGTCCCAATCAACAAAACGGAGACATCCATGATCGAAACTCGTTTGCTGGTCGACGCCGACAATCACCTGGGCGAAGGACCGTTGTGGGATGCGCAGGAGCAACGCCTGTACTGGATCGACAGTACCGCAGCCGAAATCTACAGTTGCGAGGCGGACGGCAGCGACGTACACCGCTATTTCGTGCCCACGCATATCGGCTCGATGGCGTTACGGGAGCAGGGCGGCGCAGTCGTGGCACTGGCTAGCGGCTTGCACTTCTACGACTTCGATGCGCAAACCGTGCAGCTGATTGCGGACCCCGAACACGACGAACCCGAAACACGCTTTAACGACGGAAAAGTCGACCGGCGCGGCCGTTTCGTTGCCGGCACGATGGCCTACGATTTCGATCGCTATGACGCCGATCGCGGGCAGCGTCCAACCCGCAGCGGCGGTCTGTACCGTCTTGATACTAACGGCACAGTGACGCGTCTGGACGGTGGCATCAGCTGTTCTAACGGACCTTGCTGGAGCCCCGACAACCGTACGCTGTACTTCACCGACACCTACGACAAACTGATGTACGCCTACGACTATGACATCGAGACGGGCGCTGCATCGAATCGACGCGTGTTTGCGTCCGCCAGGGGCATGGCGGGTACGTTTGACGGTGCGACCGTGGATGCGCAAGGCTACGTCTGGTCCGCTCTGGTGTTCGGCGGCCGCATTCTGCGCTTTGCTCCGGACGGCCGTCTCGACCGCGTCGTGCCTTTCCCCGTGCGCAACCTGACGAGCGTGATGTTCGGTGGTCCCGATCTGGACGTGCTTTATGTAACGAGCATGGGAAGGCCGATGTCGGGGATTCCACAGAAGGAGCGCGAGAAGGGTGGATTGTTTGCGGTCACCGGACTGGGTGTCAAAGGGCTGTCCGAACCGCGTTTTGCCGGGTAAGCCCGGATAGGGTCGGGTCGACTGCGCACCACCCGGTATCACGAAAGCTGATAGCGCGATCGGCATCTCCTGTTGGCCGCGTTTTTTGGTGTCTGTAAGTTGAGGTGAACGATCAACTCGACTGACGGATCAGCAATCCCAGTATGGCGCATTCGCCTTGAAGGGCGCCCGACTGGCCGCCGACGAGATCAACGCTAGCGGCGGGGCCCTGGGGCGAAAAATCGAGCTTGTGAATGGCGACAGCCAGTGCGCGCCTGCCGAAGGTGTATCGGCCACGCAGCGCCTGATCCGGTTCGATCACGTAGCGCGCCGGCGTGGGAGGATTGAAGTGGACATTCCGCAACTATCCCACGGATGAACTCCGCGCCGCCATCGCACTGCAGTATGCGGTACAGAGAAAGCACTACCTGAAATTCGCCGTGCTCTCGTTGACTCCGATTACGGTCGCGGGGCGATCGCATTCACGAAGAAGTATCTGCCCAGGTATCAGGCGACCATTCTCAGCGAAGACTACTACGAGGAAACGGAAACCGATTTCCGCCAATGCTCTGTCGATATCATGCAGCCTACGGTGTCCGGACATCGCACCCGACCTGCAAATGGGGCGTTGAGGGAAAGCCATCAAATTTCACCGTGCCGGCTGGCTACTCATCCGGTACTGTTTGTCCCAACCTGGCTGCGTTCACCGCTGGGGTATAAGCCTCGCGGCCCTCTGGCCAGCAGGTAGACAGCAACCATCTAGCATGGAAGCGGAGTAAGGGTTAAGACACCCACTTCGGTCGACACAGGAGACAAGCATGTCATCGACGCCGCCGCCCGGCACGTCCAAGCCCGGACTGACCGACGAGACGTTCGACGATCGCATCAGCGAGCAGTGGTATCAGCCGCGCATTCCGCGCGCCGTCCTCAAAGATCTGATGAAACGCAGCGACGCACCAGGCCTGCGTAATTTTGGGCTGTGGCTTGTGCTGCTGATTGCCTCCGGCGTGGTGGCTGGCTTGACCTGGGGCACCTGGTGGGCGGTGCCGGCGTTCTTCGTGTACGGCACGATCTATTCATCGAGCGACGCCCGCTGGCATGAACTGGCGCACGGCACGCCGTTCAAGACGCGCTGGCTCAATGATGCGTTCTATCACCTGTCGTCGTTCATGACGATCCGCGAAGCCTACTGGTGGCGCTGGAGTCATGCACGGCACCACACGCATACCTACTTCGTCGAGCGCGACCCGGAAATTCAGGTGACGCGTCCGACCCAGGTGCTGCCGATAGTGCTCGACTTCCTGGCGTTGATCGGCGGCGTCGCTGAAATTCGCAAGACCATTCGTCATGCGTTTGGGCGCGTCGACGCCGTCACCGAAGCGTTTCTGCCCGCCAGCGAAAGGCCCAAGATGATCTGGTCGTCACGGATCTATCTTGCGGTGATCGTGGCGACGATCGCGCTTGCCATCGGGTTGCGCAGCTTCCTGCCGCTGATGTTCGTCTGGACGCCGCGTTTCTACGGCGGCTGGCTGCATCAACTGCTCGGCCTTACGCAGCACGCTGGGCTTGGGGTTAATGTCAAGGATCATCGGCTCAACACCCGCACGGTGTATGTCAATCCCGCGTTCCGCTTCCTGTACCTGAACATGAACTATCACCTCGAGCATCACCTGTTGCCGATGGTGCCTTTTCATGCGCTGCCGCGTTTGCACGAAGCGATCAAGGATCAGTTGCCGCCCGCCTATCCGAGTCTCTACGCGACTTACCGCGAGATGGTGCCGGCATTGTGGAAGCAACGGCGCGATCCGGCACACGTGATCGAACGCACGTTACCCGATCCGGCGCCAGGTGCGCAGTCGAATTTCACCGCGCAGCCGAGTACGTAAGGCCTGCTCACATTTCAACTGCGGTCCGTATTCAATCACTTTCTGGCACCCCCGGAGGCATCGTGGCAGCCGATACAGACAACACGACATGGGTCGTCGCGTGTGCGGTCGACGACATCGACGAAGAAGACGTGCTGCGCTTCGATCACGAAGGCGCGAGTTACGCGGTATATCGGCTTGCGAAGGGCTTTCATGCATCGGACGGCTGGTGCACGCACGAGCAGGCACATCTGGCCGACGGCTTCGTCGTAAACGGCGAGATCGAGTGTCCGTTGCATCAGGGGCGTTTCGACATCGTCAGCGGTAAGCCTCTGAGCCCGCCGGTCTGCGTGAAGCTGAAGACCTACCCTGTGCGCGTCGATGGGCGCAGCGTGCTGATTGGCCTGCCTGCCGCAGGCGCGATAGATGCCGCAAAGGGTGCCACATGAAAACCGCTGAGCGTGGTGCGATGGTTATCGTCGGCGCGGGCCAGTGCGGCGCGCGTACCGCGCAGGCGCTGCGCGATAACGGCTGGGAGGGCGACATCACGCTGCTCGGCAACGAGGGGCTCGCGCCCTACGACCGGCCGCCCTTGTCGAAGGGCGTGTTGCTGGGACAAAAGACGGTCACGCAGTGCGCGCTTTACGACGACGCGTTCTATCGCGACAATCGCATCGACCTGCGGGTCGACGCGCAGGTCGCCGCCATCGACCGTGTGGAACGGCGTGTCGTGCTAGGCGAGGGCCGCTCGGTGTCGTACCGGCGGCTGCTGATCGCTACCGGTGCGCAGCCGCGCCGCCTGCCGGTGCCGGGGGCGACGCTCGCCGGCGTGCATGTGCTGAGGTCCGTGCCCGATGCGTTGTCGATCGTCGGCGAACTCGCGCCGGGGCAGAGGATTGCCGTGGTGGGCGCGGGTTTCATCGGCCTCGAGGTCGCGGCGACGGCCATTGCGCGGGGCTGTGAAGTGGTGGTGATCGAAGCGGCTTCGCGTGCGTTGATGCGGGCCGTGCCGGAAATCGTCGCTGGCTATCTGGTTGAAAGGCATCGGCAGATGGGTGTCGAGGTGCGCTTCGCGGTGCAAGTGGATCAGGTTTTGGGCAGCACGCGCGTGTCGGGGCTCAGGCTGTCCGACGGCGCCACGCTGGAATGCGATGCGGTCGTGGTCGGGATTGGCGTGACGCCGCGCACCGCGCTAGCCGAGGCGGCGGGTATCGATGTCGCGGATGGCATTGCTGTCGACGATACGTTACGCACCAACGACCCGTATATTTTCGCGGCCGGCGACGTGTGTTCGTTCCCGCACCGGCTGTTTCGCCGCCGCATCCGTCTGGAATGCTGGAAGAACGCCGAAGATCATGCGCGGGTCGTGGCGCGCAACATGCTCGAATACGGTGAGACCTATTCGGCCGTGCCGTGGTTCTGGTCGGATCAGTACGACATGACAATCCAGATTGCCGGCATGCCTGCGTTCGGTACGACCAGCGTGGTGCGCGAAACCGGTTCGGCATCCAAAGTATTTTTCGCACTTGATGGGGACGGCATCCTGGTGGGTGCGAGCGGCGTCGGCCAGGCGAGCGAGATTTCCCGTGAAGTGCGCATCGCGCAGGAACTGATCGCACGCCGCGCACGCGTCGAACCCGCGGTGCTCGCGGATCGTTCCGCGAAACTCAAGTCGCTGCTGACGGCGGAGGCGTTATGACACAACGCTTGCTGGTATTCCAGTCGATGTGGGCGATGGAGCGGCGTCATACCGACGGCTTCGAACGCTCGCTCGAAGCGAACCTGCAGATGATCGCCGAGGCGGGTTTCGATGGCATTAGCGCGCACTATACGCACCGCGAGGAAGTGCGGCAACTCGCGGCATTGCGCAAATTGCATGGTCTCCATGCCGAGGGGCAGTGCTTTCCACGCACCGTCGACGATCTGCAACCCGTGCTCGAAAACGCCACTGAATTTGGTGTGCATCACATCGATCTGCAGCCCGATGTTCGTCCACGCAGTCTCGGGGAAGCGTTGACGTTGCTCGACGGCTGGACGCGTCTTGCGGAACAGGTGGACTTCCCGGTGTACATCGAGACGCACCGCGATCGCATGACAACGGACCTGTTTTTCACATTGGATCTGCTCGACGCGCGACCCGACTTAAAACTGCTCGGCGACATTTCGCATTACCTTGTAGGCCGTGAGTTCGCGTGGCCGGTTTCCGACGAGAATCATGCGCTGATGCATCGCATTCTCGATAGTTCGTGGGCCTTTCACGGCCGTGTGGCGAGCCGGGAGCAGGTGCAGATTGAGCTGTCGTTCGAGCCGCACCGGATGTGGGTGGACCTTTTTCTCGACTGGTGGCGCTATGGCTTCGCATCGTGGTGCGAGCGGGCCGACGCGGACGCGACCCTGTCGTTCACCTGCGAGCTTGGGCCGAAGCCTTACGCGATCATCGGCCGCGACGGCAACGATACGACCGACCGATGGAGTGAATCATTACTGTTGCGCGACTGGATTCGCGACATATGGCGCGACGTGCCGAGCCAGCGCAGTGATGCTTCGATGTCACCAAATTGTTGACAACGCTAAAGCAGCAAAAGCGAACTCTTACACCAGCAGGAAATCAAGGAAATCTAGATGAGACCTGGAGTCCACTTTTCTCTTAATCGCATGAGCGCGCCACGCCTGTCCTTCGGGCAATACGTCTCTCTGTGCAAGCAACTTGATATCGGCACGATCGAGATCCGCAACGATCTGGACGGCGTAGAAACCCGTGACGGCACTCCCGCGGCCGAGATCCGGGCGGCCGTCGAGGAAGCAGGCCTGACGATTCTGACGATCAACGCGTTGCAGCGCTTCGAGCATTGGAACAGCGAGCGCGAGAAGGAGGCTATCGAGCTGGCCGATTACGCGGTGCAGTGCGGCGCGCACGCGCTGGTGTTGTGTCCCACCAATTCGCACGATGACCGGCGCATCGCGGCTGAGCGCCACGCGGATCTGGTAACAGCCTTGCAGACGCTCAATCCGATCCTGACCGAGCGGGGCTTGACCGGGTTGATCGAGCCGCTCGGCTTCGAGGAGTGCTCACTGCGCCGCAAGTCCGATGCAGTCAAAGGCATCTATGCCGCGGCAGGCGAACAGGTGTTCAGGCTGGTCCATGACACGTTCCATCACCACCTGTCGGGCGAAGACATCTTCTACCCCGATCTCACTGGACTCATCCACATCTCCGGCGTCGAGGACGACGACCTGCCGGTCGGACGCATGCGCGACGGCCACCGGGTGCTGGTGGGTGCGGCGGACCGGCTGGGCAACCTCCGGCAACTGAAGACGCTGCTCGAGCGTGGATATCGCGGTGCACTCTCGTTCGAACCTTTCGCTGCCGAGCTTGCCGAGGCAGCCGATATCGAGCACCGGTTGCGCACCAGCATGGATTTCATTCAAACCGGGCTCGCCTAGTTCGGGCGAGTGCGGCCATGAGCCCCGGAGGAGACAACCGGGCTCTTTTCAAAGAAGAGGAGATGAAACATGAAACGGATTCTGATGCCCCTTGCCGCGGCTGCGGTACTGATCGCGTCGCCTGCCGCGCAGGCGGAAAAGATCGGCGTGAGCATGTCGGCGTTCGACGACAACTTTCTCACCGTCGTGCGCAACGCGATGAGCACCGACGCGGCGAAGCAGAAAGGCGTGAGTGTGCAGTTCGAGGACGCCCAGAACGATGTCGGCAAGCAATTGAACGAGATCCAGAACTTCATCGCGCAGAAGGTCGACGCGATCATCGTCAATCCGGTCGATACCGACGCAACGCCGAAGATGACAAAGCTCGCGACTGCGGCCGGCATCCCTCTCGTCTACGTCAATCGCATGCCGTCGGACAAATCCCTGCCAGCCAAGGTTTCGTTCGTCGGCTCCAACGAGGTGGACTCGGGCACGCTGGAGATGACGGAAGTCTGCCGGTTGATGGGCGGCAAGGGCAATATCCTCGTGATGATCGGCGATCTCGCCAATCAGGCCGCGCGTCAGCGCACTCAGGACATCAAGGACGTCATCGCGAAGCCACCGTGCAACGGCATCAAGATCGTCGACGCGCGTTCAGCGAACTGGCAGCGTACCGATGCGACCGATCTGATGAACAACTGGCTGTCGGCTGGCCTTAACTTCGACGCGGTCGTCTCCAATAACGATGAGATGGCGCTGGGAGCTATCCAGGCATTGAAGGCCACGGGCAAGCTGCAGAAGGGCGTGGTCGTAGCGGGCGTCGATGCGACCCAGGATGCACTGGCTGCGATGAAGACTGGCGATCTGAAGGTCACCGTATTCCAGAACGGCGCCGCACAGGGCGCCGACGCGGTGGAAACTGCACTCAAGCTCGCCCGCGGCGGGAAAGTCGATTCAACTGTCTGGATTCCGTTCGAACTGGTGACGCCGGCCAACCTGTCTAAATTCGCCAGCAAGAACTGAACGTTCACCACCTGCCGTGCCGCGGTGCCCCGGCACCCGGCCGGCTGAAGAGGAGCTTGCGATGACTGTGACAGGACGCGGTGGCAGCGCGGTGGCAGACCCGGAGTCCGCTGACACGAGGAGTCCCGGCGATTCCGGACTGTTGCTGGAAGTGCGTGGCGTGCGCAAGGCGTTTCCCGGCGTGGTTGCGCTCGACGACGTGCGCTTCGCGCTGAAGCGAGGCACGGTGCACGCGCTGATGGGTGAAAACGGAGCGGGCAAGTCGACGCTGATGAAGATCATCGCCGGCGTCTACACGCCCGACGAAGGCGAATTGCTCATACGGGGACGGCCGATGCAACTGCGCGGTCCGATCGATGCGCAGCGCAACGGCATCGCGATGATCCATCAGGAGCTGAACCTGATGCCCTACATGACCGTAGCGGAAAACATCTGGATCGGACGGGAGCCGCACAACCGGTTTGGGTTGATCGATCACGCGGAGATGAGCAGGCAGACGCGAACGCTCTTCGAAGGGCTCGGAATGGACATCGATGCTGAGGTTGAGGTTCGTCACCTGTCGATCGCGAACCGGCAGATGGTAGAAATAGCCAAGGCGATTTCCTACGACCCCGATGTGCTGATCATGGACGAACCGACGTCCGTGCTGACCGAGCACGAAGTCGAACGGTTGTTCCGGATCATCCGCGATCTTAAGGCGAAAGGGAAAGGGATCGTCTATATCACGCACAAGATGAGCGAGCTCGCGGACATCGCCGATGAATTGTCGGTGTTTCGCGACGGATGCTACGTCGGCACGCATGCGGCGAGCGAAGTCACGCGCGACGAGATCATCCACATGATGGTCGGCCGTGAGATCACCCAGATGTTTCCGAAGGAGACGGTGCCGATCGGCGAGGTCGTTCTGGCGGTGCAGGACCTGGGTGTGGACGGTGTGTTCGACGGCGTGAGTTTCGACGTCCGCGCGGGCGAGATCGTTGGCATGGCGGGGCTCATTGGCTCGGGGCGATCGAACGTGGCCGAAGCGTTGTTCGGCGTCGTCCCAGCGACCCGCGGCACGATCTGCATTAACGGCCAGGCCGTCGTTGTCGATGCCCCCGCGACTGCGATGAAGCATGGCGTCGCGTTTCTAACGGAAGACCGTAAGGACACCGGGTGCTTCCTGATGCTCGACGTGCTCTCCAACATGGAGAGCGCAGTCTTGACCCAGCGCTACGTGAAGGCGGGTTTCGTCGAGCGCGGCGCGCTTGCCAAGGCGTGCCGCGAGATGGCGACCACGTTGCGTGTGAAGACCCCAGGCATGGACGAGGCTATCGAGAACCTGTCGGGCGGTAACCAGCAGAAGGTACTGATTGGCCGTTGGCTTCTCACGCATCCGAGAGTGCTGATACTCGACGAACCGACCCGCGGCATCGACGTCGGCGCGAAGGCGGAGATCCATCGCCTCGTGGGCAAACTTGCCGGCAAGGGCGTCGCGGTGCTGATGATCTCGTCCGAGTTGCCCGAAGTCATGGGCATGTGCGACCGGGTCATCGTGATGCACGAAGGGCGCATGACGGGCGTAGTCGACCGGGCGCATGCCGATCAAGCCACGATCATGGATCTCGCCTCACGCTGAGACGGGTGCACTGAGCGGGAAACCTTTCGCTTTGCATAGGACCGGAGTAAGCGCTAATAGCGGTCAACAAAGGAGACGAACATGGCACATGGCAACCTTGCAATTGAAACCCGGGCGGGAGAACCCCGGTCGTCGCGCCGGCGTCGGTGGCCTGCGGAGGCCAGTATCTTTCTCGTGCTGGTCGGTATGAGCCTGTTTTTCGAGGCGATCGGCTGGATCGTCAACGGGCAGAGCTTCCTGCTGAACGCCGATCGGCTGGAAGTCATGATCCTGCAGATGTCGGTCATCGGCATCATCGCAGTAGGCGTGACGCAGGTGATCATCACGGGCGGCGTGGATCTGTCTTCCGGCTCGGTGGTAGCCGTCGCCGCCATGGTCTCGGCAAGCCTCGCGCAGGAAGCGGGCTATGAGCGCGCGGTCTATCCGGCGCTGACAGGATTGCCGATCATCTGGCCGATTCTTGCGGGGCTGGCCGTCGGTCTGGTGTGCGGGCTGGTCAACGGTGCGCTGATCAGCTACACCGGGCTGCCGCCCTTCATCGCCACGCTCGGCATGATGGTGTCGGCGCGAGGCGCCGCGAAGTGGTACACGCACGGCAGGCCGGTCAGCATGCTCAGCGACAACTTCGCATGGATCGGTGCCGGCATGCACCCCGTCGTGATCTTCCTCGTCGTGGCCCTGATATTCCACGTGGCGCTGCGCTATACCCGCTACGGCAAATTCACCTACGCGATCGGCGCCAATCGTGCTGCCGCGCGGGTGTCGGGGATCAACGTCGGCCGGCATCTCATCATTGTCTATTCGATCGCGGGGTTGCTCGCCGGGCTGGCGGGGATGGTCACCTCCGCACGCGCGATCACGGGGCAGGCCGGCATGGGCGTGAACTACGAGCTCGATGCGATCGCCGCGGCGGTGATCGGCGGGGCGTCGCTGGCAGGCGGCGTGGGACGCATTGGCGGCACGATCATCGGCGTGCTGATTCTCGGCGTGATGACCTCCGGCTTCACGTTCCTGCGCATCGACGCGTATTACCAGGAGATCGTCAAGGGCGTCATCATCGTCGCGGCTGTCGTCGCAGACCAGTATCGCAATCGCAAACGGCGCACGTGAGCGCGGCTGAACCGCTTATTTGTGCAAAACCGCTACCACTATCGAAGCATCGAAAAGGAGAGCCATAGCATGTTGAATATCGCCGTGTTCGGCGCGGGTCGTATCGGCAAGATTCACGCGACCAATATCGCCGGCGAGCTTGCGTCGGTCCGCTGAAGGTCTGTCCGCTGGCGCGTCTCCACCCGCCAGCGTTTTTCCCCACGACGACTGAAGTGGGCGATATGGGCGGTCTGCCCATATCGTTTTTTTCGTTGTCGGCGAACATCTTTTGCTCGACTCATATTACGTGACGATCGACCACTAGAGCGAATCACTGCGGTTGCACGACTGGATTCACGAAGTGTGGCGCGATGTGTAGCGCCAACGCGGTGATGGTCTATGAGCGCAAGAAAAAGGGAGCGACGCAGGCTGCCCTCAGTATTCAGGCGGTAGATTCTCGCGCAGGATGACGGTGACCGGGATCTGCTGAGGCGGTGTCACGCCGGGCTCGCGATGGTAATGGCGCAGGATCAGCTCTACTGAACGCATGGCTTCGGCGACCGGATTCTGGTCGATCACAGCATCGAGCGTGCCGTCCATTAACAGGCGTCGCGATACCTGGCTGAGTTCATGGCCGATCAGCACGGTGGAGCGGGCGCGGCCAAGCGCCTGCAGCGCGGCGCCGACGCCTTCGTCGCCAACCGAGATGTTGTAGATGCCGCGTAGGTCCGGATAGCGGGCGAACGCATCGCGCGTCAAGCCTTCGGTGCGACCCGGCTGTTCACGGCTTTCGACCGTCTCGACGATATCGCAGCGCGGAAACCAGCGCCGCAGTACCGAACGGAAACCGTTTTCGCGCTCTTCGTGGCCGAGGAAATCATGCATACCTGTGATAACGACTACCTTGCCGCCGTCGTTGCCGAGAAAGCGTCCCATCAGCTCGCCAGCGACACGGCCCGCACCGCGGTTGTCGATGCCGACATAAGCGATGCGCCCGGTCCCGGGCAGATCGCTCGCGAGTGTGATGACCGGGATGGGCGGGCTCAGCTTGCGCACCGCCGCGCTGATGTCCGGATGTTCGTAAGCGACCACTACCAGCGCGTCCGCTTTCTGCGTCGCACGGCGGATTGTCTCGACGATGCAGGCCGGCTCGAGATTGTCGAAATAGGTGACCGCGCAGATTGCACGCTGCGCCTCGAACGACTTCTGAGCGAGTTCGAAACCGCGCTTCAGATTAAGGTAGTAGGGCACCGCAGGCTGCTGCATCAGGATCGCAATGCGCAGCCAGCGCGCCGGCACGGCGCCGAGCGCACGGTCGAGTTTCAGCTTGCGCGCCCATTCCAGGACCCGCGCTTCCTTGTCGCGCGCCACACCGCCGCGTCCGTTGAGGACGCGATCGACGGTGGCCTCGCTGACGCCGGCTGCCTTGGCGACGTCCGCCATGCTGGTTTTGCGATGCGGATGGGAAGACATCGATGGGAAGGACTCGAGAGAGGTGAAGGTTACGATTGGCTGCTTCGATTGCATGATCGCATCAAGATCAGTGCGATATCAAGCGTGGGCTTCACGGCTCGCGATAACTACCATGAGTCAGGAGATGAATATGAAATCCAACAAGTCTGGTGCTCAGGGCTGCCAGCGGGCCGGATGGATGACGGCCACCGCGTGCGGTGAGGCGTTGCTGTTCGGTCGCTTGAATACCGGTGTCGCTGCGGATGCGGGGCAGCTGTTGAACATAGAGTTGCTGGCGCATGGCGCCGTGACCAACTCGTTCTGGCAAGCCGTCAAGAGGGGCTTCGACGAAGTGACCGATCTGCTTTGATCGCCGCACAGGCTAACAGGTGAACATCAGGAAATTTCAAACGGGAGGCTGAATGAAGACGAAAGCAGCAATTGCATGGAAGGCCGGCGCACCGCTGACGATCGAGGAAGTCGATCTGGAAGGGCCGCGTGCCGGCGAAGTGCTGATCGAAGTGAAGGCGACGGGCATCTGTCACACCGATTACTACACGTTGTCGGGCGCGGACCCGGAAGGCATCTTCCCGGCGATCCTCGGTCATGAAGGCGCTGGCGTGATCGTCGACGTGGGGCCGGGCGTCGGCACGCTGAAGAAGGGCGATCACGTGATTCCGCTCTACACGCCGGAATGCCGTCAGTGCAAGTTCTGTCTGTCGCGCAAGACCAACCTGTGTCAGGCGATTCGTTCGACGCAAGGCAAAGGGCTCATGCCGGACGCCACTTCGCGTTTTTCTCTGGACGGCAAGCCGCTGTTCCACTACATGGGGACGTCGACGTTCTCGAACTACATCGTCGTGCCGGAGATCGCGGTGGCGAAGGTGCGTGAAGACGCGCCGTTCGACAAGATCTGCTATATCGGCTGCGGCGTGACGACAGGCGTCGGCGCGGTGGTGTATTCGGCCAAGGTTGAGGCGGGTGCGAACGTAGTGGTGTTCGGTCTCGGCGGGATTGGGCTGAACGTGATCCAGGGCGCGAAGATGGTGGGCGCGGACAAGATCATTGGCGTCGATCTGAACCCGGGACGCGTCGAGCTCGCGAAGAAGTTCGGCATGACGCACTT
>Ga0302234_10001409_pt1 | contig 16646 bp, 14 predicted proteins | sample II_Palsa_N3_2_FD_193576 | JGI IMG/M metagenome (GOLD analysis project Ga0302234, IMG submission 193576) | Peat permafrost microbial communities from Stordalen Mire near Abisko, Sweden - II_Palsa_N3_2 | ecosystem: Environmental > Terrestrial > Soil > Palsa > Peat permafrost | place: Sweden... | reverse complement strand
CGAGAAGATCCATCTGACCACAGCCCGACAGCAGAAGAGCAGGGAATATTGCTAATCGCTTGCAAAACCCCGACCCGGATTTTTGTTTCATACCTTGCCCGATTTCAACGTTTTTGAGATATTACGTTTAGACTATTAATCAGCCTCGGGAGAAGGGTAGCGCGATTTCAAGGACTCACTTAATCCAATTTTCTCGAAAAATGTTTTGTGTATATTCGATGCGTCTTATTGCCGCATATTAATGGTTAATTTATTTCTATGATTTGACTGCGGAGTATCAAGATAATTGGACTTAGCGATAAAAACGAGATGAACAACGTTAGGCGAGAAATCAGCCTGACCTGTCATTGAAATCACTCTCGCCGCACGGATCGCGCGGCGAGACCAAGCAATTACTTCAAGTACAGCCCTGGCGTCCACGAACCATCGCGCGATGAGAACTGCACGGTCCTACCCGTGGCATTGCGAACGCAGATTCCGATTTGCGTGGCTGCCGCCGCTTTTTGGGACGCAACATACGAGGAGACGTCGTTGTTCCTGACTTGCTGCGCGTTATCGAGATAAATGCCGCCAATCTTCTGCGTCGTGCACGCGGCCGCTGTCGGAAGCTTCGCCGCGTCATCCCAATCGGTCGATGCCGCGTAGAGATCCAGCATGACAGCGCTGGTATCGCTCACGTTCCCGGCGAAAGTCTGAAGGTAGGAGCTGGCGTACGCATAGTCGTTGAGATTGGCGGGGGTCGGAAACTTGATGAAGATCACGTCGCCGGGAGCCGAGACAAGCGTTGCGCCTGTCGCCTCAGTCGATCCGCTGCTGGTCAGCCGAACGTCCGCACTCGCCGCGGAGTAGTAGGTTGGGATGTTTTTGCCGCATGTTGCACCGGGCGTGGCCGGCTTGTTCATGCACGAGTCGACAATGTATTGCATGCTTTGTGCGTGCCACGCGTTGATGAAATCGCCGTGAGCCGTATACATGCTGCCCCATTGCGGCACCCACTGACCGTTCTCGAAAACTGGATCGAGTGACAACTGCGCGGTGGTCAAGTCAGGATCGTCTCCGAGCGGATATGAGATGTTCAACTGAAGCTCGGGAATCTTGACCGGATATCCGGCGGGACATGTGCCATCGGCGTTCCGATACGCCACGTTGAGTCCGCCGGTACCCGCTTTCATCAGCCCCTTCATCCGATTTTCCCGGCCACTTCCGAGATCCGGCGCCAGGTTCACACCATCCCAGCAATCTGGGAAATGCACGGAGATGTTCAGTTCCGGCGCGTTGCCGCCGCTGGCGGTATAGGACGGGCAGCTGGTGGGCATTGTCGTGGTGTAATTGCCACTGCCCAGGCACAGGAAATTGATATGCGGATTGGGCGACGTCCCCATGTGATCTCCGGCCAGCATCTGGAGTCCGAGCGGAATCGCGTGGATCGGATACGAAGCGACATGCTGATCGTCCTTATAGTAGGTCTTTTCGTACGTCGCATTGATGACCCCGGACGCTCGTTTCAATTGCGGTACCCAGTACGCCGATCGGTCGGCATTTGAATCGCAGGTCGTGGCCTTGTTGCTGCTCAGCGATTCGTAGGTGCTGGACGCATTCGTGTTTGTATTGCCGAAAAAATCGTGCACCATCGCCTCCCCCGCCTTCCCTGGATAAATAATGGGGTCATCGGGCAGCGTGTGGGAATAGTTGCATTGGGTGTTGAAATTGGCGGCATGGGCCGCGCCTGTAGCAAGCATGAACGTGGTCCAGATGACGATTTTGCTCTTCATGAACGACTCCTGATAGGGAAACATAACGTTGGTTACACCGGTTTCTCGATATTATTTGATTAGTTATCTTTATTAAATTCCTGATAACAATGCCCCTCAACTACCGAGTTTCCTGTGTGCAATGCTTGATAAAACCGAAACGGCCGTGGAACTCGTGACGCTTTATTATTTAATTAGGTTAACTTATTACTTGAGCAACAAATAATAAACCCGGATCATGACTTTCGCCATGCCGGGTATTAAAAGTAAACCAAAGTAAGTTTCAAACCTGCGGCCGAGCTATCAGAAACCCGGCCGCGAACTGCGCGCTAAGAACTTACGCCGGTAGCGGCGAAGCGCCAGTACCCGGCGAAAGACGCTTCGCCATGGTGTCTGCGTAGCGTTGTGCCGCGTTGCCCACAACGACGTGGAACGTATCGGCGGAGACCCAGGCTACATCGAGTGCCGACAAGCGCTGACGATCCACCGACGAGGGATCGCGAACCACCACGCGCAGCCGCGTAGCGGCAACGGCATCGAGGGACGCCACGTTGGTCGCGCCGCCAAACACGGCGAGCCAGCGCACCGGGTCCGGATCGAGCGGGCCCTGTTCGCCTGCGGGAACCGCGGCCAGCGGCACAGCAGCAGCCGGGGCGGACGAAGCCGACGTTGCACCACGCGTGGATGAACGTTCGAGTTCGGTGCGGATTTCATCGGAGATGAGATCGGCTTCCGGCCCGATGATGACCTGCACACTCGTCGCACCGCGCTTCAACACACCACGCGCGCCAATCGCCTTCAACTCGGGTTCCGAAACCTTCGCCGAATCCACCACCGAAAGACGCAGACGGGTCGTACAGGCATCGACGAGCGTCAGGTTCGACGCACCGCCCAAAGCTGCGATGTAGCGTACTGCGCGCGGCACGGTAGCGCCGGCTGTGGGGGAAACAAAGCCCGTGTTGTCGTACGATTCGACTTCTGCGTCGGTCGTAGCAGGCTCACGGCCCGGCGTTGCCATGTTGAACTTGCGGATAAAGAAGCGGAACAACCCGTAATAGACCACAGCGTAGACAATGCCCACCGGGATCGCCAGCCAGCCGCGCTGCGAAAGACCGTAGTTCAGCACATAGTCGATAGCACCAGCCGAGAACGTGAAGCCCAGGTGAATACCCAGCGCCGAGCAAATCGCGAGCGACAGGCCCGTCAACACCGCGTGAATCGCGTACAGCGCCGGTGCGAGGAACATGAAGGTGTATTCGATCGGCTCAGTCACGCCCGTCAGGAATGCTGTCAGCGCCATCGAGAAAAGCAAGCCGCCGACCATAGCGCGACGTTCCTTCGGTGCTTCATGGAACATGGCCAGACAAGCTGCCGGCAAGCCGAACATCATGATCGGGAAGAAACCCGTCATGAAGCCGCCCGCGGTTTTATCGCCAGCGAAGAAGCGATGCAAGTCGCCCGTCACCGCCGCGCCGCCGCCCGGGGGCGTGTACGAACCGAACACGAACCATGCGAGCGAGTTGATGATGTGGTGCAGACCCGTCACCAGCAGGATCCGGTTCAGCACGCCGAACACGAACACGCCCAGTGCGCCTGCGCCCGTCAGCCAGCCACCAGCTGCATCGATAGCTGCCTGGACCGGTGCCCAGACATAGCCGAGGACAATCCCGATCACCAGACAGGTCACCCCCGTGACAATCGGCACGAAGCGTTTACCTCCAAAGAACGCGAGGTACTCGGGGAGCTTGATGTCTTTGTACTTGTTGTAGAGGAACCCGGCCACGCAACCTGCAACGATCCCCGACAGCACGCCCATGTTGAGCTTGTCGTTGATGTCTTTCATCACCGCGATTTCAATCAGGTAACCGATCGCACCCGCCAGACCGGCCGTGCCGTTATTGTCCTTCGCAAAACCGACTGCCACGCCGATGGCGAACAAGAGTGGCAGGTTAGTAAAGATCGTATCGCCAGCATCGGCGATCATCTTGATGTTGAAGACATCCGGCTGGCCGAGGCGCAATAGCAGCCCGGCCACCGGTAGCACGGCAATCGGCAGCATCAGCGCGCGGCCGAGACGCTGCATTCTTGCAAACAGGTTAGCGTCCATCAGGTTCTCCAGAGATAAGTGTCTTGTCGTTGATCGTGTTGGTACAACATGTTGTCGATCGAAGCTTTTTTACTAATAAACGCGATAAACGCGAAGGCTGGCTACCGGACGGACGTGTTAGTCCAGCGGCCAGATTTCGCGGCTTGCTGCTCTTACTGCCTGTGCTGATTCGAGCGCCAAGGCGTCCTCAGCGCGCTGACGGCACAGTGGGTAATCGAGTTTGCGCACGAGCGCCTTGATGCCGGGAACCGAGACCGGATCCACCGACAATTCCGTCACGCCCAGTCCCACCAGCAGGGGCACGGCGACCGGGTCACCGGCCAGCGCACCGCACACGCCGACCCACTTGCCGTGTTTCGCCGCGCCATCCGTTGCGGCCTTGATCAGGCGCAGCACCGCGGGATGCAGGCCGTCGGCCTGGGCTGCGAGATCGGCCTGGCAACGGTCCATGGCAAGCGTGTATTGCGTGAGATCGTTCGTGCCGATAGACAGGAAATCCGCATGTCGAGCGAGCTGATCGGCCAGCAGCGCAGCCGACGGCACTTCGATCATCACGCCCACTTGAATGGGATCGGTCCGGCCAATTTCCGCCGCGAGTTCATCGATACGCTTTCTCAAACGCACGAGTTCGCCGGAGTCGGTGACCATAGGCAGGAGAATGCGCACCGTGCCGAACGGTTTCACCGCGAGCAGACCACGCAACTGGTCGTCGAGAAGATCGGGACGCACCTGCGCCAGGCGAATGCCGCGCAAGCCCAGCGCCGGGTTCGTTTCAGGCGGCAGCGTGAGGTAATCGACTTCCTTGTCCGCGCCTACGTCGAGCGTACGGATGATTGCCGTGCGGCCGTTCAACGCGCCCACGATCGATTGATAGCTTTCCTTATGTTCGTCCGCCGTAGGGGCCGTCTGGCGATGAATGAACAACAATTCGGTGCGCAGGAGACCGACCGCGTCCGCGCCGTTATCGACTGCAGTCTTTGCGTCGTCAAGTGTCGCGATGTTCGCCGCGACTTCGATTGTGCGGCCGTCGTGTGTTGCTGCCGCTTCTTGTGACGTGCGCCGGTTCACCTCACGCACACCCGCGAGACGCTGGCGCTCGAGGCGCGCGCGTTCCACATCGAGTGCGGTGGGTGCGTGCTCCAGCCGACCTGCGGATGCGTCCACCACGACCTGCGTGCCGTCGGGGATTGCGTGCAGCGCATCGCCCACCGCGACGAGGGCCGGGATCCCGATCTGGCGCGCGATGATCGCCGCATGCGACGTCGCGCCGCCGCGTGCCATCACCAGCGCGGTCACGCGCGTGCGGTCGAGCGACGACAGGTCGGAGGGCGTGAATTCATCGGCGGCGAGCACGGCTTCGTCGGGTAATTCGCGTGCCGCCGTGTTCGTATAACCGAGCGCGCGCAACACGCGCTTTTCGATATCGCGGAGGTCCGAGGCACGTTCCGCCAACAACGTGTCTTCGATAGTCGACAGCACCACGATCTGCTCGCGAATCGCTTCACGCCACGCGAAGCCGGCGCTCTTGCCGAGGCTGATCAGATCGCGCGCGGCGTCGAGCAGCGTGGGGTCTTCGAGCAACACGCGATGCACCGCGAAAATCCCCGCTTCGCCGACCGCACCGCGTTGCGAGGCAGTACGGACGGTCTCGTCCAGTTCCGCGTCGATCGTAGCAATGGCCTTGTCCAGCAAGCGGCTTTCCGCTGCCGACGTACCGGTTGCCTGCTCAGGCGGCGTGACGTCCTGATTGTCCCAGCGCACGAGCTTGCCGACCGCAATTCCCGGCGACGCACACACGCCGGCGATCGTATTCGGATCAAGTGGCTTGCCGGGGTCACGGACTACCGCGAGCGGCGCGGGCGACTGCGAACGCGCCGGTTTTTCTTCCACTTCACCATGCGCTTCACGCAGCAATTCCGCTGCGACCGCGTCCACGGCCGCCACCGCTTGCGCGCCCACGCCGAGCAACTCGACTGTCGCGCCTTCGCCTGCGCCCAGTCCGAGCAAACCGACCACGCTTTCAATCGGCGCTTTACGACCGTTGAAACGCACTTCCACCTTGGCGTCGAAACCCCGCGCCGCTTCACGGGCGCGGGCAGCAGGCCGCGCGTGCAAACCGCCGGCATGCGCGAGCGTCACGTTGCGACGCGCTTCGTCGGTGAAATTCGAATCGCTGCGGGCCGCGTCCGCTTTCGCGCCACCCTTGCCGCGCAGCACGAGCAACTGGCTTTCGCCCGCCGTCAGCATGCCGCGGCCGGCGCGCTCGACCACCTCGAACGCGTCGCTATTGGCGATCGCGATCACGGAAACGAGGCTCGGTGCATTCTGCGCGACATAGTCGGCGTCGAATTCGATCAGCACCTGGCCAGCGCGCACGCTGGCGCCCTGCTCGACCTTCGGCGTAAAACCTTTTCCAGCAAGCTCGACCGTATCGATACCGATATGCACCAGGATTTCCGCACCCTGCGGCGTGCGCAAAGTCACGGCGTGATGAGTACGGGCAAGATGCGTGATGACGCCATCGCAAGGTGAAAGCAGCACACCTGACAGCGGATCGATGCCAATACCATCGCCGAACATGCCGTCCGCGAACACGGGATCGGGGACATCGGCGAGCGGCACCATCGGGCCGGTGAATGGCGCGAGCAACACGAAATCGTTCGGGTTTTCAGGGGAATGATTCAACAGGGACTCCTCGGCACGACGCATCGGATGACTCTCGATTAACGGGTTTCGGTGACTTTGGCCAGATGGCGCGGCGCGTCGGGATTACGCCCGCGCGCGGCAGCCAGGGCGTCGGCCATCACATAGAAGGACAGGATCGCGGCGATCGGATCCAGCGCGAAATGGGCAGTGTCGACCAGCGGCAACGTGGCTTCGGGCACATCGGCGGGCGCGGCGAGCAGCACGCGTGCGCCACGCGCGCGCATGTCGCGGGCAAGCTGGATCAAACCAGCCTGTTCCGGACCGCGGGGTGCGAACACGAGCAACGGATAGTCCGCACCAATGAGTTCCATGGGTCCATGCCGCACTTCCGCGCTGGAGAACGCTTCGGCTTGTATTCCCGATGTTTCCTTCAGCTTGAGCGCAGCTTCCTGGGCGATCGCGAGACCGAGTCCACGGCCGATCACGATCATGCGATCGACGTTTTTCAGTTCATCGACAGCGTGTGACCAGTCGAGCTTGCCCGCTGCACGCAACGCGTCCGGCAGCGTTTTCAGCGCGTTCAGCAATTCAAGATCTTTCTGCACGTGCGCGATCACGATCGCCGAAAGCGACAACATCGCGATATAGCTTTTAGTCGCGGCCACCGACAATTCCGGCCCGGCCAGCAGCGGCAGATTCCACTCGCACGCTTCGGCGAGCGGCGAACCGGGCGCGTTGACGGCGGCCACGGTCAGTGCACCGGCGGCACGCAACGCCTGCATCGTGCCGATCAGGTCGGGACTCTTGCCGGACTGCGAAAACGCCACCGCCAGTTGGCCTTTCACGCGCAAAGGTGCTTGTTGCAAGGTCGCAACCGACATGGGCAACGACGCGACCGGCACGCCGATGCGGCTCATGGTCAGCCCTGCGAAGTAGCTGGCGGCGTGATCCGATGAACCGCGCGCAACGGTCAGCGCAACGTGGCGCGGCTCTTCGGCGAGCCGTGCGGCGAGTGCTTCAATGTGGGAAGTATCGGCGAGCTGGGCAACCACCACGTCGGCGGAGGCCAGTGCCTCGTCAAGCATATTCGACAATTGATTCACCTTCTACATAAGTAGCCGTCAACGCAAGTTCGCGATCAAAAACAACGAGGTCCGCCCACGCGCCACGCGCGATCCGGCCTCTGTCTTCAAGGCCGAGATAATCGGCGGCGTAACGTGACAGGCGATTGGAAACGTCTGCCATGGGCAAGCCGATGGAGACAAGATTGCGCAGCGCCTGATCCATGGTCAGCGTGCTGCCGGCAAGCGTGCCGTCGGCTAGACGCACGCCGCCCATGCACTTCGTGACGTGCTGGCTGCCCAGGCGATATTCGCCGTCGGGCATGCCGGCCGCCGAGGTGCTGTCTGTCACCACGTACAGGCGCGGAATGGCGCGCAGCGCGGCGCGGATCGCGCCGGGATGCACGTGTATGAGATCGGGAATCAGTTCGGCATACTCGGCATGCGCGAGCGCCGCGCCGACCACGCCGGGATCGCGGTGATGCAGCGGCGACATGGCGTTGAACAAGTGCGTGAAGCCGCGAGCGCCGTGTTTGAGCGCATTGACGGCGTCGTCGTAAGTAGCGAGCGAATGGCCCACTTGCACGCGCACGCCGCGCGCCGCCATTTCCTGGATCACTTCAATATGCCCGGAAATTTCCGGCGCGATCGTGACCACGCGGATAGGCGCGAGCGACAAGTACTTCAGCACTTCGTCACGCACGGCGACCGCGGCCGCGTCCGGTTGCGCGCCGAGCTTGCCGGGATTGATATACGGTCCTTCCAGATGCACGCCGAGCACGCGGGCGCCGCCTGGCGCGCGGCGGATGGATTGTTCGCCCAGACCCGCGACGACCGCCATGAGTTCGTCACGCGGGGCGGTCATGGTGGTGGCGAGCATACTGGTGGTGCCGTGCTTCGCATGCTCGCGCGAAACGATGGTTGCAGCGTCGCCGCCTTCCATGATGTCCGCGCCGCCGCCGCCATGCACATGGCAGTCGACGAACCCCGGCAGGATGTACGGCGCATCATTGGTCTTCGGGTCCACGCGCGCGCCTTCCAGCGCGGTCACCCGTCCGTTCGCAAACTCGACCGAGCCGTATATCCAGCCATCGGTCGTCAGAATGTTTCCTTTCAGCATGAATCTCTCTCGTGAAACGTACCGCTTAACGTGCATTAGGCGCGTCTGTCGGCGCGCGCTGCGCGCGTGATGAAGCTCAATCGACCATCGCACCCGCTGCGAGCAGGCTGGAATTCGCTGATAGAACGATCCTCAGCGATTCCCCGCGATGGCGCTCTTCGCCCCTGGAATTGTTTTGCTACGCCTGTCTCGGCGTCTCGCCGGTCCGATAGTGGACGGACTCTGGCGCGATGCTTGATGCATGAAACGCAACAACAGGATGCCAGCCGGACACACTGATTGACGCTTTGCGACCAATTTTGACGATCGCTTGGCTAATCCAATATGCATAAGAATTGTCGCAAAGTCGATATCTTTGGCGAGCCCATTATATAACCAAAATAATACCAGTCAATTTCAAAAATCAATAGCACCAAACTGAACAAACTTGTTAATTATCAATAAGTTAACTTCATAATTACATTTATTTTACGAGCGCTTTCATATCAGTGATTACCCTTGAATACAGCCCACTTGAACACGGCTGGTTTAAACACTGGAGACGCCCTTCGTCAGCAGCAAGAGGTGACCCGAACGCTCATTCGCACGGTCATGCTATTTATCGGCACAATGATCTCGATCGATTCACCGGGGGAAACGGTGAACGGCATAAAAACGAGAGATCGAGGCGGATATGGACAGTTCCATGAATGACGGCCTGACGGACGCGGTGCGCCGCTTCCAGTGGTTTTATGCGTGCCACGTCAAGGCGCCCCATGAGTTGGTTGAGCACAGCGCGCTGTCGCTGACGGAAACGCGTGTGCTGTTTGCTGTGATGCACGCCGGCACGTGCACGGCGGCGAATATCTCCCGCACGCTCGGGCTCGATACCGGTTATCTGAGCCGGATGCTGACGCAATTCGAGTGCGCCGGATTGATCGAGCGGCAGCCATTTTCCGGCGATGCCCGCCGCCACCAGGTTTCATTGACCACGGACGGAGAGACGGCGCTGGCTGTGGTAAGCACCCACGTGCGCGACGAGGTATCGGCCGCGCTGGACGCAATGACGCCGGACGAACGCGCGCAATTGCTTGCATCAATGGGTTGCGTCCAGCGCCTGCTCGCTCCTGCCGGCGACGCGCAGCGCGTTCGACTGCGCGGTCCGCGACCGGGTGATTTCGGCTGGATCGTCGAGCGCGAGGCGCACCTCGCCCCCGGTGGAATGCAATCGCAACGGAAGTGGGAAACACGTACAGCGACAGTCGTAGCGGATTACCTGACCGCCCCCGATCCGCTGCGCAATGGGTGCTGGATCGCCGAGCAGGACGGCGTCAGCGTAGGCGCGAGCCTGCTAATAGGCATGTCGGCCGGGAGCGCACGGCTTTCGGCGCTGTTCGTGGAACCGGGTGTGAGGCGGGGCGGCATCGCCCGTCGTTTGGTCAAGGCGTGCGTGACGTTTGCCACCGAGTCCGGGTATGACCGCATCGTCTGCGCGATCGATCTGAATCCGGCTCCGATTGCCCCTCTTCTCCTGCACTTTGGTTTCGAGGAACTAAGCGGCCAGGGGGAATGGGAAAAGCGCTTGAAAGGACCTGCCGCCATTTAAAGCCCGCGCACCGGGGCGACTGAGTGGGCTTAGGCTTAATATTGAGGCCCGTTCCTCATCGGTTGAATCGCCATGTACGTCATCCATCTACGCTACACCGGCGCGCTCGCTGAAATCGACGACGCGCTCGACGCTCATCGCCTCTATCTCGCACGGCAGTTCGACGCAGGCGCGTTTATTATCGCGGGCCCCAAAGTGCCACGCGACGGCGGCGTTATCCTGGCGGCGGCCATGGAACGTGACCGGCTCGACGCGATCATTGCGCAAGACCCGTTCTCGCAGCAGAAACTCGTGCACTACGACATCATCGAGTTCCAGGCCACCCGGCTCGCACCGGGACTGAATTTGCCGCAATCGCCGTGAGCATGATTTTCGATCGGCATTCAGCAATGATTTGAAGCAGCAGTCAGCCATCAAGTCAGCCACGAAGTCAGCCATCAGCCATCAGCCATGAAAAAGGCCGTTTCAACGTGAGTTGAAACGGCCTTGGCGTCACTGGCAGCCAAGCGCCTGCTAATCGAGCAGCAACTTCAGATCGTGTACCCACGTATCCACGCCCTGCCCGTCGCGTGCGAACAGCCTGAGCCGACCTTGCGGGTCGAAGACATAACTCGCGGCCGTGTGGTCCATTGTGTAGTCGCCAGCAGTCTTGCCGGGAACCTGCGCGTAGTACACGCGAAAATCCTTCGTGATCTTGACCAGTTCGGCCGTATCAGCGGGACGCAGGCCGATAAACGTCGGGCTAAACGCCGACACATATTCGCCCAGCAACGGCGCCGTATCGCGGGCGGGATCTACGGTGACCATCAGCACCTGAACGCGCTTGCCGTCGACGCCGAGTTTTTGCAGCGCCTGCGAAAGTTCGGCGAGCGTGGTCGGGCAAACGTCCGGGCAATGCGTATAGCCGAAGAACAGCACGACCGCCTTGCCTTTGAAGTCACCGAGTGTGCGCGTTTTGCCGCTGGTGTCGGGCAACGAAAAATCGCTGCCGAACTGCGTATTTCCCGTAATGTCGAGGTTCGTGAACGCCGGTTTGCTGTCGCATCCTGCGAGCAGCGCGGCGGCCAAAGCGAATCCTAACCAGACGGCGATCCTTCTAACTGAAACCCTCATAAACCGATCACCGTCCGCACGTAATGATCCACGAGCAGCGCGCCGAATAGCAGCGACAAATACACGATGGAGAACCGGAAGGTCTTGCGCGCGAGGGCATCGGAATATTCACGATAAATCTTCCACGCATAACCGACGAACGTCCCGCTGAGCACAACGGCCGACGCCAGATAGAGCAGACCGCTCATGCCGGAGATAAACGGCATCATGGTCACGGCAAACAGGATCACCGTGTACAAGAGGATATGCAGGCGCGTGTATTTCTCGCCGTGCGTGTTTGGCAGCATCGGCAAGCCGGCGTTCTCGTAGTCCTTCCTCCGATACAACGCCAACGCCCAAAAATGCGGCGGCGTCCATACGAAGATGATCAGGACAAGAATCCACGCGTCCCCGGGTACATGGCCCGTGACGGCTGCCCAGCCAAGCGCCGGCGGCATGGCACCCGATGCTCCGCCGATCACGATGTTCTGCGGCGTCGCGGGTTTCAGCAAGCACGTATAAATCACCGCATAGCCGACGAACGTCGCGATTGTCAGCCACATGGTCAGCGCATTCGTAAACGTGTAGAGCGTCCACATGCCGGCGCCGCCGAGCACCGCTGAAAACAGCAGGATCTGCGCCGCCGTGATCTCGCCGCGTGCGGACGGACGCCACGCGGTGCGGCGCATCATTGCATCGATCTTTTGTTCCATCAGGCAGTTGATGGCGAACGCGGCCCCGGCGAGCAACCAGATGCCAACCGTTCCGCCGATCAGCACAGTCCACGGCACCATGCCCGGCGTGGCCAGGAACATGCCGATGACCGCGCAGAAAACCGCGAGTTGCGTCACGCGCGGTTTGGTCAACGCGATGTACTGCGAGAGACGGTTACCGGAAGGGGAAATCAGTGTCGTGCTGTCCATAGAAACTCACGGAGCTTGGCGCGGGAGTGATGCGGGAACGGGCTCGCGCGGGGCGGTGGCAGACGACCCCACGACGTGGCCGGGACGGCTGGAAGAGATTCGAAAGTTTACCATAACGAGCAACAGCAAAAGGATGGCCGCCCCGCCGTTATGCGCCACGGCGATGGGCAGCGGCCACTGCAGCAGGATGTTCGACAATCCCGTCAGGAACTGCACGACGATCACGATCATGATGCCGTTGGCGGGTTTTCTCAGCGACTCGAATCGCCGCAGTTTCGCCGCAAGCCACAACGTGTATAGCACGACGACGATCGCAAAGGTCCTGTGGGTCCAGTGAATCGCGACGAGCGCGTCCTGCGAGATGACATCGCCGTCGCCGGTCATGCCGAGCGCCCGCCACAGGTGGAAGCCGTGCTCGAAGTTCATCGGCGGAATCCAGGCCCCGTTGCACAGTGGAAAGTCCGTGCAGGCGAGCACCGCGTAATTCGTGCTGACCCAGCCGCCCAGCGCAATCTGAACCACCAGCAGCACCAGCCCGACGAGCGCCGCGGGCAACCAGCGGGCGGCGGCGGGATCGATCGCTGGAATCGGCGTCTGGCGCGCGGCCAGCCAGCCGAGCGAGCCGAGCAACGCCAGCCCGAGCAACAGATGCGTGGTCACAATGACCGGCTGCAGCTTCATGGTAACCGTCCAGGCGCCAAACGCACCCTGCACCACGATCAGCATCAGGATCCCGGTCGGCCACCAGGGCGACACGTGCAGGGGCCGACGCTTGGCACGCGCCGTCCATGCAATCAGGACCTGCGCGATGATCAACACGCCGATCGCCATGGCGAAATAGCGGTGGATCATTTCGATCCACGCCTTGCCGAGACTCACCGGCCCCGTCGGCATCGCCTGATGGGCGGCGGCAATGGCCGCATGCGCAATAAACGGCGACGACGTCCCGTAGCAACCCGGCCAATCGGGACAACCGAGACCCGAATCGGTCAAACGCGTAAAACCGCCGAACATCACGAGGTCAAGCGTCAGGAACGTAGTCAGCCAGACAAGCTTGCGGAATTTGTTGTCGTCGGCCTTCACCCACACGTACGAAAGTGGCAGCAACGCAATGCAGATGCCGATCAATCCGAGTTGTAAAACGTAAGTCATGCGTGCACTGTCCTCAACTCGCCTTCAACCGATCCGCGACCACTTCAGCAGCTTTGCCAGATCCGCCTTGATCTTCTCCGGCGCCGGATTCTTCGGGAACCGCATCATGAGATTGCCGTTGGGATCGACCAGGAAGATGTGATCGGTGAGTTGCGAATCCGCGCCCGCCGGCAGCCAAGCCGCAACGGCTTTAGGGTCGGCGACCAGCATGCGCGTGTCCGGCTGCGGATAAGCGGCGCGGATCACGCTCGACACCGGTTTGTCATCGGTACGAAGCCAGACGTTGACCACCCGTTCGCGCTCAGCCGATTGCAGCACGCGCACCTGCCGCATGAAGAACAGGCGCGTGACGCATTGTTCGTTGCAATCGCTTCCGTTGACCGTGATCATCAGCCATTTGCCGCGCAAGGCGGTGAGCGGCATCGGTTTGCCTTGTTCGTCAGTGACGACGAGCTGGTCGGGAATCGGCCGTTGCGGCTCGATCAGCGCACCGTAGCTCGTGGTGCCACCGGTCGGCTTGACCACGTAGTACATAAAGTAGGACGCGAGGACCGGCGCGGCGCAGACGGCCGCGAGCAGGATCAGCATCCAGCGCCCCTTGTTCCATGAACCGGGCTTGCGTTCCTGCTGCTGGGCACGCGCCTTGTGAATGGCGGACGCGGACGGTCGGGGAGTTTGCATGGACAAAATGTTGCCTCTATTCGTTTGCGGCATCGCGTACTTCATTTCGCGCGATGCGTTCATTCAGGCGCGCAGCGCCTGCTTCGTGGCCGCCGGCCGGACCCGGTGTTTGTTTGCGCGCGTCGGCCTGTCACTTCCGGTAAAGCCCGCCCGACGCGAACACACGGTCGTCCTTTACCGGCCCAACCCGTCACCGCTCAAGCGTATTGGATCAAACCTTCCCATCGAGCGTTTCCGGAGCGGACTGCCCGGCGCCATCCTTCTTCCCTTCGTTCTTCGCCGCGCGCCGCGCCGCATACAGCCCGAACCCGAGCGCGGCGAGCGCCATGCCCCACCACTGCAGCATATAACCGTAGTTGGTATCCACGCCCATGGTCGGCGCCGGCCAATCGCGCACCAGCTTGTCACCGCTGTTGTTCAACTGCTGGATCACGAACGGCTGCAACGGCAAACCCGTCTCGGCGGCGTACGCGGCGACATCGAGATTCTGCCGAATCTTTTGCTGCGCCGCGGAACCGCCATGTCCGAGTTCGAACGCCTGCGATGCATTCGCACGCGCAACGCCTTCAATCTCGACAACGCCTGACGGTGTGTCATACGGCTCAATGCCTGTGCGATCCGCCAGATTTCGCGGCAACCAGCCGCGATTCACCAGCACGACCCCGCCGCCGTCGAGCTTAAGCGGCATCACCACATAAAACCCCGGCTGGTCGTTATAGGGCCGGTTGTCGAGATAAACGACCTGATCGGGCATGAACGTGCCACGTGCCACCACGCGATGAAAATTGATGTCCTTCAGCGCAATCGGCGTCGCGCCCACGCGTTGCACGGGCGCGTTTTCAAACGCGACAATCTGCGCGTTCAATTGCTCTTTCTGATGCGCGCGGTCGCGTTGCCAGAAGCCAAGACGCACGGTAACCGCCATGACGATCAGGATGATCAACGATGGCCAGAAACGGATTTTCATACCGCGTTCCTACCGTTGAAAACCTGAACGCCCACGCGGCATGTTACCTGCGGTGCGATAATCGAAGGATCGAACTTCTTAGTCCAACTGGCTGTTTTCATGCACATATTCGTTGCCGTTGCATTCATTCTCATCATCGCGAGCCTGGGTTCGGCGCTGTACTTCATGATGACCGACAAGGGCAAGACCAAGCGCATGGTGTGGTCACTTGCCATGCGGGTCGGGCTGTCGATCTCGCTGTTCCTCTTCATCCTGTTCGCGCACTGGATGGGCTGGATTCAGTCCACCGGGATTCCGCTCGGACGCTGAGTCAAGTTTTAAGTTACGCGTGGGTTGGGCCTTCCGGCAGCGCGAAGGTTCGCCCGGGATCGCGGAATAGTAGCGGGCCGTCGCGCCCAACGCTGCGACAAAACCGCGCAGGAAATTCCTTCCTCAACATTGCTTCAAGCCGCATTCAAAAGCAAAACGCCGCCCGAGTCAGGTCGAGGCGGCGCTTTGCAAAGCATCTTTTTCAATCGACTTCGTTTATTTGAATCTACTTCGCTTCAATTCACTTCGCTTCAATCCACTTCGCTTCAATCCACTTCAAACCTTCCTGCCAGACCAGATGCGGCGGATCGATTCATCGCATCTGGCCAGCCTGAACGCTGCCTGAATGCTTACAGCCAGTACACCACCACGTACAGTCCGAGCCAAACCACGTCCACGAAGTGCCAGTACCACGCGGCACCTTCAAACGCGAAGTGATGCTCCGCCGTGAAGTGCCCGCGAATTACACGTACCAGAACGACGGTGAGCATCGTGCCGCCAAGAAACACGTGGAAACCGTGAAAACCCGTCAGCAGGAAGAACGTCGAACCGTACACGCCAGAAGCCAGCGTCAGGTTCAATTCGTTGTACGCGTGAAAATATTCGTAACCTTGGCAAAACAGGAAACACAGACCAAGCAGCACGGTCGCGGCCAGCCAGATGATCGTTTTATTCCGATGATTCTCGCGCAGCGCATGGTGAGCGACCGTCAGCGTGGCGCCTGAGCTCAGCAGCAGCGCCGTGTTGATTGTCGGCAGCGGCCACGGCGTCATGGAGCGGAAGTGCGATACCAGCGCGGCAGGACCGTTGTTCGGCCATACGGCGGTAAAGTCCGGCCAGATCAGCTTGTAATCGAGGCTGCCCAACTCATGAAGCGCGATCTCCCGGGCGTAGAACAACGCACCGAAGAATGCCGCGAAGAACATCACTTCGGAGAAGATGAACCAGCTCATGCTCCACCGGTACGACAAATCGACATTCTTGCCGTACATCCCGCCTTCGGATTCCCCGATAGAGTCGCCGAACCAGTGCCACAGTGTGTACAGCAGCCAAAGCAGGCCGACGACAAAGGTGATCGGCGCCCATGATTCACCATTGACCCACGACGCCAGCGAAGCCATCGAGATCAGCAGGCCGGTGGCGGCCATGATCGGATGTCTCGACGGCTGCGGGACGAAATAGTACGGGCTTTCGTTTTGACCGCTCATTATTGATTCTCCACTTCGATCCAGTTTGCTTGAATTTTTTGCCG